>PR_CR_10_Liq_3_inCRDRAFT_1000033_pt1 | contig 39905 bp, 19 predicted proteins | sample PRCRCaboRojoPR_2_FD_10240 | JGI IMG/M metagenome (IMG submission 10240)
ACCCTGCCCAACGGCAGTGTGCTGCTGGAAGTATGCTTCGACGCAGTTGGCTCCGGAACGACAGCGGTTGAAATCACCTCTGATGTAGCGGCGATTGAGTTTTCGGATATCGATGAAAATATTATTCCTTTGGTTGCGAACGATGGCACTGTAACCATCAACGGTGGGCCACCTCCAACCGGCGACCTGACACTGACTGTAGAAAATGCCACTGTCAACCAGGGCGACAACGTCTGCCTTGCGCTGGAGATCGATAATTTCGAGGACCTGATCGGTATGTCCTTCACCGTGAGCTACGATGCATCACAGCTTAGCTACACGGGCGTGGCTAACCTGAATGGTAACCTCCCGGGCTTCAGTGCGGCGGGTAACGTTGCCAACCCCAGCCCGGGCTTTGTGACCATCAACTGGTTTGAGAACAGCCTGACGCCCATTACCCTGCCCAACGGCAGTGTGCTGCTGGAAGTATGCTTCGACGCAGTTGGCTCCGGAACGACAGCGGTTGAAATTACCTCTGATGTAGCGGCGATTGAGTTTTCGGATATCGATGAGAACGTCATTCCTTTGGTTGCGAATGACGGTACTGTGACGATCAACGGTGGGCCGCCCTCTGATGATCTTACCGTTTCTGTAGGCAGCACCTCTGCTAATCAGGGGGAAACCGTGTGTGTGCCTGTCACTGTAGACAACTTCACAGATCTTATTGGCATGTCCTTCACGGTAAGCTATGATGAGTCATTGCTGACCTATACCAACGTTCAAAACCTGACCGGTAACCTTCCGGGCTTCAGTGTAGCTGGCAATATTGGTAATCCCGGACCCGGGCAAGTTACGGTTAACTGGTTTGAGAATAGCCTCACGCCTACTTCATTGCCAAACGGAACGGTGCTCTTCGAAGTGTGCTTTGAAGCATTGGGTGGTGGTTCAGCAGCCGTGGATATCACCTCTGAAATTGCTGCCATCGAATTCTCAGACGCTGACGAAAATGTTATTCCCCCGGTTATCAACAATGGCACCATTACCATTTCAGGTGACCCTACACCAACGGGGCTATTCCTGACGATTGATGATCAGACAGTTGATCCCGGCGATCAGTTTTGTACGTCTGTGAAAGCTTTCAATTTTGAAGGCGTAGTGGGCATGTCCTTTACCATCAGCTACAATCCTAATGTGCTGACGCTCGATGACATTACCAGCCTTACCTCCAATTTGCCTGGCTTCACAGAAGCTGCGAACATTGGTACGCCAAGTGCCGGGTTTATCACCGTCAACTGGTTTGAGAACAGCCTGACGCCCACTGATCTTCCCGATGGGGAGGTGCTTTTTGATATTTGCTTCACGGCAACCGGAAGTGGCATTACCTCTGATGTAGAATTTACTTCAGATGTGGCTGCGATCGAGTTCTCGGATGCGAACGAAGATATTATTCCTTTTGACAGTGACCCCGGCACCATCACCTTCACAGGAGTGACGACCGACCTGACCCTCACTGCGGGCAGCATTGATGTAGAGCCTGCTGAGTCTTTCTGCGTTCCGGTTACGGTCCAGAACTTCGAGGATATCGTCGGTATGTCTTTCACGCTTAACTATGATGAGACACACTTGTCTTTTGACCAGGTCACTAACCTGACCACCAATCTGACTGGTTTTACAACCGCCGCCAACATTGGCAACCCAAGTGCCGGCTTTATTACCGTTAACTGGTTTGAGAATAGCCTCACCCCTACTTCACTCCCGGACAACGAGGTCCTCTTTGAGGTTTGCTTCACAGCCCTTGGAGTAGAGGGGTCATGCTCTGACCTTGAATTCACATCTGATGTAGCCGCTATTGAATTCTCTGATGCGGATGAGAATATCATTCCTGCCTTTTTTAAAGATGGTACCGTTTGTATACAAGATGGTGTGCCAGGACAAGTGCAGCTGGAAGTTGGGGATGCTTCAGTAGACCTTGATGCCGCGGTTTGTGTCCCGGTTTCAGTGGATGCCTTCACGGATATTACCGATTTTGGCTTTACACTGGAGTATGATGCAAACGAACTGCAGTTCGATAACCTGGATGCCATCACCTCTATGCTACCCAACTTCACAGGTGCCAATATCAACACCTCGACACCTGGCGTCATTTCGGTATCCTGGAGTGGCGGTGCCGCTACATTAGCCAACGGCACGGTACTCTTCGATTTATGCTTCACAGCAATTGGTACAGAAGATACTTGCTCAGATATCGTCATCACAGGCTCCGCTGAGCCTATCAACTTTACCAGCAGTACACTGGGTAGCCTCAGCTTTAGTGGGGAGGAGGGCACGATTTGTATCAACTCTGCCTTTGATGGCTTCCGGCTTTCTATTCCGGATCAGACGGTACAGCCTGGTGAGCAGGTATGTGTACCGGTCAACGTACTGAACTTCCTGGATGTGGTTGGTTTTGCCTTTACGATCAATTACGATCAAACCCAGCTGAGCTTTCAAAACATAAGCAGCCTTAATCCTTCAATTCCGGATTTCTCACTGGCGGGCAACTTCGGTACGCCCACCCAAATCGGAGCAGGTAATATTTCCGTGAACTGGTTCAGTCAGTCTATCACACCGGTCAACCTGCCCAATGGCGCGGCACTGTTTGAAATCTGCTTCACCGCAATTGGCGATGATGGAGATGTGTCCGACATTACATTCTCCAGCAGTGTGACCCCAATTGAGATATCAGACAGCAACGGCGATATCATTCCATTCAACAGTCTGCCTGGTACGATTACGATATCTGCGGTGCAACCTCCAAGTATTGCACAGGTGAATATTACCGATGTAGACTGTTTCGGAGAGACCACAGGTACAATCGCACTGACCGTCAATGGCGGTACAGGCGGTCCCTACAGCTATAATTGGAATAACAACGCGACAACAGCTACAATCAACAACCTCGCTGCCGGTAGCTATACTGTTACGGTTACCGATATGGGCAGTGGAGGCTTGACTACAACGGCTACCTACACCGTAGATGGTCCATCGAGCGCCGTTTTACTGAGTGGTGGTGTTACTGCACCGACCTGTTTAAATGGAACTAATGGTGCGATTAACCTGAATATTTCCGGTGGCAACCCGGGCTACACCATCTCATGGGATAGTGGTATTCAGTCCGGTCAGACCAACCCAAGTAACCTTCCGGGCGGCACCTACTGTGTAACTGTAACGGATGAGAATGGCTGTACGGCTGAAAATTGCTATAACGTGCCCAACGGCACAGGGCAGGGCGGTACTATCAATTCAACTGTAGAGGACGAGAGCTGTGCCGGCGAAAATGATGGCTCTATTGCACTTTCTCTCAGTGGTGCGGTAGGCACGGCCAATTACTTCTGGAGTACAGCACCTGGTGTTCCGGGAGCTTCAACCCTGAACAACCTATCTCCCGGCACTTACTCCGTAACCGTACTCGATGATGCGAGCTGTCAAAGTACAGCCAGCTTCCAGATAGACGACGCGAGCCCCATCAACCTGCTGGAAGGCGTAACCGATGTAAGCTGTGCAGGAGAAGCAACGGGTGTGATTAACCTGGCTGTTTCCGGTGGTAACGGCGGCTTTACATATAGCTGGTCCGGCCCCAATAACTTCTCCAGTAACCAAAGCCTGGTGGCCAACCTTGTCGCCGGTCAGTATGCAGTTGTCGTCACGGATGTGAACGGTTGTACCGCATCTGAGGTATTCACCATAAATGAACCGAGTGCAGCACTCGCCGTCCAAACCATTGATGCTACACCGATTGATCAGGGGCTGGATGGTGCCGTAGACCTGCAGGTAAATGGTGGTACCATGCCTTACACTTACAGCTGGACAGGCCCGGGCAACTTCAACTCTTCTGCTTCCAGCCTTGTCAACCTTAATGAGCAGGGCCAATATTGTGTTACCATCACGGATGCGAACGATTGTACGACAACCGCTTGTGTTGCGGTAGAACAAGTGCTCCGGATCAACAGCAATATTACGGATGCCTGCTTTGGGGAAGCCACAGGTGCAATTGAGCTAAACGCAGACGGAGGGGTGCCTCCGTACACCTATGCCTGGACTGGCACAACAGCAACCGGCGCTACGGCAACCGGGCTTACCGCAGGTAGCTATTCCGTTACTGTAACGGATAGCAATAACGAAACGGCGAGTATGACCTTCATCGTGGACGAGTCGCCCGAGATCAACTTCAACCCAACTCTGATCCCGGTCACCGGCGCATCAACCAATATCAACGGGTCGATTACGCTGGACGCTACAGGCGGTATGAGCCCACTGACGTACGAGTGGAGCGGCCCCAACGGTTTTACGGCTACCGACCCCAGTATTACAAACCTGGGAACCGGCGAGTACTGTGTGACGATCACGGATAACAACTTCAACAACAATTGTAGCAAGGATACCTGCTTCAATGTGTACTTCGCTGACCCAATGGGCGCGCCGGCTATAACGGCAGTAGGTACCAGTTGCTCTTATACTGAGGATGGCTCTCTGGAAATCCAAATCAATGGCGGTGTACCTAATTTCACCATCGAAATAACGGATTCAGAAGGGCAGGTGACGCCCTACACGGCTACTGATAATACCTACACGGTTAATGGTCTGCCTCCGGGGTCTACCATGATTGTCATTACTGACTTGCTCGGTAGTGAAACCACTTCAACGATTTCCATTCCAAGTCCCGCACCGCTACAGGTGACTGCACCGGACTACCGGCATGCAACAGAGGGCAATTGCAATGGACAGATTTCCGTAAGTATCTCCGGTGGTACACCTCAGTATACGGTCAACTGGAACAACGGCAGCATAGGGGCAAGCATTGGCGGTCTTTGTGCCGATCAGTGGTACGTCCCAACGGTGACCGATGCCAATGGCTGTATCATCGAAGTGGATTCTGTATTCATCAACAACTTCGACGTGCAGGTTGGTGACGTAGAATTTACGAGCTGTCCGGATGATACAAACGGCGCTATTGATATTGACGTAGTTGGTGGTGATCCGAACTATACTTTTGTCTGGAATGATGCTAACGGTAATCAGGTTTCTAACGAAGAAGACCCCAATGGGCTGATCGCAGGAACTTATACACTGATTATCACCGAGGCATCAGGCAATATGCTGACGCGTCAGGTGGTTATAGAGACAGAGTCCGCGCTGGCTGTAGCGATCACTTCTGAGGAGAACTATAACGGTTTTGATGTAAGCTGCCCGGATGCTGCGGATGGCGCACTCAGTGCAACAGCCACAGGCAGCAGCGGATACCTGTACGAATGGACCAATGTGGAAACAAGCATGTTGGTTGGCACCGGACAGAATATCGAAAACCTGCCCGCAGGCACTTATCAGCTTATGGTACAAGATGAAGTAGGCTGTACATCAACGAATCAGATCGAGCTCACTGCACCCGATACCATTGAGGTAGAAGCCTTCATTCAGTATGTGCTTTGCCACGACGGCAGAAACGGTGCCATTACGGCAAATGTCGATGGCGGCATTGAACCACTGGATTACTTCTGGAGTAATGGTGGTTTTGGCAACCGTATTACCCAACTGGAGCCGGCAGCGTACTCTGTGACGGTCCTGGACGGCAACAATTGCCAGCAGACCGCTACTTTCGAGGTCGAAAATCCGGAACCGATCATTGTAACCTTTGAGACGGAACCCGCCACAGAGGGTTGTAATGGTTCCGTGGAGGCTATCGTGGACGGCGGTACTGGCCCTTACACGTTCAACTGGGGACAGTCTGACCTTCAGGATGCACAGCTGCTTGATCTTTGCTTCGGCGAGTACTTCCTTCAGGTGCGCGACCGCAATGGCTGCCTATCTGAAAACACCTCTGTTCGGGTGGAAGACCGGCGCTTCCCTTGTTTCTCAGACCGCATTATCCTTACACCAGACAATGACGGTGCCAACGAAGAGTTCATCATCCTCTGTGTCAATGAATTCCCGGACAACCACCTGCAGATTTTCAACCGCTGGGGACAGTTGGTATTCGAAGCGAATAACTACAATAACACCTGGAACGGTGTGACTCAGGATGGCTCACCGCTGCCGGAAGGGCCGTACTACTACGTACTGGATTACACCGATCCGGAAGGCAACCCTCGTCAGCAGCGAGGTTCACTGACTATTCTTCGTGAAGATTAATAAAGATATGCGGAGCGGGTGGCTTCTGGCCCCTGCTCCATTCTTCAACCCTCAACCGATTTGACGATGAAAAGTAAATTTCTACTCCTCCTTTTTTGCTGCCTGGCGACCTGGCAGCTGGCAACGGCTCAGGATGAAGCCATTTTCGGCCATTACAACCTGACACCGGTTTTGATCAACCCCAGCGCGGTAGGCTTTGATAACTCCTACCAGCTGCAGCTCAATGCCCGGGCACAGTGGTCGGGTTTTTCAGATGCCCCCACCACCTACGCGGCGCAGTACAATGGCCCGCTGGGGGATAACTTCGGGCTGGGTGTAGGCGTTCTGACCGAGTCTGCTGCGCAATTGCAGCGCCTGCGTGCACACCTGAACTATGCCTTCCGCTTTGATATCAGCGACAATATCAAACTGGCGGCAGGGTTCCAGGCAGAATACCAGCAAATGACACTGGATAACAGCGTTATGACCAACAACTTTGTTGATTTTAACGATCAACTGGTACAGGATTTTATGAATGGCGAAGGCGAGTTTGACGCTGCTTTAGGCTTCTTCAGCTCTTTTGGTGAGAATACGCGGGTAGGGCTATCTTTTACCAATTTGGTCCGGTCTCGTATTTCTCAGGACACTGATGAGTCTATTCTGGAGTATTATACCTTTTTCGCCAGCCATAGGATGGAGGTAGAAGACCTGGATTTCTCTTTTGAGCCCTCTGTTATGTTGCGAAATGTCCGAAATGTGCCTTCGCAGATTGACATCAACCTTATGGCGCGGTTCATGGACAATCAGCTTACAACAGGCCTGTCTTACCGTTCACTGGGGGCACTGGGTATTCTTCTCGGCACTCAGCTTTCAATGGGGGAGACCAGCAATATTCAGATTTACTACAGCTACGACGTCTTCTTTCAGCAGTTCCAGAGCTACAATAATGGATCCCACGAAATCAGCCTGATCCTTGGCTTTGAGCGGGATACCAAGAAGCGTCGCCGTTACTAGTCGTATAATTCCGATGAGGGTTGAATATTTGGCAAGGTGTTTGATGTATCATCACTGAATAGGTTAGATTGTCACAGTCATTCGGCTATGGCACTGTCTTGCTACATCTTGATTCGGTAATATTAGTGAAACACTTTAAGGAATCAGGCAGCGTAAAATGTGGCGCTGCGAGGCAAAAATTGCCTAAAACGAATTTTGATGTAGTTATTTATTCGCCTGCGTGCGGCTCAGGCTTCCAGCTTGCCGCATCCTCCCCCGTCCGGTGACTTCCGTGGAATATCCGGACCGGGGGAGGAAGTAGGTTTTAGGGAATCAGGAAAATTTTTCCTGAAACAAATTGAAACTTTTCAAATTTGATTCCGTAAACCAATACACGCAGCGCATAATCAGCTGCAAAGATTTAGGCGATTGGATTGTATGTGATTCACAAGAACCGTTTTTCAAGTTTATACTTAAATCGGTTTTTGGGATGGCCTCTCTTCTAACCTTAGAAGGGGGGCTTTTTTATTATGCTTCTCCTTTTCAACTTTCTCTCAGTTTTCTTTCCTTTTTTCTTCCATTTTTAATTTTTGGCACGCTTTTCGCAGTTATAGAGATGAGTCAGTAGCCTTCAAACAGGCAAAACAAAATCAGAGACGGTATACGTAAAGGTATGCTTGTGCTTTGGAAAGTAGGAAAAGACAGGTATGGCCGCTCGTGTAGCCTAAGGCTTCGAAAAAGCCAATCGCCTAGTGTACTCAGGTTAAGTGCAAGTTGCCCCTGGTTAAGACCGGGGTGCTCCTGGTGCATTCCCTGGTAAGCCGTTTTTCCATACTTGACAGAGCGCTATTGTACAACAACTCTATTGTCAACTGCCTTTCCGGGCAGCAGCAGTGCTTCAGTTGTGGGCAAACCGGTTAAGACACCCGAATGCTTACGTCATTCCGGTACCTGAGCCAGGCCCCGACAGCTCCTCGTCCGTAGATGAAGAGGGTGCATGCAGCACTAGTGGAGTTGTGCCTACTCCTTTAGTTTGACAGCTAGGCGGATTCCCTGCCTGTTGCTAAGCGCTGCGGAGTAGTCAGGTATCCGGGCATTGGAGCTCGGGTATCAGCAAAGGTCTCAAGTGTCTGGGAAAGGCTGACTGCATTTATGGCGTCAGTTTCAAAGCCCGGATACTGTGGAGACAGTGCCTGGGCTTTTGTCGTTTGTCCCGATTTGTTTTGCCAGGTACGGCACCTTCATGCCATGTAGGGATACATGCATCAAAGGGGGTGTAGCGGGAGAAGTGCTATTTGATGCAACAAGAGTAAATATGCAAAACCTTCAAACATTGCTTTTAGGGTCAGAGCAGGTTTTTGCCTGCCCGCTGGCCTTGCTTTGGAATCCACCGGATAGACTGATGCGGGTACAAATGCTTCGTAATAGAATAGCCCCGGATCCACCTGTGGCTGGTCATATTCCGAATGGGCATGGACATTGTTTCCCTCGTTCGGTTGGCAGGCTTTTTGAACCGGCCCGCGCAGGTACTGCTGTGCCGTACCAGCCTTACAGGAGCCCGGGTTCCGTAACTGTTTGTTATGAAAAATGACGCAGGAGGCCCGTGGATGTTTTGCCTGGTTCACAGCTTATCCCGCAGTGGCGGGAAAGGTACAGTGCTTATGCGGTGTGCCCCAGGAATAAGGAGTACAGCCTGTATTGGCCTGACCGGCATACTAATGCGAAGCAGGTGCAATGTCAAAGACTGCTTTACTACCGGAAAAACGGAATGGTGGCAAACAGAAGGACGTGGTATCAGGGAGGTCATTCGATGGAATGACTCCGTATAACGATCCGTCTTAGATTGTACGCCTGTGATGACTCAAATATAAAAGACATTCAGGCTGTTTCGTCTGAAGGCAATACGAAGCCTGCCCGCAAGTAAGGTTTGGCTGAATCTTGAGGAACTTGTCGAGGGTGTCAGCCCCCCAGGCACCTTGAAACAGGTAACCCGTGCTATCAGGCATAGCGGGGACCTGAATAAATTGTGATGATATGAAAACGGAAAGCCAATACGGATGGCCAGCTATCGCCTGTTTCCAGGCGGCCTTGCAGAAAGCAAGGTGCCGGGGGCCTGTACAGTTGCATGGGCTTGCCCGCGTATGGGCTATAGGGGCTTTGCCCTGCGAAGGTTCAAAGCAAGCACTGATGGAATACGCTGGACAGTATTCGGTGTAAGCCTATCCTCCCAAAAGGAGAAACGGCTGTTGTCCCGGTTTGAATTTGCCGGGGCAGCATACGGGTTTCTAAGTCACTAAGACCACGGGGAGGAGCATACAAAACGATCAATCAATACGGTTATTGGTGATGCCGGCTCTGCATGGGGCCGGCCACTTTTACCCCAAATCAGGATAATATGGCACATTGAAAAGAAGACAAGACGGGCTTAGAAGAAGTGTACCTTCATTGGGGGGACTTCCCTGTAAAAGGGCGGAGTAGGAAAGGCGCAGGCAATGTGTGCCTCCTCCACGCAGCCCCCAGCAGGGTAGGTTGCCTCTGAATTCCACTTCTTGAAAGGATAACCGGACAAAAGCGTTTGGGCTTACAGTAACCATTCGTAACCGGTCTCATCCTTCATAAGCAGGTGGCTTCGTTGGATACACTACTGTACCAACCGGAGCTTGTGGGGACAAGCCATCTTCTTTCGTGCCCGGCATGAGCCGGAGAACCATAACAGACGGTCAGCGGCATAAGCTGCCACATAGCAGCCTGGGAGCGCTATGCCCAATAACAAGGTATTTCAGAATCACTCATAAACTACATCAAAAATGAAACACTTATTAAAAAGCAACAAACATTCGGGATGGCCGCGCGCCACATACGCCCGGATACTGCAAACCATCAGTATTTTGGTCTTTGCCTTACTTACAGGCCCGGCGTTGTACGCGCAGTGCGACCTGGCCTGCAACGGAGGCAGCCCCAACTTCCCTCTAAATATCCCGGTTAATGGCGACTGTAATGTCGAGCTGATCCCCGAGGATGTGCTCGAAGTTCCGATCATTTGCCCCGGAGGTAAAATCCTCACCGTCCGGGATACGATGAACAGCATTATCGTGTCCGATACCAACCTGGTCCTCTTTGACCCGGCTCCCTACGAAGGGCAGGTACTTTCAGTGACAGTAACGGATGTCACGACTGGAATTTTCTGCAACAGCTTCATCCGGGCAGTGGATATCAGCCCTCCGGTAATCAGCTGTGTCAACGATACCATTAGTTGTATTGCAGATACCTCTGCCGTGGTCCTCGGCGCTCCCGCCGTGAACGATAACTGCTCAGACGATATTTCGCTGTCCTACTTCGACAACTTCACCAACTTCACCTGTGCCAACGACAACAAAGCAATACTGGAAAGGGTCTGGAGCGCTGCCGACGAACAAGGCAACACCTCCTCCTGCTCCCAGTTTATTCTGCTGGAGCGGCCAGACCTCAATACGGATATCGAATTTCCGCTGGACACCCTGCTTAGCTGCGAAGTCGGGGATCCAACCCTGGATATGACCGGCCAGCCGGAACTATTTGGAATCATCATTGAGAATACCAATGAATGTGATCTCAATGTGACCTTCAATGACGATACCCTCAACCTTTGCGGGAATATAGAATACCAGATACAACGTACCTGGACAGTGACCGAGTCTTGTTCCGGTACTATGGCCACCGATCTGCAGCTGATTACAGTGGTGGATACCGTGGCGCCGGACATTACCTGTCCCGGGCCTATAACCGTATCTACCAATACAGGCGCTTGCTGGGCGACGGTTACCCTCCCGCCCCCTACGGTAGTGGATAACTGTGACCCCAATGCCACCTTCTTTGTCAGCACTTCTTTCGGAGCAGTAGGCGTGGGGCCGCATAATTTTGTACCGGTAGGTACCCACACGATTCAGTACTCCTCTATTGATTTTTGTGGCAACTCCCAGAGTTGTACCACTACCCTAAATGTGGTAGACCAGGAGCCGCCCACAGCGGTATGTGAAGAAACCACCGTTGTCAGCGTGTCCAATAACGGACAGGGGACGGTGTTCGCCACTACCTTCAACGACGGAAGTAATGACAACTGCGCGCAGCAGCTTTTCTTCAAAGCCCGGCGCATGACGACTGGAAGCTGTAACGGGCTCAATGGTGATGATTCGAACATTCCAGGCTATCAGGAATGGTTTGATGATAATGTCAGCTTTTGTTGTGAGGAGATTGACTCCACTGATATCAGAGTCATTATGCGGGTCTACGAAATTGACCCTGGCATTGGCCCTGTTGAGCCCACCCGGGAGCTACCTGGTGGTGATCTCTTCGGCCATTTCACAGAGTGTATGGTCAATGTGGAAGTGCAGGATAAGATCGCTCCGGTGGTCGTCTGCCCTCAGAATCAGACAATAGACTGCACCGATGACTACAGTGACCTGAGCATTTTTGGAAATGCCACGATCATGGACAACTGTTCTGCAGAGACGACCCTTGAAGAAACCGTTGATGTGGATAACTGTGGAGAAGGGACAATCACCCGGACCTTCTCAGCCGTAGACCCTTCCGGCAATATGGGAGGCTGTATTCAAACCATACAAGTGGTGAATCAAAATCCACTCACCCTGGGCCTTATCGATTTTCCGGATGATTACACGATCACCATTTGCGGAGCGCCTACGGATCCTGATGACCTGCCGCCCGGTTTTGATGAGCCCGTCGTTATGGACCCCGGATGCTCAATGATTGGGATCAACCATACCGATGAGTTCTACGATGTATCTTTCCCAGCCTGCTACAAAATCCTTAGGGAGTGGGTAGTACTGGATTGGTGTCAGTACGATCCGGAAAACCCATCAGCCGGCGGGCGCTTTTCAGATGTACAGGTCATTCAAGTGGAGGATCCTAATCCCCCGGTTATGGTTTGCCCGGATGACGTAACGGTCGCGATGGGCTCCATGTGCGGGCAGGGCCCGGTGGTGCTGCCAGATGTGACTGCAGATGATTGCAGTACTAATATTCTCATTACCAATGATTCGCCCTATGCTGATGTAGGTGGCGCTAATGGCAGCGGCATTTACCCAGAGGGCACAACCGTTGTGAATTTCTACGCCAACGACCGTTGTGGGAATGTATCTACCTGCTCCGTGGAAGTAACGGTGGAGGATCAGACTGCCCCACAGCCTGTATGTATCGTTGGGCTGTCCATTAATCTGTCCATGATGAATGGAGAGCCTATGGCGATGATCAATGCAGAGGCCTTTGACGGCAGTACGGTAGACAACTGTACTCCTGCCAATGAAATCGACCTCTCCATCCGTCGTGCAGGTAGCGGGCAGCCTACTACACCACTGCTGACGTTCACTTGCGAAGACGTGGGTAATCAGATGATTGAATTCTGGGCTGAGGATGCTTCCGGCAACAGTGCACATTGCCTAACCGTCATTGCTGTACAGGATAACAACGGCGTATGTCCGCAGGCGGCCAGTGGTATGATTGCCGGCGAGGTCACCACGGAGTCCGGACAGTATGTAGAGGGCGTTATGGTAGAAGTCATGAGCAGCGACCCCATGATGGCCTACACTACCAACGATGGTTTCTTTGAGCTGCTGGGCGTGCCCTTTGGCGGTAGCTATACGGTCCGCCCCGAGCGAAATGCCGACCCTCTGAATGGCGTTTCCACACTGGACCTGATGTTTATCAGCCGTCATATCCTCGGCGTGCAGCCTTTGAATACGCCCTACAAAATGATTGCTGCGGATGTCAACCGCTCCGGTTCCATTTCCACGTTGGATATCATTGCCCTGCGCAAAATGATCCTGGGGATGGAAAGCGAACTTCCCAATGGGAATACCTCCTGGCGGTTTGTGGATGCCAACCACATCTTCCTGAACCCGAACAACCCCTTCGCCACACCGATTCCCGAAGTGGTCAACATCAATGCTTTCGACCAGGACCATATGGATGCCAACTTTGTAGCGATTAAGGTAGGCGATGTAGATCTTTCGGCTGCACCCAATGACCTTAGCGGAATCGAAGAACGGGACCCGGAAGGCAGCATGATGATTCATGTACCTGATGTGAGCGTCAACGAAGGGCAGGAATTTACCATCCCATTCACCACCACGGGGCTGCATGCTGTGCTTGGCTATCAGTTTACCCTGCGCTTCAATACCGAAGCCCTGGAGTATATGGAGCTCGTGGCTGGCCCGGTTCCCGGCATGTCAGGGTCCAATTTCAACCTGCAGAAAACGAACGACGGCTGGATCACCACAAGCTGGAACCAAACCAGCACACTTCCCGGAGAAGGGCAGTCCGAACTATTCGCCATTACCTTCCGCGCCCGTCAGCCTATTGAGTCGCTGGAGGAACTGGTTAGCTTCACGAGCGTGCCGACTTCAAAGGAGGCCTACGATATGGAAGGCAATATCATGGATGTGGGGCTCAACTTTGGTGAAGCCATTTCATCCTCAGGCAGTGTCCGTGTGGAAGGCTATGAATTGTACCAAAACCGCCCTAACCCGTTCAGCACTAAAACAGTGATTGGCTTCAGGTTGCCGATTGCTGGTGAAGCAAAAGTGACGGTGTACGACATGGCTGGCAAGGTACTCTTCCATCAGGAAGGCTATTACGATGCCGGGGCTCACGAGCTTATTATCAGAGGAAGTGAGCTGGGTGCCTCTGGCTTGCTATACTATCAGTTGCAAACGGCAGACTATGCCGCTACCAAAAAAATGATCCTTATGAATTAATGACACCGGCAGGACAGCCCTTCGTGCAACCGCCGTACGCCAGTCTTCCCAACTGACCAGGCGGATGCACAAACGGGCCGTTCGGACCGAATCCGTTTGACAAACATTCCCAAAATGTTCCCAATTTGCCCCCGCTTTCCCAGCGGGGGCAAATTTTTTTGCAAGGCTTAGCATTAATTCATATATTGTGATCGAAAATTCATCTCCCCGTATTTTCTGTTTATTTCGGAGAAACGATGGATACAGTTCCCCCCACGGTATTCAATTTCTCCACGAGCTTTGAAAGGCTAGGTTACAGCTTAACCAAGCCAAAAACAAGGAAGATGGCAGTTCGCTGCCGTCTTCCTCTTTCCTATACAATCATACCCTGAGAAAATCGCCTCAAAATTGCACAAACGCTGTCGTCCAGCGTTCACAGAGGTCGTCTGCCCGGGCTTTAATGCCTTCCTTTTACGATTCATTTAACTTAGAACACGCTTAGCGGTTGCTGGTACCATTTCGGTTGCTACCCCCGCTGTACTGCTATTGGATGACTACTTAGAACTACTTGATTAACCTGTACACAATCATAAACCCATATGAAACTTAAAAACCGAACCCTGCTTTTTTTGTGCGCATTTCTTTTCTGGGGGCACTCCACCTTTGCACTGCCTGATACTCACGCCTCCGATGATCCGATCGCTCCGTCTGCAGTTTGCGATGATCAGGTCAATGTCTCCCTGACGGGTAACGGAGAAGCGATTGTGTTTGCCGGTACTTTTGATGAAGGGAGCAATGACAACGTTTGCTTTGCCGGCGTGAAGGTCCGGCGTATGGGACAGAGCTATGCAGATTTCGGTCCCTTCGTTACTTTTGATTGTGCTGATATCGGGCAGACGGTCATGGTGGAATTGCTGGTCATCGACTGCGCAGGCAATACCAACAGCTGTTGGTCCGCCGTAACCGTTGAAGACAAACTAGCCCCAAGCCTGCATTGCCCGCCCACCCAATCTGTAGCCTGCCATCAGTCGGCGGATTGGGATTACGTCGGGACGCCGAATGCCTATGACAATTGTGGTATCGCCAATCTGGACTTCAACGATCAGGAAAACACAAATTCCTGTGGTTCCGGTCAGATCGTCCGCATTTGGACGGCTACCGACAACTACGGCAATACCAGCACTTGCACACAGACGATTCACCTATACGATAATACCCCAATTGAGGTACACTTCCTGCCCGATTACGTCACTTATGATTGCACCACGGTGGATGACCTGGTACCGGAAAACCTTCCTGCGCCCTTTGACCGGCCGGAAATTTTATACGAAGATTGTGAGCTGATTGCCACCAACTATGAGGACTGGGTCTTTACCGCCGCTTCCGAATCCTGCGTCAAAATCCTACGCGAATGGCGGGTAATCGACTGGTGCACCTACGAATACGGCGGCAGCACCGGGATATGGAGTGAAACGCAAATCCTGAAAATCCAGGATACGCTTCCACCGGTTTTTACCTGCCCGGACGATCTGCTTGTGCCAACTTCTTTTACCAGCTGTACTGCCAGCTTTACATTGCCTCAGCCAACAGGTATTCAGGATTGCCTGCCCGGCGTGGAGGTGAGTGTATTTGGTGACCTTGGCAGTGGCTTCCAGTATTCCGGCGTGCCAGTTGGCACTTATGAAATGAAGTATGTGCTGAAGGACGGCTGCAACAATACCAGCAGTTGCGAAATCACAGTCACCGTAGAGGATGGCACCGCGCCCACTCCGGTCTGCCTCGAAGGGGTGTCCATAGCCCTGATGGAGGGCGGAATGAATGAACTTTCCGCATCTGCCATCGAAATAGGGAGTAGCTATGACAACTGCACGAGCTACGAAGACCTTGAATTGCGCCTGGGCTTCGAACCCGGTCCGGGGCAAACCACGCCACCGGCAACCGATGCCCTCACCTTCACCTGTGACAACCTCGGCATGAATGTGATCGCCCTGTGGGTAGGTGATAAAGCAGGGAACTGGGGCTATTGCCTGACGAGCGCCGTGGTGCAGGACAACGCCGGCGTTTGCGGTCCCGATACCACCTCCACTGATCCGATGGCGGCAATTGCCGGGCATGTTACGATTTCCAGGGCGACAAAATCCTGGATACTGAAGTGTGGCTAAATGACTTGGATATGGCGATGACGGATACTCTTGGCGATTATCTGTTTAGCGAAATGCCCATGGGCGGCAGCTACGAAATAACAGCTCAAAAATCGGATGACCCAAGAGCAGGCATCACTACCGGCGATTTGTTGGCCCTGGCCCGTCACCTCATGGGCGTAGACACCATCACCAGCCCTTACCAACTGGCTGCCGCAGATGTGGACCAGTCCGGCAGCCTGGATTCCGACGATATTATGATGCTCCACTTCATCCTTTTGGGGGTTCAGCCTGATCTCGCTGACGGCTTAGGGTGGCGGTTCATCCCGGAGTCCTTTGTTTTCCCAAATGATACCCTGATGACAGTGGGCTATCCCGAAGCCATCCTAATCGATACCCTTGGGGCAGACTTTATGAATGGCCATTTCGTCGGCATCAAGCTAGGGGATGTGAATGGCAGCGCGATGGAGGATACGGCTTCCACTTTCCATTCCCTGGAGAACCGGAGCCTTAAAATTGCGGATATTGTCATTCCGGATGTGGCGCTTCAGCCGGGTCGCGAATACCAACTGCCGGTTTCCATCGGTACCCATCTGACCGGAGGGCTGTTGCAGCTTTCACATCCGGATTTGGAAGTGATTGGGGTGGAAGCGGCTTCCGTTGAGGCTGTATTCCGCCACGCTGCTCCCGATGTTTCCACCACACTGAGCTGGTTGGGAGATGCCGGGCAAGGACAGCCGGCTTTCACGCTTAGTGTCAGGGCAAAGCAAACGGTCCGGGTAAGCCAGGCTTTATCGTTGTCTGCCCAAAGCCGCGCTATGAAAAATACGAAAGACTACGAGCTTGCCCTGGTTTTTGGGGTGCCCGCTTTTGATACACAGGTTAAGGTGCAGCCTAACCCCTTCCGGGAAACATTATTGCTGCAGTATGTATTGCCCGCCTCAGAGGAAGTAAAACTTCAAATCTGGAATACCAATGGGCAGATCGTACTGACACAATCCCGACCGGGCTTTAAAGGCGTCAACCAATGGGACCTGCCTGCTCATCAACTACAGACTCCGGGTACCTATTTCTACCGGTTGTCTTCAGAAAGCCTGCAGCATCAGGGGCGTGTCGTCCGGATGCAGTAGCAAGAATTCGTTTTATTGTTTGAGTGTAATGCAGAGGGCCGGGCCGCGAGGTTTTGCCCTCTTTTTCGTAGCTGATCCCACGGTTTTGAGCCGCCAAAAATGTATATTTGGAGGATGACTACGGAAGCACAACTTGCAGAATGGAAACGTGCCTGGCGCCACTTACTGAGCGAAAGCCTGGGCAGGGCGTTTGACTCAATCGAAGAGCGCTTGCCAGCAGGCAGCGAAAAAGCAGACGAGTTGCTTTTGCTAAAAGCCCAGCTTAATGAGGCCAACCGGGCTAAAGTCATGGGCGTCAAATCCAGTGAAGACCTGCAGCTGGACTATAACCGCATCCGTTTGCATCTGCTGGAATGGATTGACGGATTAGAAATTGCAGATTTTAATACCGCTGCATCTGGGCTAAAGCCCAAAGGCAGAGGTGTGCTGCTGCACAAAATCCCCCGGCAGATGGAAGTAGGCAGGGAAGAAGTCTGCGTCATTCGCCTGGCCTACGACCGTGCCGTTATTGCTGATAACCTCGAACTTACAGAAGAAGTCGAAGTCAGGGAAGTTAAAGTCTCGGAAGTGATGGAAGCCGAGCTGATTGACCCAAACAGCCAGCCTGCCTTTAATATCCGGACGTTCCACGATGAGCGGCAGTTTCTGGAGGAAGGAGCCTACACGGAGTGGAAGTTTTATGTAGAACCGGTTCGGGAAGGAGCCTTTAGGTTGCTCATTAAGCTAACCGTTATTGAAGAAGTCATGGGGGCGCGAGAGCGTCGCAATATTGCGTGGGAAGAGCAAGTACAAATTGTCTCTGAAGCCCATGAGCCCGTTCCTGCCACCTTTACAGCATCGGGAATTTCATTGGTAAGCGCAGAGGAGACTACGTCAGGCGCACCTGAGCCACAAAGCGTGCTGCCCGGAACACCTCCCTCACCTGCGCCGATGAGGGATCGAAAACAATTGACGCCCTCAAATGAAAAGGCAGCTCCGGCATCGCCTCCTCAACTACAGGCGAAAAAGAAAAACGGCTTGATCCGGGGATTATCCATTGTAGCAAGTGTTGTGTTAATTCTGGGGTTTGGGAGTACATATTTTTTATTTCCGGATAAACACGTAGAAACGGAACAGTCAGAAAATATTCAAAATCCGGATGATAGGGTGTCCATCGAAGCTAAACCCAAGAGACCTCAGAACAGTGATTCCGTCAACGCTAAGCCCCGGCATATTGAGCTAGATCCTGGTTTAATTGCGGATTTAAAACTGGAAGATACGAAGGGTAACTCTACCTCGTCTCCATCCAAACCGGGCAGTCAAATTGGACAAGGCGACCCAGACAGCCCCGCTAAACCGTCGAACTCGCCTGTAGAGGTACCTGAAGGCGTTCGGTTTTCCGGTGCTATTGCGGACAGGGAATTAGATAACTATAAACGCTTATCCGAAGGGATGGAAATGGGCATTATACGTTTGAACCTATGTGCCTCGCCTTCAGGAGAAGTGGTACGAGTCTGACCGGAGCCAGGTGGTAGTATTGGTGGCAGGTCACAGGCAGGTGCTATCGCAGTAGTAAAACAATGGGTCTTTGCGCCAGCTGACACTACAACTTGCGGTATCGTTGAGCTCCTAATCAAGAGTAAATAATGAGGGGCTCATGACCAATGCCTCAAAAACGGACGAATAAATAGATAAATACTGCTTTTCTCCAACTGCAGGTTACCGGAATAGCAGAATGATCAGAATTCTTCTGAAACTGGTCGATCAAAATTGCCCATCTTTGAATTTCTGTGTTTTTTCAACCTCAAAACCAAAAAGGCCTAAATGACCTACGATAATTTCACGACAAAATCCCAGGAAGCCATTCAGAAAGCCCAGCAAATTGCCGGGAGTTTAGACCAGCAACAGGTCGGCACCGCTCACCTCGTCCGGGGGATTCTGGAAATAGAAGAAGATGTTGCCACTTTTCTCTTCAGCAAATGCGGTGTGAGCATGACCACCCTGCGCAAGGGGCTGGAAAAATCCATCGTGGCTACCCCTAAGGTGAAAGGCACTGAAAAACAATACCTGACCAAGCCGGCCAATAAAGCCCTCAGCCGGGCCAAAAAACTCCTGCCTGACTTTGGTGATGAGTACATTTCCATTGAGCTCATGCTCATGGGCATCGCCCTGGGCGATGATGAAACGGGTAAATTGCTGCAGGCAGAGGGCGCTACGGAGGAAGCCCTTCGCGCTGCCATTGAAGAGCTGCGCAAGGGGCGAAAAGTCACTGACCAAAGCGCCGAAAGTGGCTACAATTCTCTAAAGAAATTCGCCATCAACCTCAACGAGCGGGCAGAATCCGGCAAGCTCGACCCCATCATCGGGCGGGATGAGGAAATTCGCCGCGTACTCCATATCCTGAGCCGACGTAAGAAAAACAACCCTATCCTGATCGGCGAAGCAGGCGTAGGGAAAACCGCCATCGTGGAAGGCATTGCCTGGCGTATCGTACAGGGCGATGTGCCCGAAAACCTCCGCGAAAAGAAAATACTCACCCTCGATATCGCTGCCCTGATTGCGGGTGCGAAATACAAAGGGGAATTCGAAGAACGCCTGAAAGCCGTGATCAAGGAAGTCGCGGACTCCAATGGCGAAGTCATCCTGTTTGTAGATGAGATCCATACGCTTATCGGAGCAGGCGGAGGCAATGGCGCTATGGATGCAGCCAATATCCTAAAGCCGGCCCTGGCGCGGGGTGAGCTGCGGACCATTGGCGCGACTACTTTGGACGAATACCAAAAGTACTTTGAGAAAGACAAAGCACTGGTGCGCCGCTTCCAAACCGTCCTAATCGAAGAGCCGAGCGTGGAGGATACCATCTCCATCCTCCGAGGGCTGCAGGAGAGGTATGAGGTCTATCACAAAATCGAGATACTGGACAGTGCGCTTATCGCCGCTGCGGAGTTGTCTCATCGCTACATTGCCGACCGTCACCTGCCGGATAAAGCCATTGACCTGATTGATGAGGCGGCTGCTAAACTCCGCCTTGAACTGGACTCCGTACCGGAAGAAATAGACGAGTGGGACCGCCGGGTACGTCAGCTGGAAATTGAGCGGGAAGCCCTCAAGCGGGAAGGCAACGACCGCAAAGTGGAAGCCATCAATGAGCAGATTGCCAACGCCCGGGAAAAAAGGGATGGTATCCGCGCCACCTGGAAGAACGAGAAGGAAATCGTGGACACCATTCAGGGCATCAAAAAGCGGCTAGAGGAACTGGAAACCGAAGCCGCCAAAGCCGAACGTAACAGTGATTTCGAGCTGGTAGCCAAAATCCGCTACGGCCAGATGCAGGAACAGGAAGCCATGCTCAAAGCGGCTGAGGAAAAACTGGGTGAGCTTTCCGAAGAGAAGCGCTTCACTAACGACGAAGTTTCCGGCGATGATATTGCCGAGATCGTCTCCCGCTGGACGGGCATTCCGGTGACCAAGATGCTGCAAAGTGAAAAGGACAAGCTTCTGCGCCTCGAGGATGAACTGCATAAGCGCCTGATCGGTCAGGATGAAGCGGTACGCGCCGTGGCTGATGCCGTGCGCCGCAGCCGGGCGGGACTGCAGGATGTGGACCGCCCCATTGGCTCCTTTATCTTCCTCGGGCCCACCGGTGTTGGCAAAACTGAACTCGCCAAGGCCCTGGCGGAAGTCCTGTTCAATGACGAAAAGGCCATCACCCGCATCGATATGAGTGAGTATCAGGAGCGGCATGCGGTTTCCCGCCTTGTGGGTGCGCCTCCGGGCTACGTCGGCTATGATGAAGGCGGGCAACTGACTGAAGCGGTGCGCCGCCGGCCCTATTCCATTGTACTGCTGGATGAGATCGAAAAGGCACACCCGGATACCTTTAATGTCCTGCTGCAAGTCTTGGATGACGGCCGCCTGACCGACAATAAGGGGCGGGTAGCCAATTTCCGGAATACCCTCATCATTATGACCTCCAATATGGGGGCGGAAGTCATCCTGGAAAACTTCGAGGACCTGATCGAACTGCCGGAAGACAAACAGCCGGAAGTATTGGAGGCTACCAAAGATGAAGTCTTCGACCTGTTGGAAGAAGAGCTGCGCCCGGAATTCCTGAACCGCATTGATGAGCGCATCATGTTCCTGCCGTTAACCCGGGAGGAAATCAAGCAGATTCTCCACTTGTTACTGCGAAAGGTGGAAAAAATGCTCGGTGACCAGGGTATGTCCATCGAACTGACACCGGCTGCCGAAGACCTGCTGGCGGAAATGGGTTACGACCCGCAGTTTGGCGCCCGGCCCATGAAGCGGGTCCTTCAAAAGGAGGTGGTCAATGAGCTGTCCAAGCACGTGCTGGCGGGCACTTTTGTTGCGGGTGATACCATCGTGGTGGCTGAAAAGGATGACGAACTGACATTCGAAAAAAAATAGGGACGCCCATCAGGGAATTGCCTGGAAAAACGTTGCCAACTTTGCCTCGTCAAGCTGGCCATCGGTACGGACTCCGCTGCACAGGTCAATGCCAAAGGGCTGTACGGCCTCAATGGCTTGCCGGATATTTTGGGCGTTCAGTCCACCGGCGAGAAAAACCGGAGCCCGGGCTTGTTCTACAATCCGGCGGCTAAGCGACCAGTCGTGCGTACGCCCGGTGCCCCCCAGTTCCTTGATTTTGAGGTTGGGGTTGCCGCTGTCGAGCAGCAGTGCATCCACCGATTCCGATACCCGGACCGCTTCCTCAACGGAGCCCTCATCAAGAATATGAATGACCTGAACGAGCTTAACCGCTGGCAGTGCCGCCCGGATGTCCGCATAGGTGCCTTCAGACAGGGCGTCCACCAACTGCAAGGTATTGGTGCGAACCCTTTTGTGGTGGGCGATGATCGCTTCCGCTTTTGTCTCGCTGGTCAGTAAAAAGGTAGCAATGGGTGGAGGCACCGAGGGTACGATTTGGGCGATAACATCATCGGTAAGCGTACCCGGGCCGCTCGGCATAGGCCCTACCAGGCCGAGTGCATCGGCTCCGTACTGTACGGCGAGTTGAGCCTCCTGGACATTGCTGATGCAACAGATTTTCACCCTTGGAGATACTGATTTATACATAGACCCCTGTTTTATACCGATGATTAAGCGGTATACCCTGGGGTAGCACACCACTTCGTAATGCGTATAGCTTCGCTGCTTCAGATACTAACCCGCCTTGCTATTGGTTTGACCCTGACAATAGCAACGCTGCAGTGTGCCCGTTCGGTCAGTTGGGTCGTGAAATTGCCCACTACCATACGTTGCAGAAAGCCTACTTTAGTAGTGCCCACGATCAGGAGGTCAAATTCACCCGACTTTTCCACCAGCGTATCAATGGGATTGTCCGAAGCCATGACCTGCGTGTTGTACAGCGCCCGTGCGGAGTGTCGCTGAATGGCTTCAATGAAAATCTTGCCGGACTCTGCCTGCTGCGCAGCCGTAAAGTCTTTGGGCAGAATGTTGAGGAAAGTGACCGTCCCGCCAAACTGCATGGCTAATGCTCCCGCCAGTCGCACCATTAGGTTGAGGTTCAGCCGGCTACCCAGGGAGACCGCGATGCGCTTGGGTTGGAAGGTAGAGCCAGAGCCCTGCAGGCGGAAGAAGATGAAATCAGTAGGCGCTTTATTCAGGACCTGCTCCAGGAGGTTCAGGGTAGCAGCCTTTGCCGAATTCCCTGCGTAGCCCATAACGGTGATGTTGCAGTTTTCTTCTTCGGCAGCATGTACGATGCCCATGCCCAGCTTATGGGAAGCACGGATAACGGGTTTGACTTTTACGCCTTTCGCAGTAGGCCAGAGCGCAGTGCGTTCGAGGAGTTCCAGCGACTGATCGGATTCAGAAAGTGCCGTGCGAAAGTCGACCTGCTCCGGCGTATTTACTACGTGCAGGGCTATAATTTCCCCGCCTTTGGTGGCCAGTAAGGCATGGCAGAGCTCAAAAATACTTTGCTGGGTATTGGGGTTCGCCACCGGCATGAGAATCCGCTCGGTACTGCGCAGCTGAATCCGCCGCCCTTCATCCGCCAGTGTTAGCTGAAAGCCGGTCTCCTGCCGGAAGACCCGCTTGCGTGCGTAGAAAAAGTACACGCCTGCGCCAATCAGGGTGAGTTGTAGCCCAAAGAAGAGGGACAGCCAGTCGAGCGTAAACAGTAGGCCTAGATTGGCGATAAAGGTGAGTTCCGGCAGTATGCGTTTCCATAGAGCCCTTGGGCGCCGATCCGGTTGTGTGCGGTAAATTTGCCGTAAGGCCAGTGATACGGGCAACAGGGAGACCAGCAGGCAGAAGTTGGCGGCTTTGGCGATAAAAGCAAGGTCGAAGAGCAGCAAAAAAACAAGAATCAGGATGCCTCCGGCGAGGATCGCAGCTCTTGGTGTCTTCGCCCCTTCGTGCACTTTGCCCAGCAGGTCCGGCATAAACCGGTCTCGTCCCATCGCGTAAATTTGCCTGCCCTGAGAGAGCAAAGTGCTGTTTAGCGCTCCCGCAGCCGCCAGAATACCACCCAGTGAAATCAGCAGCCATCCAAAGCCTCCAAAAACGGCTGTGGCCACGTCTGCCAGAGGAGCACTGCTTTTCGCCAGCTCCTGCCAGGGCACGACCATAATACTGACCACGGTCACCAAAAGATAAAAGATGAATGCAATTCCCATGGAAAGCTTCATCGCCTTGGGGATGGTTACAGTAGGGTCCCGGATTTCATCTGCATTATTGGCAATTAACTGATAACCGAAGAAAGAAATGTAGATGATACCGATGGCGCTAAAAGTGCCGCTGTAACCGGTTTGGAAGGTAGGTACAGCCAGCTCGGGCTGCAGGAACAGTGCGGCCCCCAGCAGTAAAATGATCAGGATTGCCAGGTTACCCCAGGTCAGCAGGTTTTGAATGCGGTCAGCCCCTTCTGTACCTTTGGAATTGAGGTAGGAAGAGAGCAGGACCAGCCCTCCGGCAGTAGCTTTAACCCCAAACGCAGGCACCTGATAGCCAAAGAGCGCAGTGAAGTATTCCGCAAAACCAATGGCATATAGACCACAGGCAAAGATGCTGCCAAGGGCAAGGAACCAGCCCGTCACAAAGCCGCCCAGACTACCCAGTGACTGATAGGCATAGGCGTATCCGCCTCCTGAAATGGGGACGAGCTTCGCCATTTCCGCAAACAGCAGGGTGGTCAAAAAAGCAAGCCCTCCGCACAGGATATAGGATATCCAGACCGAAGGGCCTGCTACGCCCGCTGCCAGGCCAATGAGCACATAAACCCCGGCGCCCATTAGTGCGCCCACGCCAATCGTAGTAGCCCCAAACAGGCCCACCGTCCGCTCAAAGGTGACCGGGATGAGTTTCTTGTGAAAGATGTCGCGTAAACTGTTTGCCATAGTGCCGTTGGTTTTGGGTATGCCTCAATCCAATAACAACACCATCGCAGATTTTGCCTACAATTCTTTCAGGTTTATGACCTCAAAATTCCGAACGGCAAAGTAGTCATCAAGCCCGTAGTCGGTATTGATAATAATACCGCCCAGCAGCGCAACGTGGTCGCCGTGGAACTCCTTTTTGGTGTCGTTGATGTACTGATGGATCTTCTGGTCAATAATTTTGTAGGTGGCTTCGGTAATAGCGACCTCCTGATTGTCAGCTGCCAGTATTTCCTCCCGGTAGGGCAGCAGGCTTTTCTCCAGCGTCATCTGCTGATAGTCGTCGTCGTGTACCTGTGGGCTGTAGTTGTCATTCTTCCGGAACCGGTCCAGCGCCAGCATAAGTGCACCACAGGAGTTACCCGGGTTATCCTGACGTGGCCGGTACATTCTACCCGTTTCGCCCTCCAGGGTTATTCCAATGTGCGGGCCATAAAAAATAAAGGCAGAGCCATCGTCCGGAATATGATGGGCGAATGCGGTCATACCGGTTTGCCCGGCAAAGGGGATGCCGCCCAGCCCGCCCATGATGAAGGGGCCAAACAGGACGTTGAAAAAGGTAGTGGAGGGAACGTTGATGTCATCCGAACAAAGCGAAGTGGCCATGAGGACTTTAGACACATCCAGGCCATACTCGTCTTGTATCCGGCCCATATAACGGACGGAAGTGTCTTTGGCGTCAGTAGCGTTAGGGAAAACAGCCTTTACAATTTGGTCAAATTTTCGTTGCAGCATGTCAGTAGTAGTTGGTGAATGAAATTGGCTTTCAGTATGGGCATTACCGGGCAGGCAAGTTAGCGGTAACTTCATGCGGCTTCAGTAATGTTGCTCACTAAATAAAATAGTGGCCTTTCCCTAAAGATAAAGTTACCTTGGGAAAAGCCACTATTTTTTGGCCTAAATGCCTATTAATTTGGTAGGATAAGAGGCTCGCTACGCTTATTCTTCGCTTTTCGCCTCTTCGAGGTCCAAAGGCTTACGAGGCAGCAGCTCATCGCGCATGGCCGTGTGCATTACAAAGGAAGCAATGATGGTAGCGGCTTGCTTGAGGTCATCTTCCACCAGGTGGTCCAGGTTATCCATATTACTGTGGTGGGTGCGGGTGAAGTACGCCATGGGATCCTGAATAAACTGGAAACCCGGAATGCCTACAGCATCAAATGCCAGGTGGTCGGTGCCACCGGTATTGGATAGCGTGAGGGTGCCTGCCTCAAGGTCCTTGAAAGGCTCCAGCCAGGAACGGAAGATCGGGCCAACGGCCTGATTGCCCTGTAAGTAAACGCCCCGGATTTTGCCGGTGCCGTTGTCGAGGTTGTAATAGGCAGATACTTTCTCCTGAGCCGGCTTAATGGACTGCGGATTGTAGGTGCCTTCCGGAAATTCCGCATAATGCTCGCCCACATAGCCCCGGCTGCCGTACAACCCTTGCTCTTCGCCGGTCCATAGTGCCAGGCGTAGGGTGCGGCGTGGCTTAATGCCGGTTTCTTTGATGACTTCCTGAAGGATGCGCGCGGCTTCCATCATGACTGTGGAGCCTGCGCCATTATCGGTAGCGCCGGTAGCTGCATGCCAGCTGTCAAAGTGGGCACCAAAAATGACCACTTCGTCCTTGAGGTCTGTACCGGGGATCTCGGCAATGATATTGCGCTCCATGCCATCGTCCGGGTTGTAATAGCGGGCCTTCAGGTCGAGGCTGAGCTTCACAGGGATACCTTGCTGCAACAGTCGGAAGATACGATTGTAGTGTTCCACAGCAAGTGTGATCTGAGGGACAACCTTAGTGCCTTCCTCCCGGTAGCTACCCCACTCGCCGGTGCGCGCACCCGATACGAACACCGTGCCAAGATCGCCTTTGTAGCTGCGGTCAAGCACGGCAATCGGATCTTCTTCAGCCAGGGTTTCCCACAGGTATTTGTTGAAGGAGAAGCCGCCAGTCGTGTTGTAGTTCCGGCGCGGGCGCGGGGTTGGCATATCGGCATTGGCCATATCGAGGAGGTCATCGCTTTCGTACCGGCGGGCCGGCGCATCAAACCACTCCTCAATGGAGCGCAGCGTGTCCACCAGTACAATTTTCCCCTTCAGCTTGCCTTTGTAGGCATCAAGTTCTTCCTTAGTGTTGGCTTCCAGGTAGATGACCTCGGCTTCATCGGCTTTAACAGAAGGCGACCAGGCTTTGGGTACGCCAATGACGGACCAGTAGGTGGGGGTGTGGGCGTGCATTTCAAAGTGCTGTAGTTCCCAGCTGCGGCCAAAGGGGCCCCATTCTTCAGTGTGCACATTCTCCATGCCCCATTCTTTGAGCTGACTGACAGCCCATTTAGTTGCTTTTTCCAGCATGGGAGAACCGGTCAGGCGTGGGCCGTAGACATCCATCATCAGTTGGGCGGTCTTCATGGCCTGGCTTTGGTCGAGGCCGTGCTTCTGGATCGCCGTGACAAGTTCTTCATTGACTGGCTCCTGTGCCCAAAGCCCGGAGGTGAATAGGAGACAGGACAAGATAAATAACAGTTTTTTCATACGAGTATTTCATTTTTGATGTTCAAACAATCGTCGCTAAGTTAATAAATGCGAGGGGGCTATTCCTGCGAATTTTGGTCGGCGGCCCGCCCAGGCATTGCCCGAAAAGCTGTACCTTTCGGGAAAACAGTACTATGCAGGCGCGTTTGCTCAAAATTGATACCGCCCTTCTGAGCCAGCATGTCCTTGTCCGCCGCTTTCGCGAAGGGGATGGGGCGGCGCTCTATGAACTGGTGGAGGATAACTACTCCCAGTTGTACGATGCCTTTCCAAGAACGCTGAAGGAAATCAGTGACCCTGAGCATGCGGAGTTTTTCGTTCGCCGAAGGTTGGCGGACTGGCATCTGCAAAAAGGCTATTGCTTTGGCATTTGGCATAATCAAACCACCGAGCTGATTGGGCTGGTCCGCCTGTTTCATATTGATTGGGAAACACCAAAGGGGGAAGTCGGCTATTTCATTGACCGGGAATACATGGGTCAGGGGCTGATGACCGAGGCGCTGCGGGTGGTGCAGCAGTTCGCTTTCAGGCAATTGGTACTGGAAAAGCTGCTGTTGCGCACGGCTATGGAAAATGTAGCGAGCCAGCGGTTGGCACGAAAGTGTGGCTTTCGCCGGGAGGGAGATCTTCGGGGTGACTTCCGAAAGCTCAGTGGCGAGCTGATAGATACTATGCTCTTCGGGCTGACCCGTTCTGAATATTTAGGCATCTAATCACAGTTGCAATTACCAATTATTACCAAAAAAACAACCCCAAATGCCCATTTCCACACCCACTCTGGCCGCTGAAGCTGTCCTTTTTGCGATCAACTCGGCCATCAAGCTCAGCCGTAATGTGCAGCGGGCTTACGCACAAAGCCTGCAGGGGCGTATTCTGGTCCTTCCACTGCCCGATTTTGATACAAATATCGACCTGGCTACCATGATCGCCTACTTCGAATGGTCGCCGGAGCTCCTGGACAATTTTGATGACCTCAAACGCCTGCACCAGCAGGCGATGCAGGACTTACAGCTCCCGGAACAAGACCTAAAGCGTTACCGGCAGTACTATCTGGGCTTCAAACAGGTAGGCGAAGGCAAGGTACTGGAGTTGCAGTCGCAGGACCTGTGGAACCTTTTTCGGGTCCGGCAGTGGCAGGAGGGCTACCTGGAACGCGACAGTGCGCTGAAGCTTGTGGTTGGCAGCCTGGTGGAAATTGGGATTGACTATTTTCTGGATGTGCCCGGCGCATTGAATCAGCACTCTTCCAAAGGGCGCATTCTCCGCCACTTCCTTAGCGCGTTTGATGATATCCAATTTGCGGAAGGGCAGCCTTTGTACGAGCAGTTCAATGCCATGTTGCTGCCCCGGCTTTTCGCCGCTGCTGCGGAAACGGTTGGCGAGCTGGCACCTGAAGTTAGTGAGGATGAGAAAGTGCAGTTGTTTATTCGCACCACTACCCGGCATATTACTGAGGATCTTTATCAACGCTCGGTCGAACCGAGCTTTGAGGATCAGGAAGCGCTCATCAACTGGGGGCAGCAGCTGCTGCGTAGTAGTATCCGGCATGCAGGGGAATTCGTAGCGGCCAACCCGGAATTACTGTTCAATACGAACTACCCGAGCAGCCGGATCATAGAGCGGAGCACGGGGGTTCTGTTGCGTGCTATCCTTGATGACGATCCGGGCCGGGTGAGCCTGCGGGAAGCACTAAGCGTAAAAACGCTGGATGAGCTGGTACAGGTGACGCTGCAGGTAGTTGCTGCCCATCCCAGTCTGATTAGCGGGCAGCGTAAATTGGAAGACCTAATTGCTCAAACGGCTCTTGCCCTGCAGGAGGCGAGCCTGAATCAGCCGGGCCTTTTGCCGGAAGTCCTCCGCATCATACTGGAGCAGTCCTCCGGGCATTTGCCGGTACTCTGGCCTGCTACCGAAGGTACAGCCGAGCATCTGTTGGTCAGTGCGCTGCGGCAAATCCTTACCGTGATAAGCCGGAATGCGGAACAAAATGGTTGGGAGGCTTCCTTTTCCCGTTCAGACTGGCAGGACCTTCTGGAGTTCCTGCTGGCAGAAGTAGTAGCGAATCCGGCCTGGATCAATGAAGAGGTAAGGGGGCGGCCTGTGCTGGCAGAAGTAGTGGATGTGGTCTTTGGAGCACTGCGGCATTTGCCGGAAGGCGAACGCTTGTCTCCGGAAGTCCTGCACTACATCATTCGCCTCAGCCTGCGCACCGCCCTGACGAGCGAATCCGTCCTCGATACCCTGCCCTGGAGTACAGACGAGCGGGAAACCATCATTCTTGAGCAGGCGTTGCAGCTCATCTTTATCGTCGTTTACGATAAGAAAACCCCAAAGCTCAGCCGCCTGGAACTGTTGGAAGAGTTGCTGGAATACGTACTCGAAACCATCATCGCAGAACATCCTAACCGTGCTGGTCTGGTCCTTACCGAGCTGGTCTTATTTGAAAGTGGTATAGTCTACGCGCAAGGCTTCAATGCTGACCTTGCCGATGACCTGATCGATGCGGCTCTTTTGGCCTTCGCGAACTATCCCGAGCTGGTCACGCAAAATGAAGGGATGCAGCATTTGGTCCGCAGCTTGGCCCGCGCGGTGGACAGTGCCGGTTTGCGGCAACCGGGGTTGTTGCCCTTCCTGTTGCGGCTGGTCTTGGAAAAAACGGGCGAGTATGCCCATGTGCTGATCGATGCCGATACCGGAAGCCCCCGCCACTTGCTGGTTTTGGCTACCCGGGAAATACTGGCTGCACTGACCCGCCGGGAAGACCGGGAAGGGCGTTGGCGGCCGGGGCTGAGCCCGGAGCAGGGGCTTTATATTCTGGAGTTACTGCTGGAAGAGGTCGTGCGCTATCCGGATTGGGTAACCGGAGCATCGGAAGAGGGAACGATATTGCGGGCCGTACTGGATACCGTATTTGATGTACTGGAAACCGTGCCTGCCGGTAGCCGATTGTCCACGGGGACACTGGAACTGGTCATTAAGGGCAGCCTGTATGCGGCGGTTCGGAGCCCAAAAGTATTGAGTGCGGTACGTTTTGCTACCGATAGTTTGGAGCGCAGCATTCTGGAGCATGCGTTGCGCATGGTGTTCAGCTTTACCTTCCCCACCAAAAAAGATACGCCTGCCCATCGCCTGCACCTTTTGGAAGAAATCTTATCCTACATACTGGACGGCTTGCTGTTGCGTCATCCCAACGAACGCGGCCTTATTCTAATCGATCTGGTATTATTTGGCCAGATCGGCATCAACTTTAGCGAAGGGTTTGATGAGGCACAGGCCGAAAAGCTGGTGGAGTCTGCACTTTTGGCCCTTGACCAGTATCCGGAACTCGTTGGCCGGGACCGGGTCTTACAGTTGCTGGTATCCGATGTCGCCGGCGCACTGCTCGACAGTGGGATAGGGCAGCCTGCCCTGTTGCCGGAGCTGCTGCGACTGACCATTGAAAGTACTGCCCACCACCTTCACCTGGTACTGGATTTGGAGGAAGAAGAGCCAGTCAACCTGCTCGTCATCGCCCTGGAGCAAACCCTCAAAGCTATTGCGGAGCTGCCCCGTTCGGGCCGCTGGAAGCCCCGTCTGAGCCGGGAACAAATCCTGGATATGCTGGAGGTGGTTTATGAAGCCGTATTGGATCACCCTCAATGGGTAGGGCAAGAGCCTTTGATTTACGATATGCTGGAAGCGTTGTTCCGTGCACTGGAAGCGGTTCCGACCCGTCAGCCTTTATCCTACCGGGTAGTACGGATGCTGCTGCAGGCGCTTTTGGAAGCTGCCCGCCGGGACTGGCGTTTCATGGTGAAAGTGCAGGCATCAGAATACGGGCATTACCATATTTTAATGCGCTTTGCGCTGGAAGACCTGTTCATTTTACTGTACGATTCGGAACAGAACGAAGCAACACGGTGGCACTTGTCGCAGCGACCGGTCATTGAAGCCTTGTTGGAGTACTTCCTGTTACTGGTCTCAGCAGAAGGGGGGGATTTGGAAGCCGTAGCTCGAGCTAAAGCCCGTTTAGAGGAAGTGATCGCCACCTGGCAGCAAGACTTCCGCCGGACTTTGGAGGAAGTGCTGGAGCAGTTGGGGGCGTAAAGTTGGCCTTCGCGCCCTTAGCGTTTGCCTTTGTGTCCTTTGCGTGAACTTCTCCTATGAACTCCCTACCCCCCAATCGTAGACATCGACTCCTGTACCGGTAAACCAAACGAGCGGTTGCGCTCCGCCTCCCAGCCATCTTTGGCGCGGTTGCCCAGAGCCTCCAGGAAGGTGGATTTCAGTTGCGCATCCGTAGCACCCTGTCGCATAATATCCCGTATGTTGAAAACGCCATCGTCGTAGAGGCAGGTTTTGAGCAGGCCCTTGGGCGTGATGCGGATCCGGTTGCAGGTGCCGCAGAACGTCCGGCTGTAGGCGGCGATAATACCTACTGAGCCTTTGTGCCCGGGGATTTGGTAGTTGTAGGAAGTGGAGTAGGGCGGGTCCGGTAGTTTCTCCATATCGGGAAAGCTGTCCTGCAGGTGCTTCAGGATTTGGCGGTGGTTCCAGGCCAGGGTCTCGTAGTGGGCGCCTTCCCCGTTGAAGGGCATTTCCTCAATGAAGCGAACGCTGACCGGATCTTTTTGGGTGAGCATGGCCATTGGGATGATATCCTCAATATTTTTCCCTTCCATGACCACCGCGTTGATTTTGGTGGGCATGCCATACTCCAGCAAGGCCCGGTAGGTAGCCATTACCTTATCGTAGGCATCGCGCCGGGTGATCTCGAAGAAGCGGTCTTTATCCAGCGCATCAAGGCTGAGGTTGACGGAGCTGATGCCAATGGATTTAAGTTCCGGTACCAGGTCCTCGGTCAGCGTACCGTTGGTGGTGATGTTCACTTTTTTGATGCCCTCAATGGCGCAGAGCTGTCGCAGGAAGTAGATCATGTCGCGGCGCACAAAGGGTTCTCCACCGGTAATCCGCACCTTTTCAATGCCCATGCCCGCAAGCAGGTGCATGAGGCGCAGCATCTCTTCGTAAGACAGAAGGGCTTCCTTGGAAACGTATTTGATGCCCTCCTCCGGCATACAGTAAAAGCAACGGAGGTTGCAGCGGTCCGTAACGGCCAGGCGCACGTAGTTGATGTGGCGCCCGTGATTGTCGTAGAGTTTGGTTAAGGCCATTGGTGTAAATGGATTGCGTTTGAAAAATCAGGCAGCACAGCGCAGCCCTTTCGTTTAGCTTTTGCGGACCGGGGTGTTTGGAAATAACTAATAATATGAATAAATGATCATCTTGTTGTGTATTTAACCAATTATTTACTCATGCACCCGAATCCGCACCGCCACCCACTTCGATTCCGGTGTTTTGCTGCCTTTTGCGTAAGCATCGATGGGGACCAGCACATTGGCTTCCGGGAAGTAAGTGGCTATACAACGGCGGGGAATATCGTAGGGGACAACAATAAACTTCCGGGCGGTGCGTACCTGTCCTTTGTATCGGCCGGTTAGGTCAACGACCTGCCCGCTTTTCAGCCCCGCCTGTACAATATCCTCCTGATTCATCATGACCACCCGGCGCTCATTGTAGATGCCTCGGTAGCGGTCGTTCAGCCCGTAGACCGTAGTGTTGAACTGATCGTGGCTGCGCACCGTCATCATGATGTATTCGTCTTCGTCAACCGACTTTTGAGGTACCGCAGTTACGGAAAACAATGCCTTGCCGGAAGGCGTATTGAACTGCCGGTTGCGTGCCCCATTGGGCAGGTAAAAACCGCCCGGCTCCCGCACCCGCTGATTGTAGCCCTCAAAACCAGGGACGACCTTGGCGATGGCCTCCCGGATGTGGTCGTAGTTGCCAGCCATTTGATCCCAGTTTACTTTGCTTCGTTCCCCCAGGGTAGCCCGGGCAACCCCTGCAACGATAGCAGGCTCACTCATGAGGGTATCGGATGGCGGCTCAAGGACACCCTCTGAGCTGTGCACTACGCCCATGGAGTTTTCCACACTCACAAACTGCGGACCTGACTCCTGCCGGTCAATATCGGTGCGTCCCAGACAGGGCAGGATCAGCGCCCGCCTGCCGTGAATCAGATGGCTGCGGTTGGGCTTGGTGGAAACCTGTACCGTCAGGCTGCACTTTTGAAGGGCTTCGGCCGTATATTCGGTATCGGGCGAGGCGGAAAGGAAGTTGCCGCCCATGGCGAAGAAGACGGAGGCTTGTTCCTGATGCATGGCTTTGATCGCATCCACTACCGCAAAACCATGCCTGCGGGGCGGCTCGAAGCCAAAGACGGCCTTGAGCTGATCCAGGAAGGCCGGTTTGGGAGCCTCCCAGATCCCCATTGTCCGGTCGCCCTGTACGTTGCTGTGCCCTCGTACCGGGCAGGTGCCTGCCCCGGGCTTGCCAATGCTGCCTTTGAGCAGCAGTAGGTTGACAACTTCGCGGATATTGTCCACGCCATTCTCATGCTGCGTCAGCCCCATGGCCCAGCAGATGATGATTTTCTTTTTGCGCTTTAGCATTTCGGCTGCGGCTTTGATTGCTGCCCGGGGAACGCCCGATGCCTGCACCAGGTCTTCGAAATCGTGCTGCTTCAGGTCGGCGATGAAAGCCTCGTACTCTTGGGTGTATTCTTGTATGAAGTCCCAGTCGAATACTGCACCCGGCGTTTTTTGCTCCTCGTACCAGAGCTGTAGCATAAGGGCTTTGAGCAGGGCGATATCGCCATTGATTTTTACCTGCAGGAAGAGGTCGGTGAGCTTTGTGCCACCGGTCAGCATTTTGCCGGGCCGCTGAGGGTTTTTGAATTTTTGCAGCCCTGCTTCCGGCAGTGGGTTAACGGTGATAATCTGCCCGCCATTCTCCTTGCAGCGCTCCAAAGCGGAGAGCATGCGCGGGTGGTTGGTGCCGGGGTTTTGCCCCATAACGATGACAACCTCCGCTTCGTAAAAATCAGGAAGAGTGACGGAGCCTTTCCCAATACCTACTGTTTGAGCCAGCCCCTGCCCACTTGATTCGTGACACATGTTGGAGCAGTCCGGAAGATTGTTGGTGCCGTATTCGCGCACAAAGAGCTGGTAAAGAAAAGCTGCCTCATTGCTGGTCCGGCCAGAGGTATAGAAAATCGCCCGGTCGGGGGTGTCGAGCGCGCGAAGCTCTTGTCCAATCATTTGGAAGGCCGCTTCCCAACTGATGGGCTCGTAGTGCGTGCCGCCGGCCTGTAGCACCATAGGCTCAGCGAGCCGCCCCTTTTTGCCCAGCTCAAAATCGCTCCATTGGCGCATCTCTGCAACAGAATGCTGTTGGAAAAAGGCACGGTCGATGGTGTTTTTCTGAGCCTCCTCAGCAATCGCTTTAATGCCATTCTCACAGTACTCCCCAACTTTGGAACGCTCGTCATCAGGATCCGGCCAGGCACAGCCCGGGCAGTCGATGCCGCCTTTCTGGTTGAGCCGGAACATGGTCTTTACTGCCTGCCCGGCTGCCATATAGCGGGTGGCGTGCGTAAAGGCCGTTGTAATGCCTTTGATGCCCGCTGAGGTATTGGCTGGCTTGCTCAGCTTAAGCCCGGTGAATTCCAGTGGCGGCTGTGCACCTGTTACCTTAATAGCAGGCTTGTCTTGTTGTTCCTGTTCTTGCGCGTCCGGTTGTGGCTCCATAATTTCTCCTCGTCGTTCAGTGATTAATCGGGGGCGTACAAAGTACGAAATATTGATATAACTATCAGGAGGAAGGTCTAAAGACAGTAGGCAGAAAAACATTTCCAGATTAAACCCCCACCCGCTCCGCCCCGGCATACACATTGAACCGCCTCCTCCGCAAGAAACCAATGAGCGTCATGCCATGCGACTCCGCCAGCTCCACCGCCAGGCTGGAGGGGGCGCCCACCGCCGCCAGCAGAGGCACACCAGCCATCGCAGCTTTTTGCACCAGCTCAAAACTTAACCTGCCACTGACCATAATAGCCTGATTGCGCATCGGGAAATCACCAGCTCGCATCGTCTCGCCTATCAGCTTGTCCATGGCATTATGGCGGCCGACATCCTCCTGCAGGCATAGCAACTGCCCCTGCTCACCGAAAGCCGCCGCTGCATGTATGCCACCGGTCTGCTCGAAAAGCGTTTGACGGGCTGCCATCTGTCGGGGGAAGTCTTGGATTTGCTCCGGGCTATAAGTGGGAACTCCTCGCTGTGGGTAATACAAATTGACGGTGCGAAGCATTTCAATAGAAGCTTTGCCGCATACACCACAACTGGATGAGGTGTAGAAATGCCGGTTGAGCTGTTCAAAATCGACCGAAGTATCTGGCGATAATTCCACCAAAAGAATATTTTTTTCAGATTCAGGCGATAACGCCTGTCCGATGTGCCGTACCCCGATCACTTCCAAGGCTTGCCCGATGATGCCCTCCGTAAACAAAAACCCGATAGCCAGGGCTTCATCCTGCCCGGGGGTGCGCATGGTGATGGCTAAGCTGCGGTGTTCCCGTTGCCCTTCCTTGCCAAAAGCCAGCTTGATTTCCAGCGGCTCCTCACATGCTACCGTATCGGTTCTTTCCTGGCGCTGGCCATCATGGAACTGGAATATTTTTTTGGACTTAATGCCGGCAGATTGAGGCATAGGCAAATTTTCTAGAAAAACATCGTAGCCAGAGTAGGGGTTCAGCACGGGCTGCCGCATCATTGCTATACATACACTACAAAACCCTGCCACGGCAGTGAAATCACCCGTCTGATTAAAAACGGATAGCATCAGCTGCCTCATCGTGGCTGGTGCTTTTCTTTTTTGGAAACCTTCCCTGACTTTACCATACAGTCTGCTCTGTAATTGCCTCCATTTTCATTACATTTAGACGGCAACAACGTCCTTTAACTAAAATCTATACTATGCAGCATTGGACGAAAGCCCCGCTGCTGGCCCTTTTCCTGGGGCTGGTGGTATGGAGCCCTTTGCAGGCTCAGGCTCCTGAAGCCGGCGCGGCTTCTTCAACAACCATTCCCGGTACTACGGTAGCAGTGGAAACGGTCTATTTGCCCGGCGGGACCTTCGAGTGGCAGCGGGGCGAGGTAACTCAAAAGGCAGAAATTGATCCCTTTTGGATAGGCACCTACGAAGTCACGCACGACCTGTTCAGTCTTTTCCAGCACCGGGAAGAAGACTCTGACGAAAGCGATTGGGAAGGCGGGGATTATGCTGCTGATGCAGTAAGCCGCCCAACTCCGCCCTACATTGATGTGACCTTTGGAATGGGGCATGAGCCCCGCCACCCTGCGGTGAATATGACGCAGCAGGCTGCACTGCTCTTTTGCGGCTGGCTGTACCAGAAAACCGGCGAATTCTACCGGCTGCCCACCGAGGCAGAATGGACCTATGCCTGTCAGCTGAGCACCAAAGAGATGGGGGAATTAGAGACTCACGCCTGGCATTACGAAAATAGCGAAGAAACTTACCATAAAGCCGGTGAAAAGGTGCCCACCGGGCTGGGTATTCATGACCTTTTAGGCAACGTTGCCGAATGGACCCTCGATGCTTACACCGAACCGGAGACTGCCGGGGAGGAAACTCTTGACAATCCATGGGCGGTGCCGGAGCGCCGTTACGGTCGGGTTGTCAAGGGCGGCTCTTTTGATTCCGATGCCGAAGACTGCACCTGTATGTCCCGGGAGAAGTCCTCCATCCGCTGGCAGCAGCGCGACCCGCAGATTCCCAAAAGCCTTTGGTGGAATACCGACTCCCCCTTTGTGGGATTCCGGTTGGTCAAGCCGGCGCAGCAGCCAGGTCCGAAGGAGGTGGAGGCTTTTTTTGCTAAAGCGATCAAGTGGTAATATTCCTAACCAGAAAAAACGTACGACTATGCAAAACAATCAAACTTCAAAAATGAAACGCCGGGACTTTGTCAAAAAGACCGGTTTTGCAGCGGGCGGCCTGATGATGGCGCCCTCTATACTTTCTGCCAAAGCTTACGCGGAAGGCGATGATACGATTAAAGTCGGGCTCATTGGTTGCGGAGGGCGGGGCACCGGTGCTGCCCTTCAGGCCATGTCCGTTAAAGAATCCGTGAAGCTGGTCGCTATGGCGGATGCCTTTCAGGACCGGTTGGAGAGCAGCTATAAGCGGCTACAGGCGGAAATGCCCAATTACGAAATCGATACTACTCGTATGGATGTGCCGGCAGAGCACCGTTTTCATGGCTTTGATGGGTATAAGCAGGTCATCGACCTATGCGATGTCGTCCTGATTGCCACCCCTCCCGGCTTCCGTCCTGATCATTTCGAGGCCGCCATTAAAGCTGGGAAGCATGTCTTCATGGAGAAACCCCTGGCCGTGGATGGCCCCGGGGTACGCAAGGTGCTGGAAACAGCCGAACTCGCGAAAAAGAAAAAGCTGAATGTGGTGGTGGGCCTGCAGCGGCATTACCAAAAGAAATACCAAAAGTGGGTCGACTTGCTGCACGAGGGCGTAATCGGGGACATTACCTCTTCCCGTGTATACTGGAACAGTGGAGGGGTATGGGTACGCCCACGGAAGCCGGGCCAAACGGAGATGGAGTATCAAATGCAAAACTGGTATTACTTCAACTGGCTTTGCGGCGACCACATCAATGAGCAGCATATCCATAACCTCGACGTGGGCAATTGGGTGAAGCAGGCTTATCCGGTGCGGGCATCCGGTATGGGCGGCCGTCAGGTGCGTACCGGGCCGGAGCATGGTGAGATTTTCGACCACCATACGGTAGAGTACGAATATGCCGACGGCTCCTTCATGCACAGCCAATGCCGTCACATTAAGGGCTGTCCTACTATGGTGACAGAGGCTTTTCAGGGTACGAACGGGACCGCACCAGAGCCTGGCGTTATCCTGACCCGAAGCGGGCACAATATTCTTGATTACAACGACCGAAAGGATCCGAATCCTTATCAGTACGAGCACGACCTCCTCTTCGAAGCTATCGCTAAGGGCGACTACAAATACGAAGATGCTGAGAATGGAGCAAAGGCAACTCTAACGGCCATTATGGGGCGCATGGCGACATACTCCGGGCAAGTCATTGAGTGGGACGCTGCCCTGAATTCGGACCTCAGCCTGATGCCGGAGAAGTTGGCCTGGGATGCGAACCCGAAGGTCATGCCGCTGGAAGATGGCACTTACCCAATCGCAGTGCCTGGAGAAACCAAGGTGCTGTAGGATGCAGAACATGAATGGCCCGTTACTCTGGCTCAGCTGTTTGTGGTGCGTGGCGGCAGGTGCGCAAGAGCGTTATGCCTTCACGCGCCCACAGATGGGGACGGAGTTTCGGGTAATACTGTATGCAGATTCCGACAGTCTTGCTCAAACTGCTGCCGGGGCCGCTTTTGATACGCTTGATGCCCTCAATGCCCGCCTCAGCGACTACGACGCGCAAAGTGAGCTGAGCCGGTTAAGCGAATTGGACTCCGGTGCTGTAGTGAAGGTCAGCCGCCCGCTTTGGGAAGTGGTGCAGCAGGGGGAGGCTTTATCCGTATTGAGTCAGGGTGCCTTTGGCCTGACGATTGGGCCATTGTCCAAGCTCTGGCGCCGTGCCTTCCGTCAACAGCAGTTTCCCGATTTGAAGCAGATTGAAGAAGCCCGGATGCGAGTGGGGTATGAATCCATTCAGGTATTGCCCGGACTGCGCCTGCAGGTGTTGCGGCCTGGGATTAAGCTCGATGCCGGAGGGATTGCCAAAGGCTTCGCAGTGGATGCGATGACTGAAGTTCTGCTCGCCCATGGTATCCAAAGTAGCCTCGTGGATGGGGGCGGAGATATCCGCGTCACGTCGCCACCGCCGGATGCGCCTGGCTGGGCCATTCAGGTGCAGCAAACAGACAGCCTCGGACAATTCCAATCGGTCACCCTGCACTTGGCCCACCGCGCTATCGCCACCTCTGGCGACCACTACCGCTACCTCAGCTGGGAAGGGCAACGCTATAGCCATATTATTGACCCTCGTACCGGGCTTGGGGTGCAGCACGGCGCACAGGTTACGGTGCTCTGCTCCGATTGTGCTACAGCTGATGCATTGGCGTCTGCCATTAGTGTGATGGGGCCGGATGCGGACTGGGGAGGGTTGCTTCGGGCTTATCCGGGTTGTGAGGGGTGGGTGGTGCGGAAGTTGGAGTGAACAATAGTTGTTGGATAACCGAGAGGCACTTACGAAGTGCGTTTCAACACCATGACCTATGAAATTCATCGAAAACCAAGTATATCATGTATTCAATCAGGGCAATAACCGGCAGAAGGTATTCCTTGAGCATGAGCACTATCTGTTCTTCTTGAGAAAGGTACGCCGGTATATCTTGCCTCTTGCCGATGTACTATGCTATTGCTTAATGCCGAACCATTTCCATATTCTTATTGTGCCAAACGAATTAGCGGCATTGCCGAGTAACGCGGTAAAGCCACGCATAAAAAGACAAGTCACAAATACAGCAATACAGACAGAGCAGGACCGTCAGGAGAAGCTTAGTCAGGCCATTGGCACGCTTCTGAGCAGCTATACCAAAGCAGTAAATAAACAACGGGGCTGGTCAGGCTCCATATTCAGAGGAAAAACTAAGGTTAAAGATGGTTGGATTGAGAGGCCAATAACGCTGGAAGGACCAAACCAACACCTTTTCTTTCGGGCAGAAAACGGATATGCCCGGCAATGCTTTCATTATATTCATCAAAACCCGGTTAAAGCTGGTCTCGTATTAGATGCTGCTGATTGGCCTTATTCTTCTGCTTCTGATTATGCAAACCTAAGACAGGGGTCATTGCCCAATAAAGAACTGGCTAGGAGTCTAGTGGTCTGTCAAGGCTAAAACTAGGGGTTGCCTGCGGCGACTTTTGAGGCTACTCTTCGTTGGATAACCCCTTACGTAGCGCTGCTATGCG
>PR_CR_10_Liq_3_inCRDRAFT_1000037_pt1 | contig 37886 bp, 32 predicted proteins | sample PRCRCaboRojoPR_2_FD_10240 | JGI IMG/M metagenome (IMG submission 10240)
GAATGAAGTGCTGCTCCGCACCAACGGTCCTAATGGTAAGGCTTGGAAAAATCAGCAGCTTCTGAAAGGAGAGGCTGCTGAGGCGGCGATTCAGGAAGCCTGGGGATATTTTTGCAATGACTCCTTCTGGTTGAATGCACCCGCCAAAGTTTTCGATCCAGGTACGCAGCGGGCTTTGGTAGACCTGGAAGGCGGGGAAAAGGCTTTGCTCGTTACTTATGAAAGTGGAGGCGTGACGCCGGGCGACGCTTATTTATGGCACCTCGGGGCAGATGGGAAGCCCGAACGTTATGAGATGTGGGTTTCAATTATTCCAATCGGCGGACTGGATGCCACTTGGGAAAACTGGATAAGTTTAGCTTCCGGTGCACAAATTGCTACTGCCCACGACCTTGGCATTTACGAGATGGAGCTGACAAATGTAAAAGGAGGAAATACCCTTAGTCAGATTGACCTGGAGCTGTACCCTTTTGAGGCATTGGGGGTAAGTGAATAAAATAATACCAACTGACCAGAAAGAGGGCGCGTCAGGAGTTGCCAATTGTTGAATGAACAGAAGGTTTAGGTTAATCGATTAGGGCCTTTAGTTCGGATTTAATGAATGCGCCCAGCTCGCTAACGTATGACCTGGAAAAATTAAACTCAATGCCAGCGGCCTGATAAATTTCCCGGACATTGCGGGTGTAGCCCAGTTTAAGTGCATTCAAATAATCCTTTATGGCCGCTTCAGGCTCCTCCCGGTACCTTTTCCAAATGGCAATAGCGCCAAGTTGGGCCATACCGTATTCGATATAGTAGAAAGGTACTTCGAAAATGTGCAATTGTTTATGCCAGAGGTGTTCCAGGTAATATTCCAGACCCGAATGATCAACGGTTGGAGAATTAAAAGATTTCATGATTTGCATCCACGCTTCCTGCCGGTCTTCCTGTTGATGCTCAGGGTGCGTGTATACCCAATGCTGGAATTTATCAATCGTTGCGATCCATGGCAACACCTTGAGGACATATTCCAGTTGATTGATTTTAGCCCGCCGTAGTTCTTCCGGGTTTTCGAAAAAGACATCCCAGTGCTCCATAGTGAGCAGCTCCATGCTCATCGCTGCCAATTCTGCGACTTCGGAAGGTACACGTTTAGCGGTTTTGAGTTTGTAGTGATTGGTCAGCCGGCTATGCACGGCGTGGCCGGCCTCGTGCATCAGGGTGCGCATATCGCTCAGTGAGGTCGTTGCATTCATAAAAATGAATGGTATACCGGTCAGGTGCAGTGGCATATTGTAGCCACCGGGGCGCTTGCCCGGGCGGGAGTCAAGGTCAAGGTGTCCCAGCTCACTCATGATTTCGAGGGTTTGACCAAATTCCGGATGAACCCTATACAGGCAGGTGGTCGACTTTTCAACCAGCTCTTCTATCGTACGGAAAGGACGCAAGGGCTGATCGCCGGTAGGGTCCACAAACAGATCCCAGGGGCGAAGTTGCTGCAGTTGCAGGGTTTCTTTCCGGTATTGATTGAGCTCATCAACGAGCGGGACAATCTCGGTTTGAATAGCGTGGTGAAAATCTTCACAGTCCTGCACTTCATAATCAAAACGGCCAAGTGCCTTAAACTTAAAATCCCTGAAGTTCTCAAACCCAGCATTCTTTGCCATCTGATGCCGCATATCTTTGAGGGTGTCAAAGAGGTCGTCCAGAGGGGTTGTTTCTTTGAGCAGGCGGGCATGGATTTTGTGGTAGACTTCCTCGCGGTAGGTTCGGCAGGGTTCTTCGAGTAGGGAAGAAGCTTTTTGAAGGGTCATTTGCTTACCATCCACTCCGATGGTCATTTCGGAGAAGATCTTAACGTACTCTTTGGATTTCAGTTGGATTTCAGTAGCCAGAGGGATATTTTCCTCCCGGAACAGGTTTACGGCATTGCGGATACTACGCAGGTGGATGAGGTATTGCCCGCCCTTTAGCTGCGTAATGTACGGACAGTTGACCAGTTTTTCATTGAGTTCGTTCTCGAGTGCGGTAATTTTGGGCGCGAGCTCCTGCACCGCATATTGATAAAGGGATTCTGCTTTATCATCGGTGCTGTCTACGGTAATTTTAATATAACGCCACGAAAAAGCTTCACTGACGACCGCGTCCAGTTCGCTCTTATCTTTTAGCCATTGCTCAAGTTCCTGTTTGGTATGGATCTGCCGCTTAAGCAAATCCCGATAGTAAGGCTGAAGCCTGGACCAGGTCGTCACTTTGAACTCTTTAGGCACAAATGCTCTTTCATGTTCTTGCAGAACAGTAGCCGTCTTGGTCATGAGAATCATGATTTAAGGGTGCCACACTTATCCATAGTTATATGGGCACGCAACGGGAATGTATATTTTCTCACAGTTGGTTGTTCCCCCGGGAACCACGAATCGTGAAATCTTCCCTTCAATGATCGAATGTTGTACCGGGGGGCACATTATAAGAGGGTTTACGCTACTTGCTGCTATTTGTTACCCAATCGGAGGAATTTGTTTGGGAAAAGCGCCGAAGAAAAACGAGAGGGGGATGAACTGGCACGGAAACAAGGACATAGGGCGCTTAAGAGGGGAGGGGCGTCCGTGCCAGCTTGGTGCCGGTTATTCTTCTTCGTCACTTTCTGCCGAATCGCTCAGCATTCCCGCTTCATCGAGGTAGTTAAACCACTTAATCACCTTTTTGATATCACCGTTGAAGACCCGGTCACGGTCGTAAGTTGGCAATACCTCAGCGAAGTATTCGTGTAGTTCCTCAGATTTGGCAGAAGCAGCAGGTGGCGGATTGTCCTCCTGTTGCTGTTTCATATTTCGGAACACTTTCTTTAGCTCTATGGAATCCCCGTCATCGGTAAAGATGGAGATAGACTCCAGAGGGGTAAACTGGTGTTTCCGTGAAGACGCAAACCGGCGCTTGCCCGATTGTACATCTTCTATGATTAGGCCGTTACTGCGGTTGGCTGCCATTCGGTAGATGCCGGATAAGCCGCTTACCGCAATGAGTTGTTCTAAATTCATAAATTGCGTGTCTCCTTTTATTTAAGGCTGCAAATTTAATAACAAAAACCTGAATTGCTTAGCCTAAAGAACTTGTTCTTTTCCGGAGATCACTTCTGAAGGGGGGATAGGGGGGCTTTTCAGCCTTGAGGGTAGCAGAACAAATTTAAGGATTAATTCCAGCGGGCACAATTATTAGCCATATTAATTGGAATAATTCGTGCCTGGCCCCTTCCTGCCAGGGGATTATCCACAGCAAGGCTGGCTACCGTCACTGTCAGCAGGTGATTGAGCCTGCCGGGTCATTCTTCCTCCTCCCGTTTCGTGAGCTGCCGCAGCTGGCTTGGGAGTAAGCTGATTTTCCCTTTGCTGAACCGTTCCAGACTCAGGGCCGTAACAATATACAACTCCGTAATACCGGGCACCGGCATGAAAATGAGGCTAAAGAAAGGCAAAAACCTGGGCAGGTCTTTGAGCTGCTCCATGGCCGCCTTTATTTCCTGTTCAGATGGCAGCGGGGTATCTCCATCAGGCCGGAACTTTCTGCGCAGCAAACGGCTAAGTGTGATCGCCATCTCCCGGGTTTCCACGGCTTCCATTTTTGCTGCCCGGCCCAGTTTGAGGGTGTTTTCAGCTACAGCTTCCCATATCAGGTACATCCCGGCTTTGCGGGCTTTATAGAAGCGTAGCTGCTCGCCGTACTGAAACAGGAACAGGCCCAGATTGGCTTTGCTGCTGATCAGATCATCTTCGGTAAGGCGCAGCCGGAAGGCCAGCTCTTCCAGAAGGTGGGTCTCCTGCAGGTCAATTTCAGCATCAGCGTACACGCCCATCAGGGCAATATCCAGCAGGAAGCGCCGCCCGGTCCAGTGCAGGTTTTCGGGGACCTGTATGTCCCAGGCAGTGGGGCCTGAGCGTATGAGGTTGCGAATGGCATGTTGCTCACCTGGTGTCAGTATGCGAGCAGATTTCCGGAATTGCCGGAGTAGGAATTTTTCCTGCCGCGTTATTTCCCAGTCGGCATGTACCGCTGCGGCGACGACCTTTAGCGTGAGGACCTTCAGCGTTTTTAGTTCTTCCTGTAGAGCCGCTGCCCATTCAGCGGAGGGCTCCCCGCGGAGTTGTTTTTCATAATACCGTTGAAAGCCGTAGATATCCCAAAACAGATGGCTGTTGATGCCACTGCGGCGGAAATCAAAATAACTGCGCTTGTACTGTACCCGTTCAAAAAGGATTTCCTCGACAAAGTTATGCGTTTTCCCGGCACCCATCCCGTGCAGCTGTTGGTAGTATTGGCGCAGCGTCCGCCCAAACCTCGCTACCGTCTCCTTATAGACCTGTCCGGAAGGTTGCCCCTCAATGAGAAAGGCGGTGTAGAGTAACGTATCGAGCAGGATGAATTTCGCTAAATCCGGGCGTTTCATCCGCTGTATACGGTCATCTGTAGCCTCAAATGGGTAAGCAACAGGAAAGCCAAAGGAAATCCCGGAGCGCTGCATGCATTGGTAAAGCGGGTGGTGAAGGCTTTCAAACCGCTCTCCGTTTTGTCTGAGCGCCTCCGGCAGATCAACCGGTACTTTGGGTATCAGCGGTTGGCCCTGACGGTAGGCCAGGTATTGTTCCAGCCAGCTTTTTGATTTAAAATTCAGCATGCAGTTGGGTAATGGGGTAAAATGTTTCCGTGCACAAAATAATGCCCGTAAGTTAGCACCTTCAAAATTATTCGCTCTATGGACTATTCTGCTCTGCCAAAAGTAGAGTTGCACCTACATCTGGACTGCTCGGTCAGTTATCCGGTAGCCCATCAGCTGAAGCCCGGCTTATCTGCGCAGGTCTTTGAGGAGGAGTTTATTGCCCCGCCTAAATGCAAAGACCTGGCTGATTTTCTAAAACGGGCCGTAAAAGGCTTCGAGCTATTGCAGTCCCGCAAAGCACTACGTATGGCTACGCTGGACTTGCTGCAAACCCTTGAGGCAGAGCATGTCATTTATGCCGAGATCCGGTTCGCACCACTTTTGCATACGCAGCAGGGGCTGTCGCCTGAGGCAGTGGTGGAAACCGTACTTGAAGCCCTAAAAGAGGGGCAGCAGGGGAAAAGTATACACACCGGCCTTATTCTCTGTACCCTCCGGCGGTTTGATGAGGCCAAGAGTATGGAAACCGCCCGTTTGGCTGCCCGCTACCATGGTCAGGGCGTGGTGGGCTTTGATATCGCCGGAGACGAAGCTAATTATGAACTGGTACCGCATATCCCTGCATTTCAATATGTATATGAAAAGGGGGTCCCTGCTACAGCCCATGCCGGGGAAGCCCGGGGCCCGGAAAGCGTGCGCGAGTCTATGAAGCACCTTCACCTGAGCCGGATCGGGCACGGCGTCCGCATCACCGAAGACCCTGAGTTGATGGAGGCGGTCTATTCTGCCGGGCTGCACCTGGAAATTTGCCCCACGAGCAATATCCAGACCGATATTTACCCGGCTATGCCCTACCATGCTATTCACCAATTATTACAGGAGGGTTTTTCACTCAGCATCAATACCGATGGGCGGACGCTCGTCAACGTCTCACTCAGTGAAGAGTACCGGCGGATATCGACAGCCTTCCATTGGTCATCTGCCCAATACCGGGCAACCTTGGAATCAGCTGTTGAGGCGGCTTTTACAACAGAAGCAGTCAAATCAAGCCTGCGCAGCCAAATCCTGGAAACGTGGGGTGGCGGTTCATGACCGATCCGCTACGGTTCAGGACCCGATATCTACGGCTGATCAGAAAGAAGTGGTGGAAGGGGAGAGAAGAGTACACCTTTGTACCATCACTCACAAATACCCAATCTGATCATGACTCGATTTTTCTTGTTTCCGATACTCCTACTCCTTGCAGGCACTCTATTGGCACAACCGGTACAAACCATCAAAGGGACGGTAACCGATCAGCAATCTGAAATGCCCATCATTGGTGCTACGATCGAAGTGCTGAGCGTAGAGCCCTCCAAAGGTACCGCTACCGATTTCGACGGGCGCTTCGCCATTGAAGGCGTTCCGGTGGGGCGGCATCAGCTCCGCATTTCCTACCTGGGGTACGAGTCGGTAACGATTCCCAACGTCCTGGTGACTGCTGGTAAGCAAACCGCCCTTAACCTCAGTATGCAGGAGTCTATCGTTCAAATGGACGCTGTAGTGGTGACTGCGAAGGTGGACAAAGGCAAAACCCAGAATGAAATGGCGACCATCAGCGCCCGTTCTTTCAATCCCGAGGAAGTCACCCGGTTTTCGGGTGGGCGTAACGATGTAGCCCGCCTGGCAGGCAGTTTTGCCGGGGTAGCCGTAGCCGATGACAGCCGCAATGACATCGTTATCCGGGGCAACTCGCCTACGGGTGTACTTTGGCGTCTCAATGGCATTCCCATCCCCAACCCCAACCACTTTTCCACCCTGGGTACCACCGGTGGTCCGGTCAGTGCGCTGAACCCCAACCTCCTCAAAACTTCGGATTTCCTGACTTCAGCCTTCCCGGCAGAGTACGGTAATGCACTTGGCGGCGTCTTTGATGTGGGCTTCCGCAATGGCAACCGCGACGAGCACGAATACATGTTCCAACTGGCAGCCTTCAGCGGAGTAGAAGCGATGGCTGAGGGCCCAATGTCTAAGGCAAAGAATAGTTCTTACCTGGTGAGCTACCGCCATTCCTTTGTCGGGTTGGCAGACGAGCTCGGTATTCCGGTGGGTACCAACGCGACCCCAGGCTACCGCGACCTGAGCTTCAACCTGGATTTCGCCAATGGCAAAGCTGGGAAGTTCACCCTGTTTGGCATCGGCGCGACGAGCGATATTGACTTCCTCGGCGATGAAATTGATGAAACGGACCTTTTTGCCAGCCCCAATGAAGATGCGTACGCCGATTCTCAGCTGGGTATCATTGGTTTGCGCCATAACCTTATTGTTGGCGAGAATGCCTACATCCGGACCGTGGTGTCTGCTTCCACTGCACGTTCCGGTTTTGAACAGGACAACTTCCTGGATGATGGAGAAAGAAAGCTCCGGGTCACCGAAGTTAGCGACGTGACTAATGCCCTGGCGGTATCTTCTTTCCTGAACAAAAAATTCAATGCTCGCTTTACCCTGCGTACAGGTATTGTGGCAGAAAACTATCAGCTCGATACCCGGGTAGACGACCGGGATGGCCGCCCCGATCTTGATGAAGATGGCGAGCCCGATTGGGTCGTGGTGCGGGATTTTGAAGGCAGCATGACGCTGATGCAGGCTTTTGCACAAGGAGTTTACCGCTTCAATGATAACCTGTCGCTGCAAGCGGGTGTGCATGCCCAATACCTCGACATCAATGAAACTTCAGCAGTAGAGCCCAGAGCCACGCTAAACTGGCAGGCCCACCCCAAGCACGCCTTCAGCCTGGGCTACGGCCTGCACCACCAAATGCAGCCGCTGCCGGTCTTCTTCTTTACAGAAACAGACCCTGTCACCGGTGAGCTGGTGCGGTCTAACGAAAGCCTGGACTTCACCCGCAGCAACCACTTCGTGCTGGGCTACGACTGGAGTATCGCTCCAAGCTGGAGAGCCAAGGTAGAAACGTACTATCAGGCGATCAGTAATGTGCCGGTACAGCCTAACCCAAGCAGTTTCTCTATGCTCAATGCCGGTGCAGACTTTGTATTCCCGGAAACGGGACGCCTCATAAATGAAGGTACAGGGACCAACTATGGCCTGGAACTGACCCTGGAGAAGTTCTTCAGCAATGGCTACTACGGTTTGCTAACCGCTTCTTTCTTTGACTCGAAGTTTGAAGGCAGCGATGAAGTCGAACGCAATACCGCTTTCAATAACGGCTATGTGGTTAACTTTCTGGCAGGCAAGGAATTCAAGATTGGTAAAGACAAGCGCAATGCCCTGACCTTTGATATGCGCCTGAGCAATGCCGGTGGCCGTTACTATACCCCGGTTGACCTGGAGGCCTCAAGAGCTGCCGGAGTGGAGGTACTGCAGGAAGAACTGGCATTCAGTGAGCGCTTTGACCCTTACTTCCGTCTCGACCTGAAGTTTGGCTACCAGCTCAACAGCAAGAGCAAGCGGTTGTCCCAGCAGTTCTTTATCGATTTGCAAAATATCACCAACAATGATAATATCTTTGATTTGCGCTACAACCCCGAAACCAACAACGTTGACCGGGTACTGCAATCCGGGTTTTTCCCCGACATCATGTACCGCTTGCAGTTTTAATTTTCTAAACTCTTGAGTATCTTACTTACCGGAGTTGGAAATAGCCCAACTCCGGTATTTCAATTTTAGGCCATGAAGCACCAAATGACGGTTAGGCAAGCCATAGGAATAGACGATCGGCTTTTGATGTGGATTGGTATCCCTGTGCTTAGTTTTTTGATTCCGCTGTTGTTGTTTAACGGGACATTAGAGAATGGCCTGCTCCGGTATTTGCCGAAGTGGGGTATTTCCTTTATGTATACGGTAGCTTACTGGATGGTCAGCCGTCAGATCTTCATTTACTTCCGCAGGCGTTATACCGGCGCTAACCAAACCACTATACGCCTCATCTATACCGGCGTTGCCCTGATCGTGGGGTTTGTACTCGTCAACATAGTGCTTTGGCAAATCTGCCAGCCTATACTGGCCCTGGTACCTGAGCAAAACGCAGAGGATACGAGTATGATCGCCGGCTCTTTGCTCATCGTAGCCCTGGTCGGTACGATTTATGAATCCATTTATCTCTACCAGAACTGGAAGCGCACTTTGCTGGAGACCGAGCAGTTGCGCCGGGAGCAGGTCGAATCCCAACTGGAAGGTTTGAAAAGTCAGGTGAACCCGCATTTCCTTTTCAACAGCCTTAATACACTGACCTACCTCATCCCGGAGGACCAGGAAAAGGCCGTGCAGTTTGTGCAGAAGCTCTCAAGGGTGTACCGTTATATTTTGGAGATGAAAGACAAAAAGCTGGTCACCCTCGAAGAAGAACTAAAATTTCTGCACGCCTACGTCTTTTTAGTCAAGGAGCGTTTTGGGGAAAATCTGCAAGTGGAACTGGATGTACCGGAGTCGGCCAAAGCCATGCAGGTGGTACCGCTTTCGTTGCAAATCTTGTTTGAGAATGCGATCAAGCACAACGTTATTGCGCAGGGAAAACCGCTGACGGTGGCCGTAAGGGTGGAGGGCGGAAACCTGGTGGTGGTCAATAAGCTTCAGCCCAAGGCACAAGTTATGCCCGGCACCGGCACTGGTCTGGCCAATGTGAAAAACCGCTACCGGTATTTCACGAATGCCCCCGTGTCAATCTCGGCTGATGATGGGGTTTTTGAAGTCCGCCTGCCGATGCTTCAGGTCTGATGGTTTTTCCGTAATTTCGTGTTTTCTGGAAAAGAAGTGGAGCCAGGAGCTCCCGGAAAATACTGTAATTATGATTTCAAAAAACATGGAAAATGCCCTCAACGAACAGATCGTACTGGAGGGCTACGCTTCTCAGTTGTACTTGTCTATGGCATCGTGGTGTGATGCACAGGGGCTGGAAGGCTGCGCACAGTTTATGCACCGTCAGTCCGAGGAAGAGCGCATGCACATGCTGAAAATCTTCCACTACCTGAGCGAGGTGGACGCTTTCGCTAAAGCACCGGGCATCGATCAGCCGCCTCATGAGTTTGACTCTGTTCAGGCGCTCTTTGAACAGGTTTACCACCATGAGCAAAAGGTGACGGCGTCTATTCATAAGTTGCTCAAGATTGGCTACGACGAAAATGACCATACCACCCTCAACTTCCTGCAGTGGTACGTGGAAGAACAGCGGGAGGAAGAAGCCCTGATGCGCACCATCCTGGACCGGATCAGGCTCATCGGAAATGGCCCACAGAGCCTTTACTACATCGACAAAGAGGTGCAACAGGTCAATGCACAAGCGGAAGCTGCCGAAGCAGCTGAGGAATAAGTCATAACCGGTTTCCCGCATGGAAGAGCAAATTCTGGACTATTTTGGTCATTTTGATGAGGATAGCCGCATCGTTGCGGCGAAGCACTTTTTCAGAGCATCAGAAGCCCATCTTTATGCGGCCCGACTGCGGGAAGCCGGTATTCCCCACTATATTTCCAATACCAATATCATGACCGCCCTCCCTCTGGGCGGTGGAGGCGATATCGGGCTGCATGTCCGCGCTCAGGACCTGGAAGAAGCCACACGCATCATTGCCCGCCTGGATTTCCAAAAACAGCAATCTGCTGACCCTGACTTTCGCGATGCCGACCTGGGCGACATTGAGTATGAACGTCAACTCAGTGAGGCCGATAAAGCGGACCGTTTACATCCCTACTGGTACTGGGCCCTCGTCCTGATTGCTCTGCTTGTGGCGTTGAGGGCGTACCTACGAGCCTCGGGGGCGGTGAACCGGTGGTGGGATTTCTTCTAGACTATGTTGGGATTTCACCCTTTGGGCTGCATTTGCCAAATTTTATCCTGCACTTCGTTGCTCTCCCGCCTGCCATAGTCTTGTACGGCGGGCAGGTCAGTCGCTTAGCTTTGGCTAGGCTCCTTCATCCCGCCCCCGACGATGAATGTCGGGATCAAAGACTTGTTCAGAATAAAATTTGACTGCATTCGCTCCAAAAGCGAATTCCCAAAATAGTCTTAATAAAAGCCAGTGCAGAACGATTGTCTACACTGGCTTTTGAATATTGGTTTCAGATGTTTCTCTTTTATTTCAGGACCACCTTCTCCACATAAACCCGCTCGCCCTGCCGGACCTCCAGCAGTACCGTGCCTTTAGGAAAGCTGCTCAAATCCAGGGTCTCATCTGCCTGTCCGTCAAAGCCGGGGAGTGGGCGCTGCAAGAGCTCCTGTCCACTCAGGCTGAGGATGCGGAGCGTGGTGGGCACCGTTTTCCCTTTAAAACGTACCCTGAGCTCCCCGCCCGTTGGATTAGGGGCGACCCGGAACCGCTGTAGCTGCAAGGGCTGTGGTGCCGCCGACTCCACAGCATCATAGGAGCCTGATTTCGTGAAAATCTCCACGACGCCATTGGCTCCATCCTGACCGTACTTTTCGATAGCCGCTTCTCCTTTGAGGACATTGATGCGGTCAATATCATCTGGTTTGAGTTGAGGAAGTTCGCCTATGTTTTTTATGTCAGGCCTTAGTTTCCCATCCAGGACAATCAGGGCATTATTTTCATCAGGCTCACTGATAGGGATCAGATCAAAATTTGGACCTTCTGTTTTACGCTTGCCGGCTTCGTCCATAGTCCCCTTTTCCTGTTCTGATAACTTGAATTTTACAGGCAGCATGAACTCTACTGCTACTTTTTTACCGTCTTGCACGCCCGGGATCCAGGTAATTTGATCCTGCATGAGCTTGGCTACCCGTAGAACCTCCTGATCAAGTGCGGGGGCAACGGAACGGGCAATGCCAAAATCCTTAAGGGCTCCCTCTTTGCTTATGGCGAGCTTAGCCACTACAACCCCTTCAATGCCTGCTTTTCGAGCGGTGCCCGGGTAGTTGACATTTTGGTACACGAATTCAATCATACGCTGATTGGAGCACTGCTGCCGTGCCTGGGGATCTGTTAGTTCTTCACAGCCAGGGAACCGGGGCATCTGCTCGGCTACTTTCAGCATTTCATCGTCTTTCGGAGCAACCTCCTGCACTTCTTCAGTTTTATCATCCAGCTTGAAGCGTATGGGCAGCTGCAAGGCCACATTTACCTTGCGCCCACGCTGCACGCCTGGCACCCAGGTGATTTCCTGCTGCATCTGCTGAGCGACCCGCAAAACCTCGGCATCAAGCGCCTCATTTACCGGGCGGCTTATGCTGTAGTCCTTAATGGCACCATCCTTTCCGATGACCAGCTTAAGCACCGGCATACCTTCTACCCCGGCATTTTTTGCGGCTTCGGGGTAGACCAGGTTCTCATAAATGTAAAGCATGAGCTCCTTATTGGCGCAGGCCTGCCGCTCTTCCGGCTCTGCAATAGATTCACAACCTGGGAAGCGCGGCATTTCTTCCACTACCTTAAAGACCTCCTCGCCTTCGTCAGCCGGCAGCTTGAATTTGAAGGGCAAGGTCATTTTCGCTGCCACCGGGTGTCCACTTTCATCCGTTGCCGGTACCCAGTCGGGGAGTTGGCGAATGACAGCCACCGCTGCCTGATCAAGTGCATCTCCGGCACTTTTGATCACCTTGATGTCCTCAACGGCTCCGCTTTTACTTACCGTAAATTCCGCAACAGCCATGCCTTCCTGTCCGGCTGCTTTGGCTGCTTCGGGGTACTTTAGGTTTTGTTGAATGAAAGCCATTAGCTTTTCAGTGGTGCATTTCTGCTGAGCGGCTTCCAGCTCCAGGGTTTCGCAACCTTTGAAGACCGGTTTTGGCCCTTCTCCATCATTGATCGCTGATTTAGCCTGGCCTGCCGGGGTGGCAGGTAAGGTAAAGGCAAATGCCAGGGCGGCCAGCAGCGGCAGCGCGAGCGCATACCGCAGGAGTTGATGTCGGTGTGATTTCTTCTTCGTCATCATTAGAATCCGTTTTTTTAATTGTACGTGTGAAAAATGGTTAGCTAAAGCAATCGCTTGTCCGGATTGCGATTGCCGGATCAACAAATGGCCGTATGTTGTTTTCTTGGAGTGGTGCAGCACGGCTTCGTCAGCCAGGTATTCGTGCACCGTACGCAGAGAGCGGGTATAGAGATAAATGAGTGGATTGAACCAGAACAGCACGCCCAGAATTTCAGCAATCAGAATATCAAGGCTGTGCCAGCCATCCATGTGGGCTTGTTCATGCCGGATGATCTTTGCCGCATCGGCCTTAGGGTAGGGGAGTGCCCGGCTCCAAAAGAGCAACCGGAAAAAGGAAAATGGAGTGTGCAGGGTCGGGGTGCTGACGAGGGTGTACGTCTGTCGTTTGTGCTGCTCACTTTTTCGGTACAGTGCATAAATCTGCCACATGCCGTAGAGCAGCCGAATGCCTGCTAATGCAACGCCAATCCAGTAAATCAGGAGCAAAACAGACCGCCAGGTGAGCACGGGGGAGCTGCTTTCCGGGGGGGCTGTTTCCGGTGCGGCGGTCACAATGACTTCCAGCTGCTGAACCCCAATAGTGATGGGCTGCATATAGTAGGCTGCTTGCAGGGCTACGGCAGAGGGGGCTTCAGGCACCGGCCATTCCAGGGCAGGTAAAGCCAGACTGATGATCAGGGTGAGCATGAGGTACGCCCGGTTCCAGCTGAAGAAGGTGGTCCGGCTAAGCACCAGTGCATAGAGCAGGAAAAAAATGCCCCAGCAAACGCTGACTTGTAGGATATAGGATAGCATGATCGTTCGGTTTATTCTTCTTCAAGTTTACCCATCAGGTCATTGAGTTCCCGCAGGCTGAGGTCTTCCTCCTGCACCAGAAAGGAGACGAGGCGGTTCATAGAGCCCCCGAAATAATCCTGTACGAGGGTGCGCACGGATTGCCGGCTGTATTCGTCCTTGGTGACTTTAGGCTCGTACACAAAGGTGCGGCCGTAAGCGGTGTGTTTCAGGAAGTCTTTCTTGTCGTCCAGTATGCGGACCATCGTGGACACGGTGCTGTGGGGCGGCTTTTCCAACCCCATTTCTTCCACCATGTAGTTGCGGATGTCGCTCACGGTACAGGGGGCGATTTCCCAGATGATTTGCATGATCTCTTCTTCCGCTTTCGTTAATTTCTTCATCGTTGGTTACTGTTGAAAGTGTATGATTTCTTTTAATTGCCCGATACGCGGCTCGGTATAGGCCTGATCAAGGCGTAGCCCTTTCTCAACCATTTCTTCTGCATAGCTGAGCTCATCCATTGCCAGATAAATAATGGACAGCCGGGTGATGACTTCCAAATCCGTTGGGTTATAGGAGTGAGCCTGAATGAACTGTTGCAGGGCGTGCAGGGCATCCCCCTGATGCAAGGCAATATTTGCTGATTTCTTGTAGTAATAACTGTTCGTACTATCAATTTGAGTCAGCCTGGTAAAGTAGGTCTGAGCTTTTCTGTAATTGCGCTCCCGTTCGTAAATGCTGCCCAGGGCACTCAGGGCAGTGGTGTGGAGGCTGTCCAGCTTCAACGCCTCCCCATAGAAGAGCTTGGCATCCGGATAGCGGCCAAGTTGCGTGTGGCAATAGCCAATCCGGAGTAAATAGGGGATATGTTCAGGCCGCCTGATGTAGCAGGTGCTCAGTTGCTGGAGTGCGCCGTCAAAGTCGTAAGCGGCGATCCGGCGTTCGGCTTCCGCAAAATAGAGCTCCAGCTGCGGGCTGTCCTCCACTTGTGCAGCCCCAAAGACCGGGAAGATCAGAATGATTAAAACTGCCAATGGTTTCATGGTATCCTTACGCTTCATGATGTACAAAGGTATAACGTGTTTTTTAGTTATAAAAGCTTTTAACTAATTTTTACGTTATAAAACTAAATTCACCGTTGTAGATGCGCAGCGAGTAGATTTTGGTGTACGTGACATTAACTTTCCCGAAAAAGGTTTAATTTTAAGCGAGCAAACACCTGATAGACATAACACTTGCCCCGGTCAGCGCAGTCACGCTGCTGGAAATGACGACCTAATTACTTCATGAAAACCCTCCGTTATTATGTTTATCTTGTTGCTTTGTTTTCTTACGGCCTTTGCCATGGCTTATTTGGCTATTCCTTACATCATCAAAATTGCACGGGACCGCAATCTTTGTGAAGTGCCGGGTGAGCGTAGTTCACATACGATCAGTACGCCAGCCCTTGGAGGTATTGGTATTTTTTGCGGGACTATTTTTTCTGTATTGATGTGGACTCCATTTCAGAATTTTGCCAATTTGCAGTACGTGCTTTGTGCTATGCTGCTGATGTTCCTGGTGGGCCTCAAGGATGATCTTGCGCCCATCTTGCCGCGGACCAAGTTTGCTGCACAGTTTTTCGCTGCACTGATTATCGTTTTGCAGGGGGGGATTTATCTGGAAGGGTGCTACGGTCTCTTTGGGGTGCATGATATTTTGCATGTGAATGTTTTTCGTGCACTGACCATAATTGTGTTTATGCTTATCATCAATGGGTTTAACCTGATTGATGGCATCAATGGACTAGCCGGTAGTATCGGCACCCTGGCAGCGGGTATTCTTGGAGGCTGGTTTTTCTGGGTTGGCCGCATCGAGCTGTCAGTACTGTCTTTTGCCTTGGTGGGCGCTTGTATAGCTTTTCTCAAGTTCAATTATACGCCTGCTAAAACCTTTATGGGGGATTCCGGTTCCCTGGTGATTGGTATTACCTGTTCGATTTTGATTATGGCATTCATTGAAGTCAATCACCATCTGCCTGTTGGCAGCCTGTACAAAATGAATAACGGGCCTGTTTTTGCCATTAGCGTGGCGATTTTGCCAATTTTTGATACGGTGCGCGTTTTTTTGACCCGCATTGCCCGCGGGCAGTCTCCCTTTGCGCCCGACCGGCGTCATATTCACCATTTGCTTGTTGATTTTGGGCTCAGCCACAATATGACAACAGCCATACTTACCGGTGTCAGTATTCTTTTCATTACCTTGGTGGTTGTGCTGGATGGCCTTTTAGGGCTTCACGCACTACTATTGTTGATCATCAGCTTGGCGAGTGCACTGACCTACTACCTGCATTGGAGCGTGGGGCGCTACCGGGCAAAGAAAATGGCATTCTAAGCCTCATGCAAGCAGTACTATGGGTGTTTCTGGGTGGTGGATTGGGAAGTTTGGCCCGCTTTGGCATTGCCCGGGCGATGCATTTCTGGAACCCGGGCTTTCCTTATGCCACACTGATGGCGAATGTAGTCAGCTGTATCCTGCTCGGTTATCTGATGGGGCAAACCCTGCACGGGCGTATCAGTCAGGAAGGGCAATGGCTGCTCATGACTGGTTTTTGTGGTGGGTTCAGCACGTTCAGCACTTTTTCCGGGGAATCCTTTAGCCTCCTGCAGAGCGGGCAGTATGCTTATGCACTGTTAAATCTTGGAGGGAGCCTCATCCTTGGGCTGATTTGTATATATTTGGGGCTACGCCTTAGCGGATAACCAAATTGCAGCACAACCCTATGGAGCTTACCCACGAAATCCTGGAACGCCTTGAACAGCTGGAGGATAAATATTCCGTCATGGGGCAGGACATCCTGTCTTATCTGGACGGCCTACTGTATGCCGATTACCTCACTTACTGGGATTACATTCATCTCGACACGCTGTTGAGCCTCCAAACACCGGAGACACCCTTTCCTGACGAGAAAATTTTCATTCTGTATCATCAGATCACAGAGCTTTACTTCAAGCTTAGCCTGCTTGCCATTGAGCAATTGCTTGATGCAGAAGCGCCCGGGCTGGACCTCTTCAAACGGCAGGTCACCCGAGTCAACCGCTACTTCGACAGTCTGGTCAGCTCTTTTGATATTATGGTGGAAGGCATGGACCGGGACGAATTCCTGAAGTTCCGGATGAGCCTGCTGCCTGCGAGTGGCTTTCAGTCGGCGCAGTATCGTAAAATCGAGTTGATGAGTACGGATATGTACCGTCTGGTGCACGGCAGCAAACGGGAAGAAGTGAATCCGGACAGCCCGATAGAGGAATTGTACCAAAGGCTATACTGGAAATCGGGTGCTACCGAACTGGCCACCGGTAAGAAAACCCTCACTCTAAAGCAATTTGAGCAAAAGTACGCAGAGGAGTTTCAGGACCTGGGCAGAGCAATGCGCCACCGCAACCTTTGGCAGGCTTACCTGCGCCTGCCGGAGGCTGACCGTCAAGACGAAGAACTGAAGCAACTGATGCGCCACTACGACTTTAATATCGAGGTGCGCTGGCCGCTTTCCCACCTGCGCAGCGCGGTACGCTACCTGGATGCTAAACCACAGGTTATCGAAGCCACCGGCGGGACCAACTGGCAGGACTATCTGCCGCCCCGCAAGCAGCGCATTATTTTCTTCCCTGACTTGTGGACGGATGAGGAGCTGGACAACTGGGGCAGGAGTATCCGCTTTTAAATACCCTGCTCTTCCTGCAAACGGCGGCGGTGCTTAAGGTCAAGGTTGACTAAAATAGCGAGGGACATAAAGAAAAACGGACCTACCTTATCGGTCTCAATCAAATCATTGATGAGTTGCATCACGGAGATAATAATGATGCACAGCATCGCCATCATGGCAATCTGCTTGTCCCGTTTGGTACGGGCATTGGCGTATATGGCTTCGCCCCGGACCAGTGCGTAGAAGACCAAAAGCAGGAAGATCAGTAAGCCTGGTATGCCCTGTTCCACGAGGGTCATCAGGTAGTAATTGTGAATGCCGGACCGTTCCGGGTTGTCACTGACATAAGTTGTGAAACTCGTGACGGTGTAAGACTTATAGAAAAAGTAAAAATTGCCCGGCCCAAACCCGAACAAAGGCTCCGCAGCAGACATGTTAAAGCCTGCCACCCACCGGTAGAGGCGTTCCATCGTTGAGATATCTTCCAGTTCGTAAGTGGCTTGTATCAGGTTATTGAAATCCTTGTGGGTGACGGTCGTTTCGTAGTTTGGCGCATAGTCGAGATAGCGGTTATCATTGATCATATACACCAGCCCGGCAATACTACCGGCTACGGCCAATGCCAGTGCCCACTTTGTCAACCGCCAACGCAGCACATAGTAGGCGCCGATAGCTGCTACAACGGCCACGTAAGCTGCCCGGGTATAGGACAGCTGTATCGCGATCAAAAGGACCGGCAGGCTCAGGGTAATCGCCCAGCGGGCCAGACTGCCTTTGGGGTACCATTGCCGCATGAACCATACGAAAGGGGTAAAGAGGACAATAATGGCAGCATAGGAAACATGGTTCCGGTAAAACGGAGTGAGCACCCAGTGGATTTCTGCAAAAGTGAAGCCCTGAGTGGCATGGCGTGCCGTAACGATCAGGATGGTAACGATCAGGGGCGCAAATACAGACCAGAAAAAGCGTTTGAGATCTTGTTCTGTTTTCAGCATCCGGATTGCCAGGAAGTAGAATGGGGCAATATACCAGAGCTTTCCTGCCAGAAACTTAAAGGATACGACTAGCTGATGGGACAAAAAAGCACTAATGGCAATCCATCCGATATGAAGCATTAGCAACAACGAAATCGGATGAATTAAGGGGCTTTTGTCCAGCTTGGGCCCCCTACGTATTAACAGCAGCAGGCTGACCAGCATTAATCCCACCATCAGAGGTTCTGTGGGGAGGTCCAGCCCCAACCCGTTAGGTAATTGCAGTTCGGTGGAAAGCGGGATGCAGATAAGCAGCAGGGTGAATACTGCCCGCACATCTACTATTGTAAGGTAAGCAATGAGAACTACTGCAGGGAGGGCCGCCAGGAAGTACCAGGAACCGGCAATACCCGTAAAGAGCGAAAGCATCATCAGGGCAGCGTAGGCCAGGAAAAACCGTTGTGGCTGTCCCTGCTGTACCCACCAATGGCGGATTCGGTCTAAGGTGCTATGTACTCCTTTTGCTTTCAATCAGGATCCTTTGTAAACAGATTTCCAGTCGACATCCTGGTAGGTGTCCAGGATCAATACTCCAATAACGGAGAATAGGAAAGCAATGGCTACTGCGCCAATCACGATGAAGCTCCGTTTGGGGCGGGATTTAATAAGCGGCACTTCTGCTTCTTCCACCACCACGATGGATGGTATATCGGAATTATAAACGGACAAGGTCTGCTTCAGGCGCTCCTTATCTTCGCTCAGGGTAGCATTAGCCTCCAGGTACTGTCGGTTGAGGGTGCCCACTTCAGCCATACCATCATTGAAACGCTCCATACGCTTAGAAACATTGGCATAAGACCCTTCGAGGCCTCTGACTGCAGCCCGCAGTTGTATGATGGTGTCCCGGGGTACGCCCGGCGTTTCCTCAAGGGCCTTGAGGCGGGCCTGGCTTTGTACGAGCTTTGCTTCCGCTTCTGATACCTGACTGGTCAGTGCTTCAGATTGACCGTCGATGTTATAGATTCCGTAGCGGCGGCGCTTGGCGACCAGGCTGTCGCTCAGGACTTTTAGCTGAGTTTCTTTGTTCTCAATATTACTTTGATAGGAGTGTATAGTCCGTAGCTGGCCCTCCCGGATGAGCTGCCGGGCCATTTCGCCGATTTTACGGCGGGCAGTATTGGCCATAGCAGCGGCCAGGGTACGGTCTTTGTCTTCCACACTCAGCTCAATGGCATCCCGCTTAGTCTTTTCCACTTCGTAGAGTCTGGCAAACTTATCTCTTACCTTAAATTCCGCCTTAGGCTGGTCGGGGTCAATTTCGTAGTGCTGGTAGAGTTGGAAAGTATCCACGAGGAAGTTGAGTAGCATGCCCGACTGTGCGATGGTGAGCAATCGGTCGATGTCATTTTCATTACCATAGTAGGCTGTCCGGGTCTGTCCGTCGCCAAAGAGGGCATCAGGCTTTGCCTGGTCCGGGCTGACCGCCAGGAATACCGTAGTGCCCTTGTAGTAATTGGGGAGGAACAGGCTGATCGCTACCGCTCCTATGCCTGTGAGTGCGCAAACGGTGATGATCTGCTTCTTCCAGCGAAAGAGCGTCCGAATGATGTCTAAAAGGTTGTCTTTCTGTTCCATTTATCTTTACTGGTCAAAAAATTTGTGCAAAAGTACTTCCTTTAGCTTGAATTTTAAGGCTTTGCTAAAGTTGGATGCACAAAAACGATATTATCAGAATCTATGCCTTGTTCTCTAAACGAGGCTTCAATGTCTGCTACGGTACGCAGTTGCCCGTTGTGCTGAATGGCATATGAGGTATAGCCAGCCTCAAAAAGTTGCCGGGCAGCTTCCCGGTGTGGGGTGTTGCCCCGTTCGGGATTGAGGTACTCCATCACAATCGGCACAGGGTGTTTATGCAAAAATGGCAGTGCGCCTTCAATGACAGCCGCCTCTCCACCTTCCACATCAATTTTGATCAGGTTTGGCGTAATGGCTGCTTCTTCTAAAAAACGGCTGAGCTGCACACCTCTGACTTCTTTACGCTTTGGCTGATTGCCTTCAAACCAGTCCTGCCCCTCAAATTGCTTCACGTCCGTAGAGTTATACTCTGAATGCAAGGGGTCAAATTCGAAAAAAGTAACCGCCTGCCCATTAGCATTCACTGCTGCGTGTACTGCCAGACAGTTGGGAAGGGGCTTAAGGTTGGCAGAAAGGCAGGAAAAGGTGTCTTCAGCCGCTTCAAATGCGAATATTTTACCGCTTGCTTTTACAAGCGTAGCCGCAAGCAGAGAAAAGTAGCCAAAGTGCGCTCCAATATCCACAAATACATCGCCGGGCTCCAGTTGCTGAATCATGAACCGGGCCAGCCGAATCTCTGAGCTATGGGTTTTACCGCCAACGAGGTAAAGGTCGGTACCGGCGGGAAGGGTTACCTGCATCCGTTCACCAAAAAACGTCTGTATTGTTTTTAGTTTGCCCTTGCGTTGATAACGATACAACGTTTCCCGGAACCCAATAGCATAAAGGTATCGTGAGGGGGTAGCCCGCAGGCGTTGCCATTTAGAACCCTCCGCGAAATGCTCTACTTCTCTCAGGGCTTTTAACAGTTGTTGCTTCATGGATGTGACAAAAAATTGAAGAGGCGAAGGTACAAACTTCGGCCTATTGTCTGTGTACCAGTATTCGTTGGCTTCCAACCAGCTGTCCACGGTGGGTGGCGGTTAGGAAACACACACCTTGCGGTAAATGTGCTACCTGAAGACTGAAGCTAAGCGGTTTTTCTGCGGCTAAAGTCTATAATCGAATTGCTTTGCCATACAAATGACAGTGCGAGCACTCCACCTATACCTAAAATTGCGAGAAACGACCAATACCAGTCGAAGGGAGCCCAGTAGTTTAGGCTTTGCGCAGCCGCCAACAGCAGGAGAAGTGAGCCCGCCAGTTGCCCCCAGGTTGTGAGTGGAACCCTGAGCTGCAACTGCCGGGAGGCCACCCATAGCTCACCTGCAATAATAAACACTTGTGTAGCCAGTGTGGCAATGGCAGCGCCCTCTGCCTTCAGGCTGGGAATGAGCCAAAGGTTCAGGGTCAGGTTAATGCCTAGTCCGATACCGAATACATAGTTCAGTTGCCGGGTGTGGTTGCTGGCAACGAGCAGGGTGCCAAAGACATACGTCCCTGAAACGGTCAGATAGCTTGCACAGAGCAAAACAAGGATGCGGCCGGAGTAAGCCGAGCCACTATCATACAGCAGCTCCATGATCTCGGTATGGTAGGCCCCTGCGCCCACCAGTAAAATGAGGCCGCTGAGTGTGATGAGCTTAAAGCTAAAGTAAGCCAGCGGTGCTACCGAAGTTTGCTCCTTTAGCATGCGCGAGAATAGGGGCAAAAGTAAGCCGGCAAAAAGAAAGCCTACCATATTTGCGGCTTCGTAAAGCCGGTAGGCCGAAGCATAAAGGCCTGCTTCGGTTGCTCCATCGGGCAGTAACTGCTCAATCATGAGGCCGTCCAGGCGGTAATAAGCTGACATAAGGAAAATACTTAGCGCATAAGGGGCACTTTCCCGAAGCAGGTAGCGCAAAAATACCGGGTTGACGCGTAAGCGGAAGCGGGGGAGTCTGCGCGCGACAATACTCATGGCGATCAGTGCCGTCATGCTGAGCGATGCCGTCTGAGCCCAGACAAACCACTCTATACGGAAGGGGCCTGGCATAACATTACCCCAGAGGAGCACACTGCAAATCAGGATCAGCAACAACCGGTCGGTCACAGAAAGCAGGCTGTCCAGCCGGTAGCGCCCCAGCCCGGATACATTCGAGCGGAAGTACAGTACGAGCGAAAACAAGATTTGATTCAATGCGATAAAAAGCAGCAGGCTAAAGTGCGGCAGAGTATAGCCCGCCCACCAGCCTATGCCTAACACAAGGGCCAGATAGAGGATCGATAGGAGCCCTTTTAACACGATCAGGTTTGGAAAGTACTTAACCAGCAAGTGCCGGTGCTGCGCAATATTCCGGTTGTTGTAGTTCTGTATCCCGAAGTCGTTGACGATCTGGAACAGGAACGTGAAGTTGAAGAGAGCAAAGTACAGCCCGTACTCGCTTTCCGATACGGTATTCTGCACTGTCCGGTCAATGCCAAAAAGATAGAACGGCTTGATCAGCAGGTTGGCCGTCAGCAGGAAAACGATATTGAGGAGGAACTCGCGCTTCATGGGCGCAAGGTAAGGCCTTTTACTCGTACCGCAGCGATTCTATGGGGTCCAAACGGCTGGCTTTCATCGCCGGGTAGAGCCCGGAGAGCAGACCAACGCCGGTGCAGGTGACAATAGCAATGATCACCCAAGCCCAGGGAAAGAGGAAACTACCGCTGGCAATGATAGCCACGACGTTGCCTGCCAGCACGCCCAGGAATATCCCGACCAGCCCGCCAATGAGGCTGATGGTCACCGCTTCGGTCAGGAACTGGGTGAGGATATTGCTTCGTTTTGCTCCAATGGCTTTGGAAATACCGATTTCCCGGGTACGCTCCGTCACTGAAACCAGCATGATATTCATCAGTCCAATAGCAGCGCCGATAAGGGTGATCAGCCCGATACCCACTGCCGCCCAGCGGAAGTACGTGGTGTTTTCCCGGATTAGGCCGATAAGGCTGTCGCTTTTGGTGATTTCGAAGTCATTGTCCTGAGCGGCTTCCAACCCACGGACATTACGGAAAACGGCGGTAGCATAATCCGTTCCTATGTCAATCTGATTTGCATCATTTACAGCGATCATGAGGTTGTAGTTGGTGCGGCTGCTGCCGTAATAACGCTTGCCGGTCTGCAGGGGGATAAGCACGCGGCGGTCTTCATTGCCACCCATACTCGATCCTTTCGATTGCATGGCGCCGACCACCTTGAGCTTGATATTGCCGGCATGAACGTACTGGCCTACGGCTTTCTCGGGTTGCCCTTTGAAGAGTTCGTCCACTATTTCAGCACCAATAATGGCAATAAACCCGCCACGGATGGATTCCAGATAGGTGAAGTTCCGCCCGGCGGCAAGCTCAAATCCTTTGGATTCGAGGTAGTTCTCGTCAATGCCGAAGAGGCCTACGTTGGGGTTCGTTTTTTCATCCGCGCGTTTGATGGTGGCGGTGCCAGAGCAGGGCAGGGATACGGAAACCCGGGCCGGGAAGTCGTACGCTTCTTTGAAAGCCAGTGCCTGGTCATAGGAGATGGGCTCGCCGATCTTTTCGCGCCTTCCACCGCGGTGCCCCCGCACGCCTTCTCCACGGGGCTCAATGTCGAAGGTATTGGCACCAAGATTGGAGAGGTTGTCGCTCAGGGAGTTGATGCCTACGTCGATGGCGGTGAGGATGCCTACGAGGGCCATAATCCCGAAAGCAATGATCATCAGGGTGAGGATGGCGCGGAGCCAGTTGGACCGGACGGTGCGCAGGGCGAGGGTGATGTTTTCGCGTAAGCTCATGGCGTGGCTTTATGTTTCGAAGTCTAATGTATGGGTTTTTGGGAGAAGGTGGGAAAAAGTTCGATGAATGGGGGGTGGGAGTCGGCGGTTGGCAGTCTGGCAGTGGGCAGTCTTGCAGTTGGGAGTGGGCAGTGGGGTAGTCTGGCAGTCGGCAGTCTGGGGAGTCGGCAGTCTGGGCAGTGGGCAGTGGGGTAGTCTGGCAGTCTGGCAGTGGGGCAGTGGGTGGGCTAGAGGCCGCCAGGGAAGAGTGGGGAGTGTTTGAGGTCGCTACTATGATAGGTGGCTCCGGAGGAGATGTTGCTTAGATCGATGAGGGGGATTCAGTAGCTGGGGCAGTAGAGGTCTTCGGTGAATTGTTTTTTGAGCGGGAGGCAGGCGTTTAATTGGTAGGGACCGGGTGGTAGGGGTTGGAGTAGGAAGGATGCGGTTTCGTGGCCAACGTAGAGGGCTTTAAGGGTTAGCTCTGTATTGGCAGGCAGGTTGATGGTGTAGTGGCCGTTGAAGTCTGCTTCAGTACCTTTAATGAGGGTGTTGTCTTGGTAAGCGGCGATGGTGCAGAAAAGGAGGGGGACTCCGGAGAGGTCTTGGATGGTACCTTGCAGGGTTATGATGGAATCAGGTGTTGTTGGGCTGACTGTATCAATGGGCGTGGGAGTTGCCTGTGTTATGGAGTCAGTGGTGGTACAACCGGATAGGATGAGGGTGAGTGCGGCAAAGTATAAGGGGAGGCGCTTCATAGCAGGGATGTTTTTATGAAGAACGCAGGCCGCCCATGAGGAGTTCTATGACTTCGGCTTCCACTGCCTCGGCAGAGCGGGATTTTCCATCCTGAAACCAGTCGTAGAGCCAGCGCACGGAGGAGAAGAGGGTGTAAAGCATGACGTTGGGGTCCATTTGCCGGAAGGCACCGCTCTTCATACCGGTATTGAGGATGTTGCGGAAGCGCTGCTCGTAGTCCTTGCGGAGCGCCTTGAATTCAGAAAGGTAAGGCTCGTTGAGGTGTCGCCACTCGTCATTGAAAGCAGTGACAGAGGTGGCGTCTTCCATAGCGGTCCGGATGTGCAGGGACAACAGGGCACGGACCTGTGCAGGCGCATCGGCACCGGATTTTTCCACCTCTTCCATACCGGAGATAAAGCGGCGGGCATTATCAAAGCAGATGTTGCGCAGGATTTCTTCCTTGGAGGAAATGTGGTTGTACAGGCTTGAGGCCTTCAGGTTGACTGCTTCAGCCAGATCACGCATGGAGGTGGCCGAGTAGCCCTTGTCGCGGAACAAGTGGGCGGCAGCTTCCTGAATGATTTCCTTCTTGGTCTTCTTCGTTGTCGTTGTCATGCAGCAAAGTTAACTATCAAAATCCACAGCGACCCGGTCCGTTTTGGGGTGGGCCTGACAGGTGAGGATGTAGCCGGCAGCCAGCTCGTCGGGCTCCAGGGCGTAGTTGACGTCCATTTCCACTTCCCCTTCGGTCAGTTTGGCGCGGCAGGTGCTGCATACTCCGCCTTTACAGGCAAAGGGCAGGTCGGCACCCGCTTTCAGTGCTCCGTCCAGGAGGGATTCGGCATCGGAGGCAAGTGGGAATTCCACCGTGGTGCCGTCCAGGGTGATGGCGACCATAGCGTCCACTTTCGGCTGATCAGTGCTGCTTTTGGTTTTGGGGGCAGCCGCTTTGCCATTGCCGGTATTGAAAAGCTCGAAGTGTATTTTCTTGCGGTCTACGCCACGCTGCTCCAGCACCTCCCGGATGCCCTCGATCATCGGGAGCGGTCCGCAAAGGTAGAAGTCATCCACATTAGCCGTATCAATCAGCTTATCGCAAATCGTAGCGCACTTATCGGCGGAGATGCGGCCACTCAGCAGCGGGCTGCCCAGCTTTTCGCGGCTGAGAACGTGGTAAATGCGCAGCCGGCCCATGTGCTCGTTCTTCAGCCCTTCGATTTCTTCCCGGAAGATGATGCTGTCTACCATACGGTTGCCGTAAAAGAGGGTGAACGTACTCATCGGCTCCTGCTCCAATACGGTCTTCATAATGGACATCACCGGCGTAATACCCGATCCCGCCGCGAAGGCCACATACTGTTTGCCTTTCGCCTGATCAGGCTCAGCGGTAAAGCGGCCCATGGGCGTCATCACCTCCAGCTCATCGCCAGCCTTCAGCGTTTCATTGGCATAGGTGGAAAAACGGCCCTCCGGCACCTTCTTCACCGCCACGCGCAGCCCTTCGGCCGGCGTACTGCAAATAGAGTAGGAGCGGCGCACCTCTTCACCATTGATTTCCGCCTTGAGCGTCAGGTATTGTCCGGGCAGAAAGGCGTACTCCGGCTGCAGTGCTTCCGGCACTTCAAAGGCTATAGACACACATTCTTCGGTCTCGGGGCGCACTTCGCGTATCTTCAGAGGATGAAACTTTGGCATTGCTGTTCAGTCTTTTCTATGAATAACGATACGAATGAACGTTCGTTTGCAAAGATAGGAAAAAGGCTTGGGATATATTGTTATTACTAGGCTGCTCATTCTCCCGTATTTATCGAGCAAGTCAATGCACCACTTTATGGGCTATAACTTTTCCTAAAACCAGGTCAGTTTGATTTATGTAAACAATGAGTAAAGTTTGTTAACTTTAGACCGTATACAAGCGGTTTGTCCGCCCAAACAACCAAGAAAATGAAACATTTAACTTTTCTGCTATCCGCCATTGCTCTGTTCTTTTTATCCACCTGCGAAAAAGAGCCTGCTAACCCACCCGCCGAATCTCCTCCTGTCATAGGGCCGGAATTTCAGAAATACGTAGAGCGTTTTGTTGAGGAATATCAAAAGAGGGTACCGGATGCTCGGTTTAATCCAGAGGAGTATACTATACGTTTTGCTAATCCTGGGGAGTTTGAAGCCGGTGTTAGGGGAAGATGTATACCAGGCCATAATAAAGAGATAATTATTGCCGAAGAACATTGGAATGATTTCGATACCGTTCTTCAGGAATTACTCATGTTCCATGAATTGGGGCATTGTGCATTAGACCGCCGCTTTCATGATCGCGGGACATTAAGGTTTGGGGCATTGACCTGTAAGAGTATTATGTCTCCATCTATTTACGGAACCGAGTGTGGCATTGATTACTACGCTCCGATGTGGCGCGAATTTTATCTCGACGAGCTCTTTGGTGTAAAGGAAGAACCGGACTGGCTGGAGGTCGGGTCGAATTATCATATAGCGGATTTACAAAAGGATACTTTCTATGTCTCTGAGTTCCACTCCTCTTTGATAGAAGAAGCGCCGGCAGGTCAATGGCAAGTTGAGTTGTTCTTTGACCGGATGTCGAGTATCGTTTTTCAAATGGGAGATTATCAAGTAGACTTCAGCTATCAAGGGTTTGGGCAGGTCAACGGAGAATCTATTGTTTCCTACCAAGGCCAGCCCATTATTCGCTATCCATTTTGGAATGGGGTCAATTGGTCAGAAGACCAGCCTATGAAGTTCACCTTCCGGTTCCTGGATGGAGTCCTTTACTTTTACTTCAATGAGCTGTTGGTTTTCAATCGGGAAGCAGTTCCGTCAGGTGAACAGATTATCGATGTAGGAGATACGGAGGGCGTGTTCTCAAAAGTGATGGCTGTGCAGTTTTATTGATAGCATCGCCCTTTTGTGCCCCTGTGGAGTAGCTCGATCCCCGTCTCCTCCGCTATGTGGCGGACGGGCAGGTTTTGGCAGCTGAGCGGGTGGTGGTGCGGTAGAAAAAATCGTTTTGCAGTTTACCTTACCTACTACCGCAGGGCACATTTAGGAATCCTGCACCGCATGAGCTAAATTGACATTGTCGTTTATCATCAGACCAACTAAACATAAAATATGAAAAAGAGAACATACGCCTACTCCCTGTTGCCCCTGCTACTTGCAGTGACTGTAGTTTCGCTCAAAGCACAGGATTACACCCCTTTAGTTATAGAGCAAGCCACCTGGCAGATCATTGCGATAAATGGAAATGTTTATACCCCCTTTGGCTACACGATTGAGGGGGATACCACGATTGAGTCGGTAGCGTACAAGAAAGTTTATTATTTGGATTTGTACCCCGATACCTTCTCAGTCGATTACGTTATTGAAGACCGATGGCTTTTTGGGGCCCTGAGGGAAGATACTGCTGCCCGCAAGGTCTACACAATTATATTCGATGAAACATGGGGTGGTTTCTGCACCATCGGTAGCGAGTTTGAACTCTATGATTTTTCAAAAAGTATTGGAGATACGATTAGCAATTGTTTGACTTCTCCTGACATAGAATACCCATATATCATTGACGCTATCGATCAGGAGGAAGTATGGGGGCTTAACCGGACTCACATCCAAACCTCACAGTACAACATTGAAGAATCGCTGATTGAAGGCATTGGGTACTCCGGCGGTCTTTTTGTCGAAGCTCTTTATTTGCCAAGTACTGCTGATTGGGGGGTGTTCCTTTATGATTATTGCGTGGGTGCTGCAGCGGACTGTGGATTGCTCAGCGGTACGGTTTCTGAAGAGGTGGTGCCGGCAGTCCGGGTATTCCCCAATCCGGTAAGACAGGGTGAGCCACTTTGGCTCGAAAAGCCGGAAGGTATAGCTGCTGACCATACCGTAGAATTGGTGGATGCTATGGGGCGGGTTTGTATCCGTCAGGCGTACACGCCCGCTGAAGAGCCATACCTTTCGACCACCGGATTAGCTCCCGGCTTTTATGTGTTGCAGTTCCGCAGCCAAGGCGGGCAGCTTTTGCAGGTTGAAAAAGTAATCATAGAGTAGGGGCATGGATGAAAGAGGTAAGCTTGTATTATACCGACGATAAAGTGGTTTGCCACAGCAAACCGACTTGATGCCTGCCTGCGTGTCGGTACTTCGGCAGACAGGTCGGCATAAACGCTGGAAAGTGGCCTGCGCCTGTCCTGACAAGCTTCGCTTCGTCACGGGCCGATGTCGCAAATCCAAGGTCCCGACATTTATCGTCGGTGACCACTTTGTTAAGCGTATACATCAAGCCTTGTGAGCTGCTCCAAGCTCTACACTCACGAGGGACATTACCACCAAAACCTCTCCGGTGAAATAAGCCACGCCCAGCCAGGTCAGGGTGTCGAAGCGGTAGGCCACGATCCCAAGCGTAGCGATACAGTAGAGGGTATTGGCTACTGCGATGCCGGTCAGAAAGGGGGCTCCGCCTTCTTTGATCCGCCAATAGCAGGTGAGGGAGTAAACGGCAAAGCAAGCGGCAACGCCCGCCAGGATGTAGAGCAGGGAGGCAGGCATGCCAAACACAGACTCGTACCGGGCAAGCACCTGACTAAGCAGCAGGGCGGTGATGATGGCGCCGATGCCGTCGATCAGGAATAGCTTGTTAATCTTAGCTCTGGCAGGCATAGGTTCGTTTTTACCCGGTTGCATGGAAGGAAAGGGTAAACGGTTAAACATGCTACTGACCATTCTGTTCTTTATGCTTTAGCTGTCCGCGTACTTTCTCAAGGTAATCTTCATCTACTTCTAAAACACGGCAAATCGTGGTCAAGGCTCCCTACGCAGTACCCAGACCCTGTCCGGGCGGCCGCCCCACAGCCACCGTTGGTAAGTAAAGCCAACCTGCATAACGTAGCCGGGCCTTGGGCCGAAGGCGATCATCCACTCATCATCATCCACCCACCACCAGGATTTACCGGGCTGCCCTTTGCGTGCCGGATGGTAATGATGCCAGCCATTGTACTCATAACCAGCATCCACCCGCTGCATGCCAATGTCATTGCGCTGCAGCCATTCAAAAGCCTGTGCCCGGGCGCGGTTCCAGGCAAGATAGTCATGGGTAGCCAGCATGCTGAATAGCGCAAATATTAGTAGGACGGCTCCTTTAAACCATGCCTGTGGCTTTGGGGCAAGGGTTGCCAAAAACAGGATCGCCGAAGCCACGCTCAGCAGCATATACCGATCGAAAAAACCGGTGACCGACATAGCCAGGAAATTAGCCAGATTGAGCAGCAGCAGAAAAAGGAAGAAATCCTGCTGTTTTTGATTCAGCTCACGCAAGGCATTCAGTCCCACCCAGGTCAGCAGGCTGGCTGACAGCTGACTGATGTAGCCCAACGTATACATCGTCCATGTTGGCAACTGTGGCGTATTGCGGAGCTGAAAAGTGTACACATCGCCCAAAAGCTCGGGGCCAAGCCCCCAGTTGTACAGGATGTTGCCCCCGTACGGAAAAACATGACCGGCATAATGCTGCGCGATGAGCAAGCCTGTATTTGCTACTAACAACCCGGTCATTGGCCAAAGCGGGAGTATGCCGGCAGCCCGCACAAGAGACCAGAGAAAGGGGAGCAACGGCAGACAGAAAGCCCCGAGGTAGACCCAGGACTTAAAGCTTTGCCGGCCCAGCTGTGCGAGTACTCCCCCCGGCGCATCCCGCAATTGCTGTAGTAGCTGCCCCGAGACCGGCAGGTAGTTTTCGCTGATGCCCAACCAGGGTTTTACTGTGTTTTCCAAAAGCAAATAGGCGCTTGCAGCCACCGCTACGGACAGCCCTGCCCATAGCCATCCCCGGATTCCACCGCGCTGTTGCAGCAGGTACCAGCCCCCCATAGCCGGGAAGAGTAAGATGCCCGGTTGCCGGTTGAGGTAGGCCAGCAGGCTTAAAACTACAAAAAGAAGCAGCCACCGGACGTGCCTGCTCTGCTGAAACCTAAGGCCTGCCCAAGCGGCCCAGATAACCAGGGCCAGAAAAGGCACATCGGTCATAAAGGAAAAAGAAAGGTGAAAATACAAGGGGCTGAAAAGCAAAACAGCGGTGCCCACAGTAGCCATGCTTGCGGAAACACTGAGCAAGCGGAGCAACCGAAAGAACCCCAGCCCGCCCAGCCCTCCTGCCACCCAGGTAGACCATCGCAGGCATTCAAAACTAAAGCCTCCGCCCGGCTTGCAAAACAGCGTGCCCCAGGCCACTTGTGTCAGTATATTCGGTGAAAACCTCGCCTTAATTGAGAGTTGCCCCGTTTCTACCCATTGCTTAACCGGGTAAGCGTACTGCCAGTCGTCGTTGAGCGGAAAGTCCCCGCCAAGACCTACTGCCAGCGCAGCGGCTATCCAGGCTAGCAAGAGTACTAAAGCGCCGCGATGAAGCGTGATAGGAAACGGAGGCATAGGCGATCAGGTAGAGGCGTGACGAGGCATCAACACACAAAAGTGTACCCTTCCCTGATGGAAAGATACACTTTTCAGGACTAATTATCCTGGTATGAATTTACAGGCTCGCGACGTGGCGAGTCAGCTTGCTTTTCAGGTTAGAAGCCTTGTTAGCGTGCCAGGTGCCGCGCTTTGCCAAGCGGTCTACCATGCTGATGACCTTAGGCAGGAACTTCTCCGCTTCTGCTTTCTCCTTCATTTCACGGAGCTGACGGATGGAAGTCCGGGCGGTCTTCTTGTAGTAGCGATTGTGTACACGGCGCTTAGCTTCCTGCCGCATGCGCTTCTTTGATGATTGGTGATTAGCCATTACTTTATGATATTTACATGCTTTTCCAAAAAAGAGACGCAAATTTAAGGCTTCTTTTTAAGATTTTAAAGCTTACCTGTGATTTTATTATGCCGGTAGCTTTACTTTGGTAGTGGAGCCGGTATTGCCAAACAATGAACCGCTAAGCGCACGGCATTCCAAATCATAGTGGTATCTTTAGCCGCTGAAATTAAGAGAACGAATAAAAACTAAGCATTACACTATGAGAAAAAAACTACTGCTGCTGCCGGTTTTGTTTTTCGCTGCCATTAACCTCACACAGGCACAGGTATGGCTGGAATTAGGCGCCAAAGGCATGATGGGCATGACCGGGCTGGCCAACGCCAATATCAATGGGGATGCCGACCACGATAGCTCCCTGGGTTTTGCGACTTCCCTGGGCGGAGTGGCCAACCTGAACTTTGGCGATTACCACGGGCTGACTTTTGAAATGCTGGGCGCTACGTACAGTCACTCCATGACTTACCGGGGGGCAGCCGGCAACCGTACCGTCAATATGGAGTGGGAAAGCATCGATGCCTACCTGCTGTACCGTTTTTTCCGGAGCAACGGTGCTTTTGCAGAACTTGGGGGCAAGGCGACTTATCTGCGTGGTGCGCAGCAATCTTTTGGGACAGATTGGTCAGATGTTTCGGGTAAGTATACCGACCGCTATTGGTCAGGGTGCTTTGGAGTGGGCGGTTTTGTGACCGCTAATAAGGTGCTGACCGTCAAAACCGGAATACGGGCAGAGTATGCCTTTACGGACCTGATGTCAGCCGAGGGGCAGGCAGAAAACTACCCCGCCTTCTACACCAACTACGATACTTATGAGGAAACACGACCCTTCCGGATTGGCTTCTACATGGAAGTGACCTTTGGTGTAGGTGGCATTGCGCAGTCACAGTGCGGTGCCCGTGGTGTAATATTCGGCACCGGGTACAACTAGCCCAATAAGCCATAATCATTCAAAATAAAGCAAGTCAAGGGCAAATAATAGCGCCCGGACTTGCTTTTGTTTAAAAGCCCTCTTTACTTAGGGCAAATTTATGCATAGGCAGTTGCGTATCCGGCGAACGATACCTGCTGCCGCGTGTTTTCGAACAAAAAACATAATCCGTAACCATAGCAAGTAATGAACGATTTCTCATTTATAGCTAATGCTCACCCGTCGTACATTGACTCGATGTACCAACAGTACCTGCAGGACCCTGATCAGGTGGAGGAAACCTGGCGTGCCTTTTTCCGCGGCTTTGACTATGCCGGCACCGCAACCAATGGCCATGCGGAGGGCGCTACCGCTGTTTCTTCGGATGCACTCGACAAAGAGTTCAAGGTGCTCTCCCTGATCAAGGCCTTCCGCAACCGCGGGCACTTATTGTCCACCACCAACCCGATCCGGAAGCGCCGCGACCGGCAACCGAACCTGAATCTGGAAGACTTCGGCCTCTCTGAAGAAGACCGTCAGCTTTCCTTCGAAGCGGGGCGCGAAGTGGGCATCGGCAAAGCGACCTTGCAGCAGATCATCGACCACATGCGTAAGGTGTACTGCGGTAATATTGGTATTGAATACCACCACATTCAGGACCGTGAAAAGCGCCGCTGGATCCGTACCAAAATGGAAGGCGTAGAGCCGGACACAAGCTATGGCTTCGGTAATGATCAAAAACGACGCATTCTCGAGAAATTGAATGGGGCGGTGGTTTTTGAAAAATTCCTCCACACCAAATATATCGGGCAGAAGCGGTTCTCCCTGGAAGGCGGTGAGAATACCATCGTCGCACTGGACGGTATGATTAATAAAGGTGCTGAACTTGGCGTTCAGGAAGTTCTGATCGGGATGGCCCACCGGGGGCGCCTGAATGTGCTGGCCAACATCATGGGCAAGACCTACGCTCAGATTTTTAACGAATTTGAAGGCACGGCCGTACCGGACCTCAGCTTTGGCGATGGCGACGTGAAGTATCACCTCGGCTTCTCTTCACAGGTAGACACGCCTTCCGGCAAAAATGTACACCTGAAGCTGGTCCCTAACCCTTCTCACCTGGAGTCTGTCGACCCGGTAGTGGAAGGCTTTGCGCGTGCCAAGGCCGATATTTTGTACAATAGCGATTACGATCAGATCCTGCCCATCCTCATCCACGGCGATGCGGCACTGGCAGGGCAGGGGGTGACCTACGAAACCGTACAGATGAGCAAACTGGCGGGCTACTACACCGGCGGTACCATCCACTTCGTGATCAATAACCAAATTGGCTTTACCACCGATTTTGACGATGCCCGCTCTTCTACTTACAGCACGGGTGTAGCCAATGTGGTACAGGCCCCGGTTTTCCATGTCAATGGTGATGACCCGGAAGCGGTGCTGTTTGCCACAGAGTTTGCGATCGAATACCGGCAGAAGTTTAACAACGATGTCTTTATAGATATGGTGTGCTACCGTAAACACGGGCACAACGAGGGCGATGATCCCAAGTTTACGCAGCCTGAGATGTACGACATCATCAACAACCACCCGGACCCCCGGGAAGTGTACAACAAGCAGTTGGTGGAACGGGGCGATGTCGATAAGGAACTGGCAGAGGAAATGGAAGACGCTTTCTGGAAATCCCTTCAGGAGCGCCTCGACGAAGTCCGTGAAAATCCGCTGCCTTACGAATATCAGGAGCCGGAGCAAGCCTGGCGCGAGCTAAAGAAAACAACGACGCCCGAAGATTACTGGGAGTCGCCCGATACTGGCATCGACCGAAAGGAGGTCGATAAACTGATCAAGCACCTGACTTCCTTCCCAGATGGCTTCACACCACTGAGCAAGGTGAAGCGCCTGATGAAAGGCAAAAACAAGTTGCTCCAAGAGAACAAACTGGACTGGGCGATGGGTGAACTCCTCGCTTACGGCAGTATTCTTATGGAAGGCAAAGATGTGCGCATGAGCGGTCAGGATGTCCGCCGGGGCACCTTCTCCCACCGGCACGCTGTGGCTTACGATGCGAAGACCTATGAGCCCATCAACCGCCTGGATGGCATTCAGGAAGGGCAGGGGAAATTCCGTATCTTCAACTCCCTGCTATCTGAGTTTGCCGTGCTGGGCTTTGAGTATGGCTACTCCCTGGCTTCACCTGACAATCTGGTTCTCTGGGAGGCACAGTTTGGCGATTTCTACAACGGTGCCCAAACCATCGTCGATCAGTACATCTCCGCAGCCGAAAGCAAATGGCGGCGAATGAGCGGCCTGGTCATGTTGCTGCCTCATGGGTACGAAGGGCAGGGGCCTGAGCACTCAAGTGCCCGGCTGGAGCGTTTCCTGCAGGCTTGTGCTGAATTCAATATGACGGTTGCGAATGTGACCAAGCCGGCGAACTTCTTCCACCTGCTGCGCCGTCAGCTGGCACGCCCGTTCCGCAAGCCTTTGGTGGTAATGTCGCCTAAGTCGCTGCTCCGCCACCCCGAGTGTGTGTCAGATATCAGCGAGTTCGAGTCCGGGAATAGTTTCCAGGAATTGATTGACGACCCCTTCATCGGCCCGCGCAGTGGCAAGAAGGTCAAGCGGTTGTTGCTGTGCAGTGGTAAAATCTACTACGATCTGATGCAAAAGCAGCGCGAAGATGACCGCAAGGATGTGGCTATCGTGCGCCTGGAACAGCTCTACCCGCTGCCCGATCAGCAGTTGCAGGCGATTTTCGACCGCTATCCTAATGCCGAGCCGTACTGGGTACAGGAAGAGCCGTCCAATATGGGGGCCTGGCAGTACATCCACTCCATCTTCCTGGCAAAAGAGGTGGTGGTGAATACCGAGCTGAAGCACATTGCCCGCAAGGCGAGCGCCTCTACTGCGACCGGCTTCAAGGAAGTCCACGATCAGCAGCAGCAGCGCATCGTCAACCTGGCCTTTGGCGAGGAGTAGGCGTGCCTGAAGTGCATCAATTGAGCAGAGCCGCTTCCGGAGTTCCGGGGGCGGCTTTGCTGGTTTACGATCTGCTTGTTATGTCTCTATGTGAGCAATTGGACACTTGCTAAAATACTGAAATCATTGTAACTTGACAGTCAATCGAAAGGAGACGTAAATGGAGACTTTGCAGCCACAGCTTATCTATGAGCAAGAAAGGAATAAGCCAATGCCCGATAAATTTCATGCCTTCATACAGCAGCAACTGTTATTTTTAATCAAATTAGCCTACCGTGACCAGTTTGAAGTACTGCCGGAGCTCAATATCCTGTTTGGAGAAGAAAAAAATGTGCCAGACCTGGCGCTTTTTGAAAAAGGGCAACTTGACCTGACGCATAATGAAACCAATATTTCAGAAATACCAGTGGGAGCCATTGAAATTCTATCTGGTCAGCAGCCCATACAGGAGTTGGTCATCAAGCTCGAACGTTATCTGAATGCAGGGGTGAAATCGTATTGGCTGGTGGTACCGGATTTGCGGTCCATTTATGTGTACCACCACCGGAATGACAGCAATATTTTTGGCAGCAATGATGTCCTAATTGATGAGGTACTGGGCATTGAGCTTGAGCTCCAGGAAGTATTTGGCGCTCTTGAGCGGAAAGGCTAACTTCCGCTCATCCAAATCCATCCTCATGTCCATCGCTCAGCGCATCCTGCAATTCAACCGCTCCCTTCAGCCCGACTGGGAACTGCCACCGCACGCCGACCTGCTTTACCCCTTCGACGGGGAGGAGACCTGGCGAGCTATGGAGCAATTTTACGGCAAGTACTACGGTGATGACCGCCCGCGCATTGCCATCTTTGGCATCAATCCGGGTCGTTTTGGAGCCGGTGTCACCGGAGTGCCCTTTACCGACCCCATCCGCCTGGAAGAGGTCTGCGGCATCCCGAATACCTTTCACAAAAAACCGGAGCTGTCTTCTGATTTCGTTTACCGTTTCATCGACAACTGGGGCGGTGCGGAAGCCTTCTATGAGCACTTCTACATCACCTCCCTCTGCCCGCTTGGCTTTACCCGTGATGGTAAAAACTACAACTTCTACGACGATAAGAAACTGGAACGTGCCGTAGAGCCCCACATCATTCACAACATCCAATCGCAGCTTGATCTGGGTGTAACCAACAAAGTCGCCCTTGTCATGGGCGTAGGCAAAAACTGGAAATACTTCGAGCCCCTCAATGAAAAGTATGGCTTCTTCGAAGTGCTAAAGCCCCTGCCACACCCGCGCTGGGTAATGCAGTACCGGCGCAAGCGGCTGGAGGAATTTCTGGAAGATTATCAGCAGGCGCTGGATTGGGCGGTTGGGAAGGCTAATTCCTAATCCTTCGAATAAGGGCAATGCCGGCACCCGCTCCCACAGCAGTACCCCCGCTTGAGATGAGACCAGCTTGTCATCACGAACATCCCGTTTTCCAGGTAGTAATCGATGCCCTCTACGGGCCTGCCGGGGGTCTTGTATTCTGGTGCCGTATTTGGACGTCTGCCCGCTTTAAAGTCTGCCACAAACTGTGCGATTTGCTCCTGTACCTGCGCTTTGAGGCAGGCAGGGCAAAGGCAGCGTGCTGCTTCGATGGGGGCAATAGCGGGCAGCTTATGGCACCAGCAAGCAGCGGCGTTTTCCACCTGGCAGTCAAAGACGGTATTACAATTTGGGCAGGTCTGTTTCACGGGTTTGGTTTTATGCGTCAAAACTACCTACTTTTTGCTAATTCTCATTCATACTGAAAGCGTGCCGTGAGGTACGCAATATAGGTAACCCAAGGACGAGGCCGGGTATCCGTGCCGTAGGTACGGAATGTGCCGTTCTGTACGTTGCGGATCAATCTGTATTGACGCTATGCAATACAAGTAAAGCGTGCCGTGAGGTACGCCATGCAGGTAACCCAGGGACCAGGCCGGGAGCCCGTGCCGTAGGTACGGAAGGTGCCGCCCACGACTCCCTACTTCTTTTTACCAAAGTGCCGGATGTTGTACGTAAAGTTCAGCATCACATACCGCTGCAGTACCTCCGTCTGCACATCCTCAATGAAGACATCCGTGACATTCCGGCTGATGCTGTTGTTTTGCCCCAGGATGTCAAAAACACTCAGGCTGATTTCCGCCTTATCATCCAGGAATTTTTTGCCCGCCTCCGCATTCCACAGCCAGAAATTTTGGTTGAAGCCCTCCGACAGCCCGTCAAACAGCTGATGGTTCACGCTGCTGCGCAGTACCCAGCCGTTGCCAATCAGGAAGTTAGCCCCCAACCGGGTGGACTGATTGAGGAAGTTGTTGTCCAGGGCCGTATTCAGGCTGTTGCGGACCCGGTTGTAGCTGGTCTGAGAAGAGAGCGTAAAGTCCACCCGTTCGCTGATATTGCTGCTCAGGGTGGCATTGAGGGAAGAGCCGATGTTGTTGGCGTAGTTCAGGTTATCATTGATGAGGCCCGGGATCCGCTGAAAGGTACCCCCAACGCTAAAGTTGAGATTAGACTTGATAGCTGATAGCGGAAACCCGTAGGTGGTAAAAGCCCGGGCATTCCAATAACCATCGAGGTTGACCGGTTGCCGGAGTTGTGCGCCCCGCTGCAGGAAGATACCGGGCCGGATCAGCAGGTCGCGGTCTGCCGTGAAGGTGCTGTTGCCAATGTAGTTTTGAGTGTACTGTGCGGAAAGCAATACGTAAAACACCGAGGCCTTGTCCGTATTCGTCCTGGAATAGCGGGCAAATACCCGGTGTGTATAGTCCTGCCGGAGATCCGCGTTACCGGTAGACAGTTGGAGCGGGTTGCTGTTGTCGATCACCTCCTGCAGTTGGCGGAGAGAAGGGGGAGCGGTCCGCCCAAAGTAGCCGGCTCTCAGGTTGGCATCCTTGGAAAACTGGTACCGCATAAAGAGCCGCGGCAGGAAGTTAAAAAAGCGCCGGTCGATAGCTTCAGGAGCCGGAAAAACCTGATCGCCGCTCAACTGTGCCCACTGCGCCACAATCCGCCCATTGAAGATCAGCTCTTTATCACGGAACCGCAGCCCTACGCTGCCCTCCTG
>PR_CR_10_Liq_3_inCRDRAFT_1000038_pt1 | contig 37416 bp, 30 predicted proteins | sample PRCRCaboRojoPR_2_FD_10240 | JGI IMG/M metagenome (IMG submission 10240)
AAAGCTCAGCCGCAGCAGGAAAGCCCGCGCAGCCTAGGGCAACAGTAGAATCAAGCCAAAGCTGGACAAGATAACCTGCATTCTAAGGAAGTAGCCTGAGGATGCCCCCAACCTCTTGGGCTCTGACATGAAAAAACAGCCAAAAGGCAATGCCCGGCCCCACAAATGGTACAGCCGCGCCAAAAAAATCTTCAGCTAGCCTTGACAACAAGGCCAAAGCAACCAAATTTTGTTCTGATCGGGGCTCCTGGAAGTAATTTTCAGGGTAGACCCTACTATATCGAGTGGGATGACCGCTGGTCTATTGCTTCTTTTGATTGGAGTATTTCCTTCAACGGTACAGGTGAGTGTGGCTCAGGTGGAGATCTGCCCGCACCCTGGACGGCTAACGACATCGGAAGTGGCGCCAATGAGTTTGGCTTTGATAATGGTGCTTTCACTATAGCTAGCGGAGGCAGCAATGGCTATGGCAACAGTAATGATAATACTGCTTTTGCCAGCCAGACTATCTGCGGAAATGGTTCGATAACGGTTAAAATAGAAAATATTTCCGGTAGCGGCTTTGGAGGCGTTGCTTTCCGCGAGAGTACAGCTCCCGGCGCGAAGCAGGCAATGATCCTGACGAACCTGAACAGCCTGGTGCCATGGGTGACCCGTAACGCAAATAATGCGCCCAACAACTTCACACCCCACTGGCGGGCACACACCTTCTGGTTGAAGTTGGAGCGCATTGGCAACTACATCCGCGGCTATGCCAGCACAACTGGCAACAGCTTCTCACTGGTAGCACAGACCTTCCTGCCTATGGACGCCTGTGTGGAAATAGGCATGATCACTGCAAATACAGGCGGCGGTCAGACTACTGCGACCTTCAGCAATGTAACCGTTGAGGGGGGAGCGCCGCTGTTGGCTGCTGATGAGATGGAAACGACTGCCGAAACAGACCGCGAAAAATCTGCGGTATCTGGTGAGTTGCGCGGTTTTGAGCAGCCGGCTGCCACCGAGGCTGCCCGCTTGTTCCCGAACCCGGCATCTGACCGTATTACAATAGATCTGCCTGCTACGCAACCAATGGATGCGACCCTTGTCCTGCGCAATCAACTGGGGCAGGTGCTCCAATCACGTCAGGTAGAAGCGGGGCTATTCCGAACCGATTGGGACGTAAGCCAGCTCTCCGGAGGGGTTTACTATATGGAAGTCCGGTACGAAGGGCAGCAGCCTCAGGTACTGCGCTTTGTAAAAACACATTAAAAGCTGGTTTTGTAGTTTGGTAAAGAAGCCCTCTGATCGCGCAATACGGTCAGGGGGCTTTTTTTGTCGGCTGCCAACCCTTCCTGCATAGGAGTCGTCATTCACGGTGTTAAGGTTTTCTGAATGCAGCAGCGAATGGGCAGCTGGTACGTTCTGAAATCATACTATACTGACGATTAAGTGGTTTGCCACAGCAAACCTACTCAATGTCAGTATTTACGCTGGGAAGTGGCTTGCGCCTGTCCTGACAAGCTACGCTTCGTCACGGGCCGATGTCGCAAATCCAAGATCCCAGACGATGAATGTCTGGACTGTAAGCCCGACATTTATCGTCGGTGACCACTTCGTATTGCGTATAGTATTTCAAAGTCCTAACCATTATGACCACAGCAACCACCACTGATGACATCTGGGCCGTCCTGGAAGCGGTAACCGACCCGGAAATACCGGTACTGACCGTCACTGATCTGGGTATTATCCGCGATGTGAAGCTCAAGGAAGATGGCGGCGTGGAAGTGATTATCACCCCGACCTACTCCGGCTGCCCGGCCATGAATACCATTGAGATCAACATCCGCGCGGTACTTCAGGAGCATGGCTACGACAACGTCACCGTCACTACTGTGCTGCACCCCGCCTGGACCACCGACTGGATGACCGAAGCCGGCCGCCGAAAGCTGAAAGCGTACGGCATCGCGCCACCCGTGGACGGCACCGCAGACAAAGGCACCCTCTTTGCCGAACAGCCCAAAGTGGAATGCCCGCAGTGCGGTTCCGTAAATACGGAGCTGGTGAGCCAATTCGGGTCTACCGCCTGTAAGTCGCTCTACCGCTGCCTGGATTGCCGGGAACCGTTCGACTACTTTAAATGCCATTAAAAAAACCTTTTACCTTTACCGAAAAACCAACCCAATGGACACCATTCTATTCGAGAAACGAGGTGCCGTAGCGCACATTACCCTCAACCGCCCCGACAAATACAATAGCTTTAACCGTGAGATGGCGCTGGCTCTGCAGGGCGTGCTGGACGAATGCAAAACAGACGAATCCATCCGTGCCATTTACCTCATAGGTGCAGGCAAAGCGTTTAGTGCCGGTCAGGACCTTGGCGAAATCGTTGCCGAAGATGGCCCGGAACTTACGACCATTCTTACGGAGCATTACAATCCTATCGTGATCCGGCTACGGGCTCTTGAAAAGCCAATTGTTGCCGCCGTCAATGGCGTGGCAGCCGGGGCAGGTGCCAATATTGCGCTGGCGTGTGATATTGTCGTAGCCGCAGAGTCAGCGAGTTTTATTCAGGCGTTCAGCAAAATCGGGCTCATCCCGGACAGCGGGGGGACTTATACCCTGCCCCGCCTGATTGGCTATCAAAAAGCCGCCGCCCTGATGATGCTGGGCGACAAAGTACCCGCCGTGGAAGCCGAGCGCATCGGTATGATTTACAACTTCTTCCCGGACGAGGAATTCGAAGAAAAGAGCTGGGCAATTGCCGAAAAGTTATCCCAAATGCCGACCATAGGCCTCGGCCTGACCAAGCGTGCCCTCAATTATGCCCTCGATAACGACCTGGAACGTCAGCTGGCTATAGAGGATCAGCTACAGTCCACGGCCGGGCAGACCGAGGACTACGGAGAAGGGGTGCAGGCCTTTCTGGAAAAGCGCAAACCCGTTTTCAAAGGGCAGTAAATCCCGTTGGCACAACAATACTTAGCAGACGAACAATTGTTTGTTCATGTCTCTTCAAAAAAAGAGGGGTTATTTTACAAAACCCGCAAACGAACAATTGTTAGTCCAGTAAAAATGCAATAAGCCCAACAAAATTTAAAAAAATTCGCATTTCACTTTGCGGAATGCCGAATTAATCCCTAGGTTTGTATCGTAATAACAAGCAATGGAACGTAATTACCGCAACTACTTTTTTAGCTTTTACTTTTATGCCGGGGCATAGGGGCTGCTAAATTTTGCGGATTGCGAAAAGATACTTAGGAGCCCTGTACAATCAGGGCTTCTTTTTTTTCGGGAATAACCAAATCAAAACCACATGTACAGTCCCAAAGCGGCGTATTACTTTTTTTACTTTTTCTTTTTTGGCTATCCACCAAAGGGGCTGCCGTTGAGTGCATGTGCATAAGCATAAGAACGAAACGAAAGCCCCGCCCGAAAGCGGGGCTTTTTTATTGGTATAACAATTCATAAACCATGACCAAGACACAGGCCGGCTATGCTGCCGGCAACACCACCTCCACCCCACTGCGGGTCAGTATTCAGGGCTACGCGGGCGCTTTTCACGAAGTAGCTGCCCGTCATTGCTTTCAAAACCAGCCTCTGGAGATTGTACCCGCGCATACCTTTGAAGACCTGGTGGGCATGGTGGAAGCGCAGGAAGAAGCCGATATCGGCCTGATGGCTATCGAGAACACCCTGGCAGGAAGCATTATGCGCAACTACACCCTGCTGCAGCAGTCGGGCTTGCATATTACCGGAGAGGTCTTCCTGCGCATTAAGCAGAACCTGATGGTGTTACCCGGAGTACGTATAGAGGATCTGCGGGAAGTGCATTCTCATCCCATGGCCATCGCGCAGTGCCGGGAGTTTTTTACCCAGTACCCGAATATCAGGTTAGTGGAGACCGTAGACACCGCCCTCAGTGCCCGGGAGATCAGTGAAAATGGCTGGTCGCACATTGGTGCCATTGCCAGTACCCTCGCCGCTGAAATATACAGGCTTGATATTATCGCGCCGGGCATTGAAACCAATAAAAAGAACCACACCCGCTTTTTGGTGCTGGAGAAAGGCACGCCTAAGCTGGATGCCGCTCTGGAAAAAGTATCCATCTCTTTCGCGACCGATCATGAAGTGGGGAGCCTATACAAGGCCCTGGCTGTGATGGCCGCCTACAACGTTAACCTGACCAAAATACAGTCGGCCCCCATCATCGGGCATCCCTGGGAGTATCAGTTTTACGTCGACTTCGTGGTGCAGGGCAAAGTGGGGCACGAACAAGCCCTGGATGCGATCCGGCCACTGACCCGCAACCTGCAGGTGCACGGCGTTTATGCCTGCGGGGAGCATTACGAGTACTAAAGTATTCCTCTAAAAAAACCTTTACCAGAATCTCATTTTGCAATGACCAAATCAGTAGCCCAATCCGACATGATCATACAGCCTGCCAGCCGCCTGGGGGAAGTCAAGGAGTACTACTTCTCGACCAAGCTCCGGGAGATTGCGCAAATGCGCGCCGAGGGCAAGCCTGTCCTCAATCTGGGCATTGGCAGCCCCGATTTACCGCCCAGCCAGGAGGTGATCGACACGCTCACTCATGCCGTTCTTCATAATGACGTCCACGGCTACCAAAGCTATATGGGCATCCCCGAGTTGCGGGCAGCTTTCGCCGAATGGTATGAAAAGTGGTTTAGCGCCAGCATTGACCCCGAAGGGGAAATCCTGCCGCTTATGGGCTCCAAAGAAGGCCTGATGCACATCGCTATGGCGTTTCTCGAAAGTGGAGATGAAGTGCTTGTGCCCAACCCCGGCTATCCGGCCTACCGGGCCGTCTCCAATCTGACCGGAGCCACCATCCGGGAATACAAGCTGGAGCCGGAACGCAACTGGCTGCCGAACATGGAAGCGCTGGAAAGTACCGATCTGAGCCGGGTGAAAATCATGTGGCTCAATTACCCGAATATGCCAACGGGAACAGCCGCAGATTTGTCTTTTCTGGAAAGTATCGTGGCCTTTGCCCAACGCCACCGCATCCTCATTGTCAATGACAACCCCTACTCTTTCATCCTCAATGAGCAGCAGCACAGTATTCTGAGCATTCCGGGGGCAAAGGACGTAGCGGTGGAGCTTAACAGCCTCAGCAAAGGGCACAATATGGCAGGCTGGCGCATCGGCATGTTGGCCGGGCGGGGGGATTACCTTAAGGTGGTGCTGCGCTTCAAGAGCAATATGGACTCTGGTATGTTCAAGCCGGTGCAGTTGGCTGCAGTTCAGGCCCTGAAAAGCCCTGAGGCCTGGTATGAGCGCCTAAATGGCGTGTATGCTGAAAGGCGGGAGACCGTTTTTCAACTCTTTGATGCGCTGGACTGCAAATACGACCCGAAACAGGTGGGCATGTTCGTCTGGGCTAAAATCCCGGATCAGTATACCGATGCTTATGAACTGGCAGACGAGGTACTTTACAAACACAACGTCTTCATCACCCCGGGCGGCATCTTCGGCTCTCAGGGCGACCGGTACCTGCGGATTTCGCTTTGCAGTGACGGCGCACTTTATGAAGAAGCGATGCGGAGGGTAAAAAGGTAAAATGAGGATTGCTTTGAAAGAACTTAGAGAATCCCAAGTTTGCCTTAAAATCATCAAGGCAAAGCCACTCCTGGAAAGCGCTGTTGTTGAACCCGTTCTAAACGAGTGTGGTCAACTGGTTGCCATTTTCACAGCTAGTATAAAGAAGGCTCAGGGTTAGCAAGACTGATCCAAATTTGGTTTACTCCTTTAAAAAGAAGTTTCTTTAAGCCTAAGGAGCCACTAAGTAAGCGACTTTTACATTTTACATTCTCACAGATTTACATTTTAAATTTAATATGACAGTTGCAATTATCGGTATCGGACTCATCGGCGGATCGCTGGCCATTACCTTAAAGGAGAATGGTTTTGCCGGTCACATCATCGGTATTGATGCCAGTCAGGAAAACCTGGACAAGGCGATAAGGCGACGGCTAATTGATGAAGACCTGCCACTTGAAGAGGGTGTAAAGAAAGCGGATCTCATCATTCTCGCTACGCCGGTTGATGCCATGCTAACGCTGCTGCCGCAAGTTCTTGACCTGGTTGAGGATCAAGTGGTGATTGATGTGGGTTCTACCAAAGCAGAGCTGCTCAACACGGTAGATCAGCACCCAAGGCGTAGCCGCTATGTCGCCACACACCCTATGGCCGGCACCGAGTTTTCCGGTCCGGAGGCGGCTATCCCTAACCTCTTCGACCATAAGTGCGCTGTATTGATTGATGCCGACTGCAGCGCCCCGGAAGCCGTGAAATTAGTACGAAAGATGTACGAAAGCATTCCGATGACCATCGTAGAGCTCGACCGGGAGGCACATGATTTGCATTCTGCCTATGTGTCCCACATTTCACACATCAGTTCCTTTGCACTGGCGCTGACCGTACTGGAGAAGGAACGGGACGAAGGGCGAATTTTCGAGTTGGCCAGCGGTGGTTTTAGTTCGACGGTGCGGCTGGCCAAGAGTTCTCCAAATATGTGGATACCCATTTTCCGGCAAAACCGGGATCACGTGCTGGATGTACTGGATGAGCACATCAATCAGCTGGCCCGTTTTCGGTCGCTGCTCATCAAGAAAGACTTTGACACTTTTTACCAACTCATTGCACAAGCCAATGATATCAAACGCATTTTACGATAACCTTTGAAAATTCACGTAACCATGGATATGACTTTCCAACCTCTGCTAGAAGAGAAACCGGCTAACAAGCCACTTATTATTGCCGGCCCGTGCAGCGCCGAAACCGAAGAACAGGTACTAACCACCGCCCGTGCCCTGGCAGGCCAAGGCGTAGATTTATTCCGCTCCGGTATCTGGAAGCCCCGCACCCGCCCCGGCGCCTTTGAAGGCATCGGTACCGAAGGCCTGGGCTGGCTGCGCAAGGTCAAGGAAGAGACCGGGCTTAAAGTGACTACCGAGGTCGCTAACACACAGCACGTCTTCGAAGCCCTCAAGCATCAGATTGATGTGCTTTGGCTCGGTGCCCGCACGACCGTGAATCCATTTTCTGTACAGGAAGTGGCCGATGCCTTGAAAGGTGTGGACATCCCCGTGCTGATCAAGAATCCCATCAACCCGGATTTCAAGCTATGGGTTGGCGCGATAGAGCGCATCTACAAAGCCGGCATTACCCGCATTGGGGTCATCCACCGGGGCTTTAGCTACCACGGAGAGACCAAATACCGCAATGTGCCGCGCTGGCAGCTAGCCATCGACCTGAAGCGGGAATTCCCTGACTTGCCGATCATTTGTGACAACAGCCACATCTGCGGCCGCCGGGATATCCTCCAAACGGTAGCGCAGAAGGCCCTCGACCTCAATTTTGATGGCTATATGACCGAAGTGCACCCGGATCCGGATAACGCCTGGAGCGATGCCGCACAGCAAATCACTCCGGCACAGTTCCTGGAAATGAAAGAGCAGCTCATTTTCCGTCAGCCTACTACTGATGATATGGAGTTCCTCGAAAACCTGGAGCACCTGCGCCATGAGATTGACGAACTGGACGAGGAAATGCTCAACCTGCTCAGCAACCGTATGCGCCTGGCAGAACGCATTGGCGAGTATAAGCAACGTAATAATATCGCCATCCTCCAAAGCAGCCGCTGGAACGAAATACTGGAGCGGGCCGTCACCAAAGGCAAGCTTAAGGGGCTAAGCGAAGAGTTCGTTACCGTTTACCTCAAAGCCGTCCACCAGGAATCCATTAACCATCAGGAAAAAGTAATGAACCGCCCAAGAGCAGAAGCATAAAGTCCTGCGCCGCCCTGTCACCTGTCAGGGCGGCGCTCCTACTCCCCTATGAAACAACCTTATACAAATAATAAAAATATAAATCTGATAAATACCGGTTATCCGGTATGGAATAAATAGCAGTAAATCCTATATTTGTACCAATGAAAGTAGGCACCGTACTTAGACAAGCCTGTGTATAAGGAACCTCTTTCAAATTTAATTATCCCTTAAACTACATAATTCCATGATAAAGCAGGTATGTCCTGGTTTTGACACGTTGCGTGTTCCACCCACTCTCCTTTCCGCTAATTTTTCAGTAAGGTTTTCTGAGTACTAAATTTCAGTTGATTCCTAATCAACCCTGAAAATCGTTTAGCCATACGCATGGCTGAGTAGCAGAAAGTGTACGACATGCAAGTAGTAATCCCAAAACTTAAAAAAATACTTCCCTATTTTTGGTTGTTGCCAATTGGGCTATGTGCCCAGAATGAGGCAGCACCCACCTCCCCCCAACCGCTTGTCTTTGCAGGCACGCACGGTACTGTGTTCTGTCAGGATTCCTGGCAGGTACTACCACCGGTTTTATCCCATTCATCATCAGCATCCATTTCCTACACTTTTGAAGACCAGCATTTCAACCTGAGCTGTCAAAGCCAGGGCTGGCAAGGCTATTTCGCATGGGCCAACTGGTCCCATGCCACAAGAGATGGTGACGGTGAGGTAGATGTCACCGGAGCTCCCAATTCAGTATTAGTTGAAGGGGCTAATAGTGCTTCAATTCTTCCGACGCCCGGAAGCCAGGCAGCTTACGAGCTCGCCATTCCGGCTGATGGATTTGTCAGATTTGATTGGAGTTACGTTGGGGGCTCCTCTTTTTCAGACCACACTTTTAAAGTGTTTATCAATAGTGAAGCTGTGCAGGCCACGTGCCCGGAACAGCCTTTCAACACATTTTTTTCTTCCTTTCTCAACACCGGGGACACGCTGAGGCTTGTCGCCGAAGCCCGGGAAAAAGGCATTGAGATCAGGCTCTCTAACTTTGAGTTTCTTAGCAATGCAGTGGGCGTAGTGGAGCGTTTGTGGAAAGCTACAGACCATGAAGCCACAGTCTGTACCTTCCGCCAACTGATCAGCGTTGAAAAACCGGGGATCAATAACATTATCTTCCCCGAATCATTTGATGGCTTTGAAGCGCCAATACTGGACAACCCGGCAACTTCAGATCCTGCGTATACCGGTTTCCCTGTAGTAGATACGGACGGGGACCCGTCCACTACACACGACCAAATAAGCCTGGGCGAAGTATCCTGCAGCTTTATGGCCACCTGGGAGGATGAAACACTATATGAAAACGGCTTTTGCATCATCTATCGCAAGTGGAGCGTGCGGGACCTTTGCGGGCAGAATGTACACCATGCTACCCAAACACTCAAAGTGGCCGGAGGCTGCCCCAACTGGGGAGTACCTATCCCAAAACCGTATCAGACAGAGGGCGTACCCCAGCCAGATTTTGACAATATTGCGCCCGACGCCCACACCCTGACAAAAATCATGCATCCGGTAACAGACTGGCTGCGCGACCCCCTGAATGCCCTGTATCCTTAGGATCTGTAAGCAGGCGGCGAAGCTTCCTGCTTGTAGGTTTGTAAAGGGTTTCTTATTACAGGACACTTTGATGGCAGAGAGCAACGGCTCTCTGCTTTTTTTATTTTAAATTGGCAGGGAGTAAAAACGCCACTTATGAAAAACCTACTTGAAGAATTTCCTGCTGTAGACAAGGCCACCTGGGTTGCCAAAGTGGAGAAAGACCTGAAAGGCAAACCGCTTGAAGACTTAATGTGGCACCTTGGCGAAGACATCACAGTCGCCCCGTTCTACCACCCGGAAGACATTGATCATCAAACAACGGCTCCCCTCCTCGCTGGCAGGCGGGGCAATGACTGGGAAATCGGGGAATACATTAACGTTTACAAAGATGCAAAACAGGCGAATACCGCCCTGCTCGAAGGACTGAAAGGGGGCGTACAGGCTCCACTCTTTCGGCTGTTCCAGCCTTTAGACCGTACCCGCCTCCACCAGCTTCTTGATGGTGTGGCACCGGAAATGGTGACGCTGAACTTCAGCGAGCACTATTCTGAAAAACAGCCTGCCCGGTTAATGGAGCTCTTACAGGGCTGGTATCAGGAGAAAGGCGTTACTGGTGCACAGGCCAATTTTACCATTGACTTTGACCCCATTCTTGATTTTGCTGAGCCTCCTGTTGATACACTGTCCGCGTTCATTCAATCCTGCGCTGACCAATGGCCCAACGTACGCCCACTACAGGTCAATGCCAAAACCTTCCACAGCGGCCCCGAACAGGTCGTCGAGGAATTGGCTCTTACCATGGCTAAAGGTGCAGAGTACCTGGCCCGGCTAACCGAAACGGGACTGAATGCAGAAATTATCAACCAGCATGTGCAGTTTGGTATCGCTGTCAGCAAAAGTTACTTTGTGGAAATCGCGAAATTCAGAGCACTGCGCCTGCTTTGGAGCAACATATTGAAGGGCTATGGCGTGAAAGGGAAACAGCCTTTTGTGGTGGCCCACTTCGCTCAGGAATCACAGGACGAGAACCCGAATTCCAATATGATCCGCGCCAGTACGCAGGCGATGTCTGCCGTTATCGGGGGCGTGGACCGGTTGTACGTTTTGCCCTCCAACCGGGCACGGAAAGAGCCGGATACGCCCTTTAGCCGCCGGGTAGCCCGCAACCTGCAACACCTGCTCAAAATGGAAAGCCACCTCGACCGGGTCATTGACCCTGGAGCGGGCAGCTACTATATCGAAAAACTTACCCGGGAAATTGCCGACCGTGCCTGGGCAAAGTTTCAGCAACTGGACCAGGAGCGCGCATTCGACTAAACACCAGGCCCGCAATACGAAGAGCGCCATCCGGACTGTTACCAGATGGCGCTCTTTTTATCTAACCCATTTCAGGGAAAAATTTAGGGCAGCAGTACAGTATCAATAACGTGTACCACACCATTGGCTCCCTGAATATCGGCCAGCTCAACGGTTGCGGTGCTGTTGCCGCCTACGATCTGAGGAGCATCCGGGTTAGAAAGATCCACCTCAAGTGTTGCGCCTTCCGCCAGCGTGCTTACCATCATTCCGTCAGAAAGATCTGAAGAGCGTGCATTCACGCCACTGCTGACATGGTAAGAAAGTACCGCCTCAAGCGTACCTACGGGGATGTCGTTAAGTGTATTCCAATCATCATTGCTATCGAGCAGCGCCTGAAATGCCGCATTACTTGGTGCAAATACGGTGAATGGACCGTCACCACTCAATGCGCCTACAAAATCGGTGCTAAGGTCTGAACGGGTGAGTGCCGCCACCAATGAAGACAGCGCTGGGTTAGATGTTGCGAAGTCAACCACAGTAGGTGGCAAAATGACTGCATCTACACCGTGAATCACGCCATTGTCCACATCCACGTCTGGCACAACTACCTCGGGACCGCCATTCAGGACAACACCGTTATCGAGGTTGACATACAGGCTGGTGGTTGCATCACCGAAGCCGGTAGCGCTAAGCGTAGAGTAATATCCTGCCATCAGGTCAGAAGAAGTTACTTCTCCTCCGAGTACATGGTTGGTCAGTACTGCTGTCAGGGTTGCTTCCGGGATATCGTCGAGCGTATTCCAGTCCGGATTGCTGTCGAGCAATGCCTGGAAGGCAGCGTTGTCTGGTGCAAATACGGTGAATGGACCAGTGCCTGACAGTACGCCGTCAAGACCAGCTGCAACTACCGCTTCTGCCAGGATGGTGTAATCGTCGCTATCTTGCGCGAAGGAAACGATTGTAGTGGGCTCCGGCATCGGATCCGTATCATCGTCATCGTCACAAGCTGTAAATGTTAGCGCAGAAATGGCGAAAATGGCTAATAGCCAAAGATTCAATTTTTTCATGTTTGCTTTTTTAATTGATTGGAGAATTATCATCATTTCGGGTTCTTCAACGAGTACGCTTGGCAGAAGTTCACAATCAATTAACATCCCCTTCTAAGAACTGAGCAAAATGCCAATTCCTTTACAAAACCGCCGAAAAGCCTGTCTTAATACAACATTTGACGGACTTGCTCAGCCAGGGCATCATGTTGAACTGCAGTGGGAGGTGATGCAAAAGCATCACCGGAGAGTAGTTGTGCGCCTTGTTTTTCGGCAAATGCCGCGATTGGTTCCCGGTAGGAAGCATCCTGAGCAGAAACGAGAACGATTAGCTTAAGGCCGGGGTATTCACTGAGTTTTGTGCCCAGGGTATTTAAGTGTTTTTGAAAGGCCTTTGGAGGTGCGTTTAGCGCTTCATCTTCCTGTCCAACTTCCAAGATCAGGCCATCGGGTTTACGGTCCAAAAGTTGAGGGAGGCGCTGCAGCAGCCCCGGGAGTGGCTCACCGGTAATACCCGCATTAACCACGGCAGCTTCCAGCTGATCCGCAAAACCGGCTCCAATGCCTGCCCCCTCCCCTGCCGTCCAGCGCCCTCCACAGGCGATCCAGCCTTGGTGTGGCTTTGGTGGCATGATTTCAGTTTCTATCGGATTAGCTACTACAGGAAATTGTTGCTGTTGCCGGGTCTGTCTTTGATCTTCAGGCGCTTCCGCCACCGGGCCGCATCCCCATAGCAACCATAGCATACAGACTAACGCTTTATACCTCATGGTCCGTTTTTTCAGATAAGGGCTTCAAAAAATTGATGTTGCGCTTCAGCCCTTGGTACTTCGTCCGCTTTACCGCTGATTTGCGGAAAAGCTCGCGGAAGACCTCTTCGGTCAGTTCTTCCCAATCGCGGGCGGAAAGGTCCAGCAAATTGGGATGGGGCTCGAATTCGGGTTCCTGATGGGGCTTGCTAAATCGGTTCCAGGGACAGACCTCCTGACAGATGTCGCAACCGAACATCCAGTTCTCAAAGTGGCCACGGTAAGCTTCCGGTATGGCGCCTTTCAGTTCAATGGTGAAGTAAGAAATGCATTTGCTACCGTCCACAACATATCCCCCGGGGCTGATCGCATCGGTAGGGCAGGCATCAATACAGCGGGTACAGGTACCACAATAATCTTTTATGGGGTGGTCATAAACCAGGTCTAAATCAATGATCAACTCTGCCAGAAAGAAGTAGGAGCCGGCCTTAGGGTGGATCAGCAGGGTATTTTTGCCTACCCAGCCTATGCCGGTACGCTTCGCCCAGTCGCGCTCCAGCACGGGGGCGGAATCGACAAAAACCCGGCCGTTCACCTCACCAATTTCGGCCTGAATGTACTTCATCAGGTCTTTGAGCTTGTGCTTGAGGACGAAGTGATAGTCTTTGCCGTAAGCGTACTTCGAAATCTTCGGGGCATCCGGATCTTTGGGGCGGCGGTCAGTGTAGTGGTTGTACATCAGTGTAACCACCGTTTTAGCCCCCGGCACGAGCTTCCGGGGGTCTACCCGCTTTTCAAAGTGGTTTTCCAGATAGCCCATTTCACCATGCATGCCCTTGTTGAGCCAGTCCTCCAGCCGACGAGCCTCCTCGTCGAGACGGGTGGCTTTGGCAAACCCCACAAAGGCAAAGCCCAGGCGCTGTGCCTCTTCGCGGATCATCTGCGTATGCAAGGTTTTATTGCTCATAAGGGCAAAGGTAATGTACGATAGTCGAAATTACCGCCCGCCCACCTCAAAGTCGAGGTATTCTTCTTCCTGCGGATCGTAGGTATCGTGGTCGAATTCCGGGATGTCTTTCCAGTTTTCCGGCTCTTCGATCAGTTCAACAATGCCAAACTCCTGCTCCAGCGCGCGCTGGATTTCCCGCTTGCGAAATTCACTCCGCTCAAAGTCTTCCTTTACCCGCTGCTTAGCGGCTGTGATGTTGTAGTCCTCCAACGTGCCGAGCATAGCGTAATAGAGGTTAAAAAAGCCCGATTGCCGGGCCGGCTTGGGCTTCAGGCTCGGGTCATGCTTTCGGAACCGGTCGGTCAGCACCTGTCCTGCATTCACTTTGAGGTAGTAGGCGATTTCGTTATCGAAGGAGTGCTCTCCGCTGATGGTCAGGTTGAGTGCATTGCTCCGGATGAACATTACGGGCAGGTAAAGGCGGCGGTTTCTGATCTCCAGAAAATTCTGCATATCCACAAAATTGATTTCCCGGAGGTCCCGGATGTGGACGAAGTCGGAAAAGTCCTGCAGCATTTCAAAGCCTTGCAACGTGCCATCGGAAATACCAATACCAGCTAATACACGCAGCCGGTCCATTAGGAAGTTGCCCTCTTCATCCCAGTAGGCGTAAATGGCGACTTTGGTGTCCAGCTGCCCTTTTAGATGGCGGTGGGTGAACACTTCCTGCCCAAAATTACCCGCCTGCTCGAATAAAGTGCTGACCTCCAGGTTTTGGCAGACCATACGCGCCTCCATGACCGGAGCAGCCTCAAAGTTGACTTCCCCATCCAGGCTTATCTGCCCGCCAAAGGCCTTAATTTCACCCAGTACATTCATAGTACCCGCGCGGAAAGCCAGCTTGCCCTGAAAGTCTTCGCCTTCTATTTTGTGGTAATTCAGGTCCTCGATATTAGCGTCAAAGGTACCGTTCAGAAAATCCAGGAACAGTGCCTGAGGCTCCTTCGCCTCTGTTGATATGTCCTCTTGAGTGGCGGAGGCCTCTGCTTCCGCCCCAGCCGAAAATGTGAGGGCTCCCATCAGGCGGTCAAGGTCAAGGCTACGGCCCGCCAAACGCGCGTCAAACTCCAGTTGCGCCCGGCTGGAGTTTAGCGAATCCGCAAAGAGCACCGGGAGCAGATTGAACGCCGTACCCTCAAAGGTGATATCGCTTCCGGCTCCTTCCAGGCGGAGCCCTTCAATACTCAGGCGGTTGCCTTCCAGTTGCAGCCGACCTCTGTCCAGTAATAACGCCTCTTGTCCGATGACCAGCCCGGCATCATCAAATTCCAGCATGCCCTCCGCTGACACGCGGGCAATGCGGCTGGGGTTGATCATATCTTTATACCGCCCTTCGATGCGGACGTCCTGGAATTCTACTTCTCCCGAGCCCCCGGTGATGGCCGGTTTGCCCAACAGGCCGTAGGCTGATTCCAGCGGTAACACCCCATTCAGGAAAAACCGGATATCAGGTTCGTCAAAATTGCTGACCTCTGCTGTCATTTCGATCAGCTCCCGGTTGAAGTACCCTTTGAACTGGTCCAGCCGAAAGACCGAGGATTTGGCATTCCGATACTTCCCATTCGTAAATACCGCCTGCAAACTTACGTCTTTCAAGGGCTGCTCCAGCAGGTCACGGCTCAACCGGCCATCCTCGAGGCTGAACTCCACCCGTACCTCCGGTTGCTGTTGCTTGTTGTACTGCCCTTTTACAATCGCATCAAAGGCAAACCGCCCCTTGCTGCTAAAGCCTTCCAACTGACTGGCGTAGGTAGCAGGCAACAGGGCCAGGACCCCCGCCAGGTTGCCATCCTCTGCTGTGGCGTAGAGGTCGAAATATGTCCCCGTTTCCCAGCTTTCTACCGTGCCATCCACTTTAAAGGCATTGCCTTCCACCTGCAGCGCGCCCCGCTGCAGGGCGTAAGTGCCCGCTTCCAGGTCTACAGCCAGCTCAACGTCATAGGCAACCACCTTTCCGGGGAGATAGCGGATGCCATCGAGGTCTGCAAATTCAAATTGAATCTGCGCCTCGCTTTCCAGTTCAAAAGCGGTATTGGAAAACGCCCCGGAAAACAAAGCAGATTGAACGGTCCCTTCAACCTGCTGATTTTGGCTTTGGTCGATGTATGAAATTGAGACCTGCTTAAGCTCGGCCGAGGTCAGGTTGATATTGGTAGCCCCTGAGCTACCGTCCTCCGCTTCTCCGGGTTTGAGCATATCGTAGTTGCCCCTCCCCTGCTTATCGATCAGGATGCGCAGTTGCCCGTCCTCAACCACCACTGAGCCGATCTCCAGGCTGGATTTGAACAGGCTGAGCAGCCCAAACCGGAAACCGATCGTCTCCACTTCCAGCAATGGAGCCCCTGCAGTATCTTCCAACCGGACACCTTTTAGATTAGCAGAAAGGCTGGGGAAGCTTCGGAACAGCGTAATATCAAAGCCCTGAACGGTAAGCTCGGCAGTCAGTTGATTGTTGATGGTTTTGGTAAGCGCCCGCCCGATGCGGTCCTCAAACAGGTTCGCAATGACCGCCACGGCTCCAATGAGCAGCAGAAAAGTAACGGACAGGATAATCAACAGGCGTTTTAAAATTTTTTTCATGGCAGCAGCAGGTTTTCAAAGCCCTGAAAATAAGCGTTTTCCGGCTAAGAAAGAGAAACGTTCACCGACTACTGATTATTTTTCTTTAATTTTTTTCCTGAAAAAGCTTGCGCCATATCATTTTCGCCTCTATATTTGCACTCGCGATTGACGCACAGCGAAGCACAAGCGCTTCGAAAGCTAAGAAAAGGGCGGTTAGCTCAGTTGGTTCAGAGCACCTCGTTTACACCGAGGGGGTCGGGAGTTCGAGTCTCTCACCGCCCACAAAAAAGGGAGTACATGCAAATGTGCTCCCTTTCTTTTTTCCTGCAACCAAGTCAAAAAAGAGCCTCCCCGTACAAAATAGTGGAAGACTCATCAGTGCGGGTTATTCATAGTAGCTGAATCGCCGCTATTCGAAACATAACACTTCTTTTACCGGGGCATGAGGACCTGATTAATTTTCATTCGGGCCCGCAGTGCCATGACAGATTGCTGCAGCTTGGTATCATCAGGTACTACTTCTTCGACAGGAACCTGATGCACGATGAAATGCTTTTCTATGGCTCGCTCGAGGCGGGACAATTGGTGCTGATGATCGTCAGCATCTGATTCCAGGTCAAGCTTTAAGGCGCTGATTTCAGAAGCCTTCCGTTCCGGATCAACCGACTCTGCATACTCCACAATCGTGTCAATAAGCACATTGAAAACCCAGGGCAGGGCGCGGTCATTAGCAACATCAATCGTTAGAGCCCGGGTCCAGGCATTAACATAAGTCTTTACCAGTAACGCCTCAATCACCTCATCGGCCTTTCCGATTCGCCGTACAGTACCATAGACGATTGGGCTGTAGGCTTCGTATAGCCATTCGAGCGCTCTTTTCTCCTGCTTTTTCAGCAAATTCATCATGCTTCGCTCATTCATTTACGGCTCTGTTGTTAAATGGTATGCGGATTATACCGCTCAGTTAGTGTTTGCTCTTCAGGTTTTGTTGCTCAAAGATCAGACCAAACTCTAAATCACTGCGAAACAAACACTTACATCATTCCACCCAACCCCTTCTTACTAAATAAGACCAATTTAACTTTATTTAATAAAACCATCAACAGGGTTTGTATTTAGTGAGGGTTTAACTATATTTAGAACCTATCGGGACAGGTGAAGGGAGGCATTACAGGATGAAAAGTTATACTCGCCCCCACCACCATTCTTATGCTTAGATGGATTAAGACCATGTTGGGATTTTGGTCTTTTAGTCGAAAATGATTCATTTTTTGCTTAGACGAGGCGCAGGTTCGGGATCATAGCAGCGCTATGAAGCCCGGTTCTGTAACGAAGCATTAGCAAAAAAGGGACATTTGCAGACCAATTACTAAAGTCCCAACATGGTCTAAAAGAAAATAACAAAATATACTTTCCAGTTTTGCCAACATGAATAACAAACCAGCTTTAGATGCTGTGGATTTTGCTGCATTGTTCCAGTTCGTAATGGCCAGGGGCGATGATGCCGTCATGCTATTTGACAAACAAGGGCATGTCCGTTACGCGAATCTGGTAGCAAGTAGAATGCTGGGCTATCCTCCTGAAGCGCTCACGCAACTGCAGATTTTTGACCTGGAAGAAGAACTGAACATGGTCAGCTACCTGCAGCGATGGGAATCTGCGGGTACGAAAAAAAGTAAATCCTGGCTGGTTGAATGGCGGCTCAAGTCCGGCGAAACTCAGTTTTTCCGCATACAAGGCACCGTTTTCAAAAGTGACTCTGCCCCCTTACTTTGTTGTTTTGTGCCTCCTGCGGGCTCTATTCAGAGCCTGGAAACACCTACCTACCGGCACCTCAGGCACTATGAAGTTGCCATTTGGGAATGGAATATCATCAATGGGGACTTCCAGATGACGGATAACTTTCCGGATATCCTACAGTTGGCACCTGACCAACTCCCCCCGCCCCGTCAGTTAAATATTGTATCTGTACTCAAAGACCGGATTTCCTCCACCCAATTGGCGATCCTCATCCAAAAAGTCAAGGCTGCTCAGAAAAACCGCTCTGCTTTTGAACTGCAGCTACAGTTAGTCTATGAAGAGCAGCAACCGGGACGTGAAATCAGTATTTACGGCTATCCGGTGGAAGAGGACCATATAGTTGGAAAGCTACAGGGTAGTATTTCGGTGGTGCGGCATTTGTCTGAGGAAAAAAACCTTGCGGGTGCTGTTTTAGAGCGCTCCGAGGCTATGGTGTGCTGGATTAACCCCGATTGTACCCTACGCTATGTCAACCGGGCGATGGCCAGCCGGCTTGGATACAAAGCTTCCGAAATGACCGGCAAGTTAGAAATTACAGATATCGATGCGGAGAATACCATTGATCAGTGGCATGAAATATGGGACGAAGCATCAGCCGGGGAAACGATGAAAATGGAAAGCACCCTGAAAACCAGAAATGACCGGGTTTTCCCCGCTGAGTTCCACCTCGACTTTCTGGATATCAACGGCACCAAGCTTATCAGCCTGAGTGCCCATGACATTACGGAGCGCCGGCAACAGGAAGCAGCGCTACGAAAAGCGTTGCTTGAAGTGCAAACCCTTTCTGATCAATTGGAGGAAGAGAACATTTACCTGAAGGAGGAAATCTCTGAGGGTAACAAATTCGAGAATATCCTTACCCAAAGCGACAACTATCAAAAGGTTTTGCAGCAGGTAGAACAGGTCGCCCCAACCGAGGCAACCGTCCTGATAGAGGGAGAGACCGGGACGGGCAAGGAGTTACTCGCCCGGGCTATCCACAGTCTCAGCCAGCGCCGTGAGCGCTCTTTGGTACGGGTGAATTGTGCCGCTCTTTCTGAAGAACTTATCTTATCTGAGCTTTTTGGGCATGAAAAGGGGGCTTTCACCGGAGCAACGACTACCAAAACCGGCCGGTTCGAACTTGCGGACAAAGGCACTATTTTTTTGGATGAAATCGGGGAAATTTCATTGAAGATACAGTCTCAGCTCCTTCGTATCCTTCAGGAAGGGGAATTTGAGCGCGTCGGTGGCGTGGAAACGCTACAGGTGGATGTCCGAATTATTGCGGCTACCAATCGCGACCTTAGAAAGATGGTTGCAGAAAAACAGTTTAGAGAAGATTTGTACTACCGCCTGAGCGTTTTCCCTTTACAAAATCCGCCACTACGGGAGCGCCGGGAGGACATCCCTCTGCTGGTCCGTCACTTCATGAAACAGTTTGCCCGAAAGAACGGTAAGACTATTGATAATATCCGCTCCAAAGATCTCAAACGCCTTAAGCAATATGACTTCCCGGGCAACATCCGGGAGCTCATGAATATTGTGGAGCAGGCAGTGGTCCTGACCAACAACAAAACCCTTGATCTCTCCTATTGGCGCCCGGTTCGCTCCGGGCAATCTGCGACGGGTTTAGGGACCGGAGAGGACTTTCCTACTTTGGAGGAAATACAGCGTCAGCATATCCTCGACGCGCTTGAAAAAACCCACTGGCGGGTAACCGGCCCTCAGGGTGCTGCCAAATTGCTGGGCATGAAAGGACAAACCCTGTTTTCTAAGATGAAAAAGCTGGGCATCAAGCGGGAGTAAGCAGAAGAACAGCTATCCGGCATCCTCAATCAGGGCCGCGTATTTGATATATCCTTCCAATACAATCGGTACTATAATCAGGGAAGCCTCTCCCTTTGCCCCACCCCGGTAATCATAATTGAATTGCAACCGCTCAAAGGGTTTACCATCAAATACATTTTCCAGCATGTTTTTGACTTCACCCCGGATGCTCTCCGGCAAATATGGATAAATAGTCTTGCCAGTCAATTCCTCTGGCTTTTTACCGGTAAACTGCACCCGATTGACAAAGTGAACCTCCGCCTTCCTATCAATAATTGCAATCTGCTGGTCTGAGTGGCTAACAAACTGCTTGAAGATCCGCTCGGCTTTCTGCGTTTGATTACGCGAAATGGCGAGCTCATTAATATTTACAAAAGTGAGCACCAGCCCGTCAATATAGTCTTCCTCCGTGCGGTAGGGCAGGACCCGGAGTAAATAATGGTCGCCTTCCTTGTCCACAATCTCTTTTTCAAAAGGGGATAGCGCCCTGAAAACCTCCTGGCAGACCTCTTCGATATCCAATCCTTTAAAAGTGGAAGAAAAGTTGGTGATCGAACGGCCGACGTCGGAGTCTATGAGATTAAACTGCCGGCGCACAGCAGGTGTAAAGCGGCGGATTTTCAGTTCTTTGTCCAGGAAGATTGTGCCGATATCTGTGCTCTTGAGGAGGTTGGAAATATCATTATTGGCCGTTGTCAACTCCTCATTTTTCATCTGGAGTTCACTGTTTACGGTATACAGTTCCTCATTGACCGACTGTAGTTCTTCGTTGGTGCTCTGCAGCTCCTCATTCGAGGCCATGAGCTCCCGGTTGGAAGTTTGCAGCTCTTCGTTGGTCGCTTCCAGTTCATTAACCAGTTCCCGGGAGCGGCGTTTGGAGGCTTTCAGTTGTTTTTGCAGGGTAGTCACCTTGCCCTCTGTCAGATTTTTGGGCGCCGGCTCATCCTCCTGCTCTCCGGGCTTCTCCTCTGGCAGGTAAACTTCTATGAGCACCACTTTGGGTGTCGTTTCCTTTTCCCTTGACTCATACAATTCTGGCAGGTGGGGCAAATCAAAGCGGACTTCTGCAGTAAATTCCTGCTCCCGTTTTTTCAGCAAAACGCTTTCAAAGGATATGGGACCTCCTTCTGATATGACCTGCTGTACACCAGATTTGAAGGTCAGCAAATCCTCTTTGCTAAGCATTTTGCTCAAATTGAACCGGGCCAAAGCCCTCGGCATATTTAAAATCCGCTCTGCTTCGCCATTTAGGTAAAGAATATCCAGTTCTTCAGTTACGAAAAAGGCAATGGGCGCGAAGCGTTCGACCAGGAAGCGGGTAAACGGGTCGGTATCCGTAAATGGCAGACCGGATTCTGATTGGAAATTACTCATATGCGGCTTGGATTTTTCGGGTGGCGTTTTTTTTCGCTGCAGCGAAAAAGAAGACTGCAGGCGCGGAGACTTGTCAGCGCGTTTGGTGAAGATATTCCAACTCCGGGTGTGCTTTTCAAAGGCATATTTCAGGCTGCCGAGGGACTCACTGGGCCCAAGGAACAGAAATCCCCCCGGATTGAGGGCAAAGTGCATAGTGGAAAGTGCCTTTTGTTGAACCTCTGGTTGCAGGTAAATCAGTAAGTTCCGACAGGAGATGAGGTCCATATTGATGAATGGCGGGTCTCCCAGCAGGTTTTGTACGGCAAACATAATCCGTTTACGCAGGGAAGGCTTAATCATCATGTAATCACCTTCCCGGATAAAGTATTTGGACTTGTACTGCTCAGGGACATCAGCCACCATATTCAGGGAATAGGTGCTTTTCAGTGCAAATTGTATGGCGTGCTCGTCAATATCTGAGGCAAAGACCTTATATTGAATATCCCTCCTGTTGTTCGCTTTCAAATAATCCTCAATCAGCATGGCCAGCGTGAAGGCTTCTTCGCCAGTGGAGCAGGCCGGCACCCAAAATCGGTAAGGCGCACCCGCTTCCCGTGGCCTGGAGAACACCTCTGGCAACACCTCCTTTTTCAGGATTTCATAGGCTTCGGGGTCTCTGAAGAAATTGGTTACCCCAATAAGAAAATTACTAAAAAGTGCAGCTACCTCAGTGGCATCCTGCTGAATAACCTCCCAGTAAGCCTTCAGGTCATTGCATTTCCGGAGAAGCATGCGGTTTTCCAGCCGCCGGCTTAGTGTTGGCTCCCTGTATTCACTGAAATTTACATGAGTGCGTTCAGAAACGAGTTGTACGATTTTATTAAAATAGGTCTCATCCTTTGCCTCATTCTGAAAACTGGCTTCGCTGTTTCCAAAATTCCGGTTGGTGAGGATGTACTGTATGTCTTGCGCCAGCTCCTCCGGTGGGCTGACCCGGTCGGCAATTTTCAGGTCAATCGCTGCCCTCGGCATCCCGTCAAATTTGGCAGACTCCGGTGACTGCACCAGCACGAAACCGCCTTTCTCCTTTATGGTACGCAGCCCTCTTGTCCCATCCGTGCCTGTGCCAGACAGCAGTACACCTACCGCATGGCTACCGAGGGCTTCCCCCAGTGAATTGAAGAACTGATCAATAGGCAGGTTGATTTCTGACTCCGGAGGGCGGTCTTTGGTCAGAAGCATCCCTTTGGAGAAGACGATATTCTTATTTTCTGCCATCACATAAATATGATTGGCTTTCACGGGTTGGTCTTTGTACACCATCCTGACAGGCATACCCGTATGCTTCGCCAGGAGTTCCCCAATCATAGACTTCGTATTGGGAGACAAGTGCTGTAAAAAAACAAAAGCGGCTCCGCTTCCATCGGACAATTTAGATACAAGCCTTGTGATGGCTTCCAGTCCACCCGCGGATGCGCCGATACCGATTACTTTCATGTGTCCCTTTTTCTGTTATATAGGACAGCGCGCGGGCTATATATGTTCTTGTAAACCAATGAAGAGGCAGCCCGAAGACTTCTCTGCCCAGAGCGTAACTCCCTAAGGGCCCGCCAGACCTTACTGTCGATATATACGCAATACGAAGTGGTCACCTACTGGTGCTGACGGTCAGCACGGGGAACGATAAATGTCGAGTCATTGATCCAGACATTTATCGTCTGGGGCATTGATCCAGACATTCATCGTCTGGGCCGTTGATCCAGACATTCATCGTCTGGGCCGTTGATCCAGACATTCATCGTCTGGAATCTTGGATTTGCGACATCGACCACTAACAAAGCGTAGCTTATCAGGGCAAGCGCAAGCCACTTCTCAGCGTAGATGCTGGCCCTCCTCCCTTTAAGTACAGTCTCCGGTGGTCAAAGCCCACAGGCGACGAGACACGGGCAAGCATTGAGTAGGTTTGCTGTGGCAAACCACTTAATCGTCAGTATAGCCAAACCAGCCTACAGGCATTCAGCAAACAAGAGCGTTCATCGGGAATATAGGAAAAAAATGATAAAACCTCAATGCGAAGATCAATTTAGGGACGACCGTCGGCTACCGGAGCTGTTTTCAGCGATAAGCTACCAAATTCGAGGCCGGACCGGGCTTTGATCCAATAGCTCGAATACCTCATATTTCAATGCCATAATTTGAGCGCGGATTGTTTGGAGTTGCTCCAAAAAAGAGGCTCATATGACTCCGCCCGCCTTCTGCAGAGGTGGCATTAGCCGTTTGACCCTCGAACGACCGCAGTGCCTGTTGCAGTTTAGGCAGTGTGGTTTTAGCCATATACTTCAGATGGGCACGCAGGGTTTCCAGCTGTGACAGGGAGGGGTCTGATGAACGGAGCAGTTGGAGATACAATTTGCACTCCTGCTGATAGAGCTCCAACTCTTTGCGGATATGGCTCAAAGAAATACCGGGGTTGTTGCCGGTAGTCCTTGAAAAGGCTGTGACAGGCATCATGTTTGCTAAAATTTTTGTTAGGTCAAGACTTTCAGGTATTCATGCCTCTGACAAAGGCTTACCTGAACCTGCTGCAAAGATGTGCCCTCTCCAGCACTCAGCTCAATGATATTTCTCAGTCCGGTTAATAATCTTTCCAGTACTTCAGTGTGATTAAAATAGCTTGCTCTGCCTGATTGAGCGGTACCGCCGCATCATTGAATGTTGGGGCTCGCCATTTCACAACAGGGTCATTTGAAAAGGCGTATGGTTCTGTGGGAATACCCAGGGCATTTTTATCCAGTTGACCGTTGCCGTTCATGTCCTGAAAGACCGCCACAGCATAGGTATCATATGGCAAAGCCTCTAACTGCCCGCTGACGTCTGCTTCGCCCCGGGGCGACAAGACTATGCTGGACAAAGCGGATTCGTCCTGCAGAAAGGTCGCTTCCCCGTGGACGGCAACGTGGATATTCCCTCCATTTGGAGCGACCCCTGATACGGTGACTTTCAGCCTGGCCGAAGCGGCCGGCCAATCCTGGCTTTGGCCCCCCGTAAATGTCAACAGCAATAAACAAAATCCAAGTACCCCATTCATTGGCTTAAATTTTACAGTAGCTAAACATGGCATTCACAACCTCCCGGACAACACTTTGTTACAACTCTGAAATTCAACATTCATTATGGGAAGCGTCAAAAAAATTTATCAAAAGTACGAATTAACAGACCGGAATATTGACCGGATCATAGAAATGGCCTGGGAAGACCGCACGCCCTTTGACGCCATCGAGGATCAGTTTGGCGTAAAAGAATCCGAGGTCATCCGCATCATGAAGAAGGAAATGAAGCTAAGCAGCTGGAAAATGTGGCGGAAACGGGTACAGGGCCGGGCAACAAAACACCGCAGACTGCGTGCTAATCAAACCAACCGGTTCAAATCCACCCGGCAGAAACACATTTCTCATAATAACATCTCCAAGCGATAAGGCTGGATTAAGGTGCGGTTATGAAGGCTAACGCAAATACGATCACCGATACAATCAGCCCATACATGAAGATGCTGTAGCAAATCCGCAGGTATTTGTATTTCTTAGCCAGCACCACCCCAAGATAGTACAGGTCACGCGTCATAGAGCTGTATAAAAAGTCGCTGTCCCGGATCATCTCCATCATGCCCCAGTGAAAGTCGTCCAGCTCCATATTGTAAAAATTCCCAAAGAAAAGCAGGTTCGAATTCTTTCGCTCAATATTTTCCCGGGTCACCCGCCCTTCCGTCACTTTTGGCCGGGTAGAAAGGATCGCAAAGACCAAAGCTGATAAGCAAACTGCGAGCAGCAGGATAGTTGGCAGAATTAACCGGGGATTATCGGAGAAACGGGGCACCAGGCTCGACACCACAATCGAAATGATAATGGCGTTGATTGACAGCATAATATTCGCCTTGTTGTCTGCAATGGAGCTCAGATTGACGTGGGTGCGGTAGGTGGTTCGGTACATCGTCTCCACGCCTCTTCCCAGGTTCAGTTCTTTCAGTTGATCGCCATCCCGGCCTTTCTTCTTTTTTTTCTTCTTCTTTTTCTTTTTGGATTGCTCCTCCTCCTGCATCACCTTCAGGGTATCCGGATTCAGGCGTAGCTTTTGCTTGTTCAGTTGTTTGATGTGTTTTAGCTTTTGCTCATTGAAGAGCTCACGAGCCACATCCGTATGATAGCTGTGCTGCATGAGGAAGTTGATCTCAAATTCCACCCACTCCGGATCTGACATCACGATCCCTCTGGCAATCGCCATTTCCTGCCGGAGCCTGCCGCAGCGGTCCCAGTAGTGGGCATTGCCAAGGTGACTGAGGTCTGCATCGCAGAGTATCTGCTGAAGTAAGGTTTCGGGAGACTGAGGCAGACGGGTCGCCAGGATACATGCCTTGACTTGCTCAATATGTGCTTCAGGGTAATCCTGATCCTGTAAGAAAGCCCCTGCTAGTGCCGCACTCTTTGCCTCATGTCCTTCCGGGGATTCAAAATAGCCCAGGTCATGGAACCAGGCTGCCAGCCGAAGGACTTCAAGGTCCTGCTCCTGAAGTTCATACGCCTCACCAATCAATTGTACTGCGTTAACGACGTTTTCGAAATGCCTGTAATCATGGAAAGGCAGATTGCCCTGAAAGTGTTCATCATAAAAACGCTTCACGTATTGCTCAGCGGCAGCAATAATAGGGGTTTCCGTTTTCGTCATAGCATTATCCAGGTTGGCGATGGAAGTTTGAGGGGGTTAAAGATAGTAAACTCCGCGGTCCGTTTGGCCATTCGGCATCTGTTAACGATACCGGCAGCTCAAATAGTATAAAATCGCCCATTTCCTTACCTTTATCAAAAAATATGCGCCCCTGCCTGAACTGTACATGGACATTCCTGTTGCTGCTCACCGTCAGCTCCCTCGCTGCGCAGCGGCCTGAAGAAAGCCCGCTTCCGCTTTCCGCCAATCATGTGCAACAAGCACTGACCGAGCTCGAAGCCATCGCGCCCAACCTTATTGGCTTCATCCCTGAGACACAGCGCCGCTACATTAATATTCCCAGGAGCAGTGCATTACCGGATCAGTGGCAGGAGCGGCTGCAGGATGCTTTTTATAAGGATGCGTCGGCGGCCTGCCAGCTTTATGGCCAGTTGTACCTTGCTGACTGGCGGGCTCTGCTAAGCAAAGCCGCGAGAGAGTCCTTTTGGGGCACCTCCTATCTGGCCAACCGTACCTTCAACTACTTTGGTATCCGGCACCATGGCAAGCCCTGGATTTGCCAGCAACTCGGCTTTTGTGCCCACCATATCCGGAATGACCCCGACCCTGCGGCCTTTGTGGTATTCCCCAACTTCGAGGCTTCCGTCTGGGCATTCATACACACCATTTACAGCGGTCATTTCCTGGCGCGCCTCCCTGATGGCGGCATTAAGGTCGCCGATGCTATACAGTTTGAGCGCAAACACGGCATCCACTATTGGGAGTATACGGCGCCAGGGCAAACCTACGGCGCCTTGCTACAAGGCACAGCCTATACGCCGCAATCCCTGATCTACAGCTGGAGCGGGCACCCTATTAACAACCTGTGTATCAACTGCGACCGGGCAACCGACTGGGAATGGCTCCAAAAAATAATCCGGGTGGAAAAACGAACCCAGCCCTCTACTCCTGCTTTCAACAATTAATGCAGGGCAGCACAATTTCTTAAAACCGAAGAGCGTTAACTACCCGTTTTTGATGCTGCCCGAATGACAGAAGTGTGACTTTAACATCATGCAGAGTCTAAATGACAGACAAATGTCGTAAATTAGTTTGAGGCAACCCATGAACAAAACCAAAGCAATATGAAAAGCTTACTCTTTTTTGCCTTTTTGCTGCCCACTGTACTCCAGGCCCCGGCAAACCTTTCTGCCATCACGCAGGCCATCAGTCAGGGGGATGCCACAACCCTAGGTACTTACTTCGATGAGTCTGTAGAGGTTTCTATTTTGGAAAAAGACGATGTCTACGCCAAAGCCGATGCCATTGGCGTGGTCCGGCAGTTCTTTAGCCAGTACCGCCCATCCGGATGGAGTACGGTACACAAGGGGGCCGCCCGCAATAATGATTCTCAGTACTGTATTGGCAACCTCTCCGCCAATGGGCAGACTTTTCGAGTGTACATTTACATGAAAGAAAAGAACGGCCGGCAGCTTATTCAGGAGCTTCGCTTTGACCGGGAGTAAAACGCTACTTTCCTTCCAGCACGCCCATCCCAAACAGGGCAAAATCATACTTCACAGGATCGGCAGGGTCATAGCGCCTCAGCGCTTCGGTAAGTTCCAGCACGGCCTGCCAGTCTACCTGCTTGCGGGTTAGCAAGCCTAGTCGCCGGGCTACACGCTCCACATGCACATCAAGCGGCATCAGCAACTGCCCGGGGCGTATCCTATGCCAAAGCCCAAAATCCACGCCGCGCTCATCGGAGCGTACCATCCAGCGCAGAAACATATTGAGCCGTTTGCAGGTCGACTTCCGCACAGGTGTTGCCACATGCTTCCGGGTGCGCTGTGGCGCAAAGGGATGATCGAAAAAATCCTCATGAAACCCCGCCAGCGCAGGTCCCACATGTTCTGAATCAGAACTGAGATGACGGGCAAAAGCCGTTTCCAATGAGTCATACGCCCGGTAATAGCGCTGCAAAAAATCCAAAAAATAAAGGGTATCCGTAGGTTGAAAGGTGCGGTGCTTAAAACTAAGAAAGCGGACACGATCTTCCTCTGTATGTTGTGTGATAAATTCGTAGGGAGCGCCATCCATGAGCTCCACCAACTCCTGCGCTTTATTGATGATGGTTTTGCGTTGCCCCCAGGCTAGCATCGCTGCCCAAAAGCCCATGATCTCTATATCCTGCTTCCGGGTAAACTGATGCGGGATGCTTATCGGGTCGTCCTCAATAAAGCCAGGCTGATTGTAGTGGTCTACTAATGCTTCTAACTGTTGCTTAAGGTCTCGCTTAGGCATGCTTTTTTGGCTGTTCGTAAATTCGGAAACGCCCAAGCCCCAGCCGCTGCAGCAAATGGCTCACGGATACCCGCAACACGCCCAGCCCGTACTTGCTGCTGCGCGCAAAATTGATGGATGAAGCCTCTTCAAAGTATTTGGTAGGACAGGTCACCTCCGCAATGTGAAACCCGGCGTAAATGATCTGAGAAAGCATCTCATTATCGAAGACAAAATCGTCGGAGTTGGCATTGAAGTTAATGGACTCCAACACCTCCCGGCTGAAAGCCCGGTAGCCGGTGTGGTATTCGGAAAGCTTGTAGTTGATCAGCAGGTTTTGTGTGAGGGTCAGGGCACGGTTGGCAATATACTTGTAGAGCGGCATTCCTCCCTGCAAGGCTCCTTTCCCAAGGATACGGGACCCCAGTACCACCGGGTAGAGCTCATCACCGATGATATTAACCATTGCCGGTATCAGCTTCGGGGTGTACTGATAATCCGGATGAAGCATAATCACAATATCTGCACCTTCCTCCAGCGCCTTGTTGTAAAGAGACTTTTGATTCCCTCCGTATCCCCGGTTATCAGGGTGGACAATGACATGATCCACACCGATGGCACGCGCTAACTCGGAGGTATTGTCCTTACTGGCGTCATCGCAAAGAATGACCTCATCCACCAGGTCGAAAGGAATCTCCCGATACGTTTTTTCCAGCGTCCGTGCAGCATTATAAGCAGGCAACACGGCGACGACTTTTTTGCCTTTATACATGATTGCGGTTTATTGCGCGCAAAGATAGCAAAAGTGTGTAGACCTTATGGTATTGAGCTGACAAACCAATCACCGGCTTCTTTGTTACACCCACCAAAAACGCACACCCATGTCCAAAGCCATCTTGTGGTTCCGCAACGACCTGCGGCTTACCGATCACCCCGCGCTCCATGCAGCGCTCCAAAAGCACGAAGCCCTCCTTCCTGTTTATGTATTGGATGAACGCCAGTTGCAGCCCGATCGCTGGGGCTTCACCCGGCTTGGCCCTTACCGCCTTAAGTTTTTGCTGGAAAGCCTGGAAGACCTCAGGGATGACCTGAAGGAAAAAGGCAGCGACCTGCTGGTTAAAGTGGGCATACCGGAGAAGGTCATTCCCAAATTGACGGAAGCCCATGGCTGTACAGCTGTTTTCGCTTCCCACGAATACACACATGAGGAGCTCCAAGTCGAAGCGCAACTGACAGAACACCTTCCACTCCACCTTTACCACAGCCAACTATTGGTCAACCCCGAGGACGTGCCCTTTGCGGTAGAGCAGACTCCGGATGTCTTCACGCAATTCCGCAAGCGGGTGGAAAAGTACGCACAAGTCCCGCTTCCGCTGGACCCGCCTGAAACGATTGCCACCGTGCCTTTCGAGGCTGAAGCCCTGCCTACCCTGGAAAGCCTCGGCTACCTTGCCCCCATACCGGACGACCGTGGGGTGCTGGCATTCAAAGGCGGCGCACTTGCTGCCTATCAGCGCCTCGACCACTACCTTTGGGATACCGACGCTCTGGCGTCCTACAAGCAGACCCGAAATGGGCTGATCGGAGCCGATTACTCTTCCAAGTTTTCAGCATGGCTGGCCAATGGCAGCATCTCTGCCCGGGCTATCTGGCATGAGGTAGAAGCCTATGAGGCCGAACGCACCAAAAATAAAGACACCTACTGGATGAAGTTCGAACTGCTGTGGCGGGAATACTTCAAGTACGTGGCCATGCGGTACGGGCGTAAAATCTTCTTCAAAGGCGGTATACAGGACAAAAGCGTACACTGGAAAAACAGCCCCAAAGCCCTTCACAAATGGATGACCGGTACCACCGGAGACGATTTCGTGGATGCCAATATGCGGGAATTGCTCTACACCGGCTTTATGAGCAACCGGGGACGGCAAAATGTTGCCTCCTACCTGGTACATCGACTGAAGCAGGACTGGCGCAAAGGTGCCGCCTGGTTTGAATCCCTGCTAGTCGACTATGATGTAGCCAGCAATTATGGCAACTGGATGTATGCTGGCGGTGTGGGCAATGACCCGCGCGACCGGGTCTTCAATACCCAAAAGCAGGCCAGGGACTACGATAAGGATGGAGCCTTCCGGCGGCTATGGCTGCACGAGGATCAGCGTGACCCTGAGGAAGTTATCGCTCAACTTGGGGTCCTTCAGGCAGAATATTTCTAAATAAGACACAGAGTGCCTGATTCGTCAACTTTGAATGCCAGACCACGTTGTAATAGCTGAGTCAAAATTAAAATGCATCATGAGTATTGAAACTAAAAATCTGACCCACGAAAAAGTGGACGTAAATATCGGCATTGAAGCTTCGAACCGTCAGGGCGTAGCTCACGCGCTGAAGCAATTGCTTGCGGACGAGCATGTGCTTTACATCAAACTGCGTAATTACCACTGGAACGTTACGGGCATCCACTTCCAGCAGCTTCATGCTTTCTTCGAAGAGCAGTACGATGCCCTCGAAGACCATATCGACGATATCGCAGAGCGTATCCGCAGCCTTGGCTTTTTCGCTCCGGGCTCTATGGAGGAATTTAAAAAGGAAGCCCGTCTGGAAGAGACAACAAGCCACCTCAACGGCAATGCAGAGCAGATGCTTAAAAACCTCTTTGCTGACCATGAAGCCATTATACAGTTCCTGCGCCACGATCAGGATGTGGTAATGGAAGAATACAACGATGCCGGCACACAGGACTTCCTCATTGCATTGATGGAGGAGCATGAGAAAATGGCATGGATGGTACGCGCACACCTCGGCTAAGCTATTTCCTGGCAAAAGTGTGCCTGCCTCATAGCGGGACGTAAAAAGAAAACCGGAGCAGAAAATACATCCTGGCTCCGGTTTTTTTTTTTGCTATTTGTTTAAGCTAATGTTGCCTAGTTGACTTCCAGTTTGAATTTAACTGGCAAGTTGAAGAGGACTTTTACTTCCCGGCCGCGCTGACGGCCCGGGGTCCATTTTTCATTCATATTGTTCATCATTTCGACTACCCGGAGGGCTTCTGCGCCACAACCGCCGCCGATTTCCCGAACCACCTGAGCATCATCAATAGTGCCGTCGGTGTCCACAACGAAGCTTACGACTACCGTACCTTCGATGTTATTGTCCCGGGCCACGGATGGGTACCGGATATTCTCGTAGATGAACTGAAGCATCTTTTGGTTAGCGCACATCCGCTTTTCGGAAGCGCTGGCTGTCATTTCTTCACAGCCGGGGAAGCGAGGCATTTCCTCTACCACCTTGAAAATTTCCGCAGCTTCTTCCTTGGGAGGAGGAGGTGGAGGCGGAGGAGGTGGAGGTGGTGCATCATTCTTCTCTTCATAGACAGGTGCGTCAATGTAGGTATCGGCGTCAATAGACTGGTCTTCGAATTCGAAGTCATCCTCTTCGTCTATATCGATCTCCGCTACCGCCTCAATTTTGGGAGGAGGAGGTGGAGGAGGTGGTGGTGGTGGCTCCGCAGTACGGGGCTTCTCGATTTCGATATCTACATCTAATGCAAGAGCATCTTCAGGGATATAGACCTCTTTCTCGTAGACGGTCCAGTTGAAGGCTCCGATAATCAACGCCAGTACAGCGATAGCTGCGATGCGCAGAAACATCGGTGAATAATTGAATACATTTACTTCCGGATACTTATTGCGTGCAGCGAGGCGGGAGCTCCTCTTCTCATCGCGGTACCGATCGGCTAAGCCGGAACGGGACTGTTTATTGAAATAGAAGCGCCCCAAGAATATAATGGCAAGAAGAACAAGTACTCCAATGCCCACGCCTGTCAGTAATGCTGGTCCTGTGATTGCGAAATTAGGGTTCATGAGTGAGGAGTTTTTGCCCGAGGGCGTTTAAAAATAATTTCTTTTTACACTCACAAGATGCTGGCTTTCATAAGGATTCCGAATGACGAAACGCAGGGGCCTTTTATGACTTTTATCAATTTGTTGAAATTTTAGCGCCAGGCTGCCTGCCGCATTACCCCAGGATCGGCAAGGGTTTTGGCACGGGCAGCCAGCAGCACCCGCCGGCCTTCGAAGGTACGGGTATACAATAGCTCGAGGGGCTCGGGCATCTGCCGTTGGAGCGACTCCCGGTAGGCTTCGGCTTCGGCTCGACGCTGGCCAAACAAACCTGGAACAGCATAGTGCTGTACACTCAGCAGGGCTTCTCCATCGTAGTGCTTCCGCAAAATCAGGTAACGGGGGTTATCAATGGGGCCGAGGGCTTCTTCGAGCAGCTCCAGAAAAAGTTGCTCTTCCTGCAAAGTAACGCCCTCCAGGTAGCACCCTTGCTGGTCTGTTGCGCTTTCCACCATACGCAGTTGAATTTTGAAGTAAGGGCTGCTCAGCATTTCCAGCTGCCTTAGGGTAAGCAGGATGCCGCGGGCGGTACGCTCAATGAGCAGGCTACCGTTTCCGGCTTCGTCCAGTTGACGCTGTGCTTCCGATAGTTTGGGGCCTTGCAGTATGGAGAGTGCCAGACCAGTAGCGGCACTACCCAGCAGTAACACGGTCAGGCCGGTCACCCATCCGCCAATTGCGCCGGCAGCCAGGGCGGACAGCCCGGCGGACAGCCCTACCCTGCCCCAGCGCACCCTAAGCTGTTGTGCTGCTTCGAATTGCTGCACCAAACGCCGTAAACGGCCGATGTAACCATTGCGCCCCAAATTAAAAAGGCTGTACAGCAACAACAGCAGCACACTTACCAGCAATAGTACCTGCGGAGGGACTAGTCCGGAAATCACCATCGCCACGCTGCCCGCTGCCACCATCGGCATGACCATGCTTCCCATTTCCCCGAGTTCTTCCAGCTGAGGAGCCACCATTGCCTGATTCTTTACCCAGTATACCTCATAAACCTGCTTTTGGCGCCTGGTCCGAATCACCGGCAACGTAATCTCCTCTGCCATGTGAACGCCCCGCTGAATACTTTCGCCCCAGGCGCGCCGAAGCCGGTCGCGCATACCGGCCTGTTCCAGCATGACCCTGTTGGTTTCGGCTACCGCGGCAGGTGTGATGGGCAATTCCCCTAAATGGAAACGCCCCACCCCATTTTCTATGCGTGGTGCCGTTTCAAAGGAAGGTCCGGCAAAAGCCCGGAAGCGTTGTACCAGCTTTTTCCAATCCAGTCCTCCTGCGTGGTGGTAAGGGTCCATACAAGCCAGGTGCCAGATATTGGCAGCTTTGGCGGGCTGCCGGGGGTCAGTGCGGATGACCCGCCCCCGGGCCTGATTGGAAGTTACGAATGACTTGACCACAGATGCCAGGATCAGCGTATTTGCGGCAGGGGCATCCCAACCTTCACCGAGCAGGGCGTTGGTACCCACCAGGACTTGGAGCTGCCCGTCATTGAACAGCTGCGTGATCAGGCTTGTCATCTGCTTTCTCAGGTGTTCCTGGGGCTGCAGGCGCACGTAGTGTGGATCATGTGGCAATGCTGATGCCAGTAGGCTGCCATCTTCCAGCCCTGCCTTTGCCATTTGTTGCCGGAGAGCGGGCAGCAGTAATTTGGGTAAAATCAACAGGCTGCCGGTCAGCACGCCTATTTCGACTTCTATAGGGAAAAGCCGGCGGAGCACCTCGAAAATGGGGGCTACGCCTATTTTCTGCAATTCAGTACGATCCTCCAGTTCGGCACGGGGTAGGGCTTCTGCTCGAATGTAGTCGGTGAGCACCAACAGCCGCAGGCCGTTGCCCATACTTTTGTACTCTGCCCGGGCGATGGCAGCGATGGCATCCAGTTTACTGCTGCTCTGCCGGATGCGGCGCTCCAGGTGGGGCGGCTCTTCCAAGTAAATACGGCGGCGCTCAATGGCATGTGCTTTTCGCAACCTCCGGTGAATGGACACCATACAGGGCTCCTCCCTTAAAGGCTCGAAGTAGGGGTCTTTATAAAAGGCTTCATTGAGGAACATCTCCAGCCATTCGAGATTCATTTCAGGGATCAGGCTGTCATCAGCGCCAATAATGCCAATAGCGGTGGCAGGGGCTACCCCGCCTATGCCTTCCAGCACAATCATGAGCGCGGAGAAATACGCAGGGTTTTCATAAATGGCTTCCAGGCACACCGCCGGGCGGATGAGCCAGGGATGTGCTTTGAGGTGCTCCCGGAACGTATAATTGGTCTTCAGGTGGTCCAGCAAATCACTGATGGCTTCCTGAAAAGCCTTTAGCGGAGCCTGTTCGTCAGCAGCGGGCAGGGTAAACCAGATGTAGTCCTGATGCGGGCAGAGATTACCTTCGGCGATCAGCTCGGGCATACTGATTTCGGCATCAATCAACCCGCAGAGTTCCTGATAGCGTTGCCATTCGTAACCGGATACATCGTAGGGCGGCGTAGCGGTGAGGGCAATGAGGGTAGGTGACCACTGTTCGTAGGTTTTCATCAGGCTCTGCCACCAGGCTTTTTGCAGGTGGTGGCACTCATCGACTATCAGGGTACCGGCAGCAAGCAGCTTGAGGGTATTCCACACTTCGTCTCCCCGCTTCACCGCAGCGTGCAGGGCTTGGTAGGTGGTAATGGTAACGGTGCCGGGCTTTTCGAGCTCGTAGGAAAGCCAATCCGGTTGCTGCCCATTCAGGAAATCCTGCGTGAGGCGTTCGCCCCATTGCTGACGGATAGCCAGCGTAGGGCAAAGAATAAGGCAGGGCTGATTGAGCTGCCGCATGATTTCTAACCCCAAAACCGTCTTGCCAGACCCGGGCGGGGCCACCACATGCAGGCGATTATCCCCGAGGTGCTGCCCCAGCTCAGACAGCAATCGTGCCTGATACGTACGCCAGGGGAAATTGAATTTCATGTGGGGCGGAAAAGCCATTTGGTTCCGGGCATTAGTTAGCAAACCTTAAAATTAGGGATTCGATGGGGAAATTTCCCGTTCTGGATAGCTTCACTTCGGAATACCTTATCTTAGCCTTAAAAAGAATGCGGCGCTACCCTGCCCTGTTGCAGTACCTTCTGTTTTGGGCTATCACCCAGCTGTTTTACTTTCCCACACGGTATTCGGGCTTCGTCACGGACTTTACAGGGCTGTTGTCCCGCTTTGAAGGAAGGACTGCTGCGGGCATATTGGACTGCTTTGGGTTCCCGGCCATGCAGCAGGTACTGAATGCCCTGCTTTACACCTGGCATTCTGTCTTTGGCATTGCGCCCCTGCCCTGGTACCTCCTGCAGAGTAGTCTTCATGCGCTCAATGCGTTCCTGCTTTTACAGTTGGGAAAAGCGCTGAGCGAGCGCCTGCAGTTGCCCAGTGCTCATCTGATGGGGTGGATGGCGGCTTTTCTGTTCCTGCTATCGCCCTATGCTTCCGAGCCAGTCACCTGGCGGGTGGCACAAAACTTCCTGCTTTCCACTGCAGTCATTTTGGGTACGGCCCGGCTCACCTTAGACTGGCTGTACAAGCCTGACCGCCATCGGTGGGTGCTGATACAAATTCTCTTTATCCTGGGCTTATTCACCTTTGAATTGGTCCTGATCCTCCCGATTCTCAGCAGTTTGCTGCTGCTGATGCTGCCCCATGGAAGCTGGTCTAAGTGGCGGCGACTGAGCCTGCCGCAGTTAGGAGGCGTAGGGCTTTACTTTATGCTCAACCGGCTTATGCTTGGGTCCTGGGTAGGGCACTACGGAGCGGAGGTGCACCTCAAGTTCGAGCTACCGGTGCTGCTTGGCAACGGGCTGCGCTACACCGCCAAGCATCTGCTTTTTGGCCGCAACTGGCCGCACGCCGCCAAACAATGGCTTTTTGAGGGGCTTGCACAACCTACGGTTGCGTTGGGGTTGGGTGGAATATTGATTGTGCTCTTAGCCGCAGGGCTTATATTCCGGAACAGACTGAGTAACCGGTGGCGGTTATCGATCATAGGGCTGACGGGTTTTGGGCTGGCGCTGCTTCCGGTGCTCAACTTGTATTTCAATTACACCCTGCATTTGGAAAACGACCGCTACGGCTATCTCGCCTCTGCCTTTCTCGCGCTGGTTCTGGCCACAGGCTTGAGCGCGCTGCCGAGGTGGGGCCGCCTGCCCCTGCTGCTGGCCTATCTTGGTTGTTCCAGCTATTTCCTTTGGCAGCATAATCAGTTTTGGTGGAAATCCACACAGGTATACCAGCAAATGCTCAACGACTTTAATTACTACGATGCCCCGGCGGCTTACCTTCTTAATCTGCCGGACAACTTTCAGGGTGCGCCCATGTTCCGCGACTACAGCGGGGAGGACCATGCCTTTCGCGATGCGCTTAAGTACATCAAACAACAGCCTTACGATGGTCAAATCTACGAAGTAGCCCAATACAATATGACCCGTCTTACGGATGGTGCCACCGCTACCGTTGACAGTACGGGCACCTTACGGGTGGAGTTTAATCAGTGGGGCAATTGGTGGTGGAGGCGCGGTATTGGTATGGGGCCGGGCTATGACACAGAAGTATATGAGGTCGATAGCAAAGGGCACCATTATTTTTTGAAGCTGAGGCAGCCGAAGCGAGGAGCTGTATTTTTGATACAGGAGGGGCTGGAGTGGAAAACAGTAGATTGATGCTTTAGCTAACCCTGAGCGCAGGCGCTGCCAGGATGAATATTCCAAACAGCAGGTTGTTGAAAATAGCGGTTATACCGACGACGAAGTAATTTGGAACCAAACATGACTTCGTGTCGGCATATACGCGTGCGTCGGGTTTGTGCCTTAGGCCCAAACCTCTCCGTTCCGAGTATAGTCGCATGTGATAAAGATTAAAATAGGTTAATTAATTGGCCCAGTCATAGTCGAAACGGCCATCGGTGATAAAGAGCGTGTCGCCACAGTTATCATCGACCACTGTGCACTGAAAGGTGCCAGAGACGATAAATTCGTCGGTGTCCAGGTTGAGAATTTCTACCCAGTTGTCAGCACCTTCCAACAGACGTGAAGGGTCACTTGACTCTTGACAAGGATGATTTCGATCGTTATAGAATGCATCGTGCAAGCTATATCTACCTACACTATCTACATACGCAGCGATATAAACCGAATCATCAAAGCCCTCACAGCTTCGTCTCATCCCAGAAATCTGAAAAATCTTATAATTCGGAGACCAGTTTCCAAGTATGCTACTCTGAAGGAACCCGCCCCCACAGCGCTGCCAGTTCACCCCATTGATTTTGCAGGCGAAGGTGCCTTCTCCGGTCGTGGTGATGGGCGGCAGCTCATCGGGCTGTGCGATGGAGGCTTCATCTGTCTTGAAGAGTGGCTTGTCGCACCCGCCCCACAGCAGGGGCACGGCGAGCAGCCAGGTGAGGAGTAGGAATTTGTTTTTCATAAGTGAAAGGTTTTTTATGTGTGTTATTGAAAGTACGCCGGGTGAAGGTCATCGACTTCGTTGTTAGACTATGTCGAGCGGCGAGTGCACCTGACGAGAAAAGATTTAAAAG
>PR_CR_10_Liq_3_inCRDRAFT_1000041_pt1 | contig 36999 bp, 18 predicted proteins | sample PRCRCaboRojoPR_2_FD_10240 | JGI IMG/M metagenome (IMG submission 10240)
GTATGGCTTTAGCATCTATTTGCAGCCCTGGGAAGCTTCAATTACCGTGCTGGTTTACAGCGCATTGTTCCTCTACCTGGCTTACTGGCGGGTAACCCGCAGCGATTTGTGAACAGAACCGGGGCATAAGGGTTTGATGTTGTGGAGTCCGGGACGTATCTTTGCGGGCTCGAAACGGGAATAACATGAAAACCAAGACCTTAAAGCAGGATAAAGTCAACGTCATTACCCTGGGCTGCTCCAAAAACCTGGTGGATTCTGAGAATATCATCACTCAGTTGCGAGGCAATGACTACGAGGTGGTACACGACAGCAATGGCGAGGATGCTAACGTGGTCATCGTGAACACCTGCGGCTTCATCGACCTGGCCAAGGAGGAGTCGGTCAATACCATTCTGGATTATGCGGAGATCAAAAAGCAGGGCGGCATTGACAAGCTCTATGTTACCGGTTGCCTTTCTCAGCGCTACAAAGACGACCTGGAGCAGGAAATCCCCGAAGTAGACGCCTACTTTGGCACCCTAGAGCTGCCCGGCCTGCTGGCCAAGCTGAATGCCGACTACAAGCATGAGCTGATCGGGGAGCGCATCACCACCACGCCCCAACACTATGCTTACCTGAAAATATCCGAAGGCTGCAACCGGACCTGTGCTTTTTGTGCCATCCCCCTGATGCGTGGCAAGCATGTGTCCAAGCCTATCGAAGCACTGGTGGAAGAAGCCAAAAACCTCGCCCGTTTTGGCGTCAAGGAGCTGATGCTCATCGCTCAGGAGCTGACCTACTATGGGCTGGACATCTATAAAAAACGCGAGCTTCCCCGTTTGCTCCATGCCTTGGCTGATGTGGAAGGCATAGAGTGGATCCGCCTGCACTATGCTTATCCCAGCAAATTCCCTACGGAAATTTTCGATGTGATGGCGGAGCGCCCCGAAATCTGCAACTACCTCGATATGCCGTTGCAGCACGCCAATAACGCCGTACTCGACCGCATGCGCCGGCAAATCACCCGGGAAGAAACGGTGGAGCTGGTCCGCACCGCCCGCGAGAAAGTACCCAACCTGACCCTGCGCACCACCTTGCTCGTAGGCTTCCCCGGCGAGACCGAAGAAGAATTCCAGGACCTCTGCAACTTTGTGGAGGAAATGCGGTTCGACCGCCTCGGCGTCTTCCAGTATTCCCACGAAGAAAGCACCATCGCCTACGATTATGAAGACGATGTGCCCGCCGAGGTCAAAGCCGGGCGTGCCAGCCGCATCATGGAAATCCAACAATCCATTTCCGAAGCCAAAAACCAGGAAAAGGTAGGGCAAACCCTGAAAGTCCTATTCGACCGTAAGGAAGGCGAGTTTTTTGTGGGCCGTACCGAGGGCGACAGTCCAGAGGTTGATAACGAGGTGCTGGTGAAAGCCGCCGAGCACTATGTGCGGGTCGGTGATTTCGCACAGGTGCGTATTACCGAAGCTACGGATTATGATTTGTTTGGGGAGGTGGTCGAATAACAGCCTGGGTATAACAAATTGCACCAAACAGAAAGTGGCCACCTGCTACCAGTACCAGGGGTGCAACCCCTTTGCATTTAAGCGCTATAGCTGCTGAGGTAGAGCTTCCCGCTCTGCTCCGGCTTATCCACGAATGCTGCCAGGCTATTCAGGTAGTGCAATTGTTATGCATACAATAACCGCCTGTTTTTCCCTTCCCTGAGAAAATTGCCCCCTTCCCTGAGTATTTACCGCTGTTCCCTGAGTTTCTCTCGGAATATTTACCCTTTGAGGCTACATTTGAAACCGCACAAAGCAGAGGAAAGGGTTCGCAACACTACTTAATCAGCCTTCTTTTCGAAATAGCTGTTTTGTAAGATGGATTCCATTCGGTATCTTTAGAGAACCAGTATGCCATTACCTCCAATCTGGTGTTTTGGTAGTGGCAGTGCGGTAACCATATTCCCTCTTTTTAAATAAAGCTCTACATCGTCAAATGCTTGCGAAGCCCTGGTGATTATAGCTATTGAAAACGAATTGTCCTTGGTGTCAAAACAAGGAGCCGAAAAAGAGCAGGATGCGGATTTTAAGAAAGAACTGTTAGCCGCCCTGGGCTATCTGTTTAAAGAACAGCCATCATTCGGCATTCAGGATTTGTCACAGAATACGAAACTAAGCCACGCCACGCTATACCGGAAGGTTCGGGAGGTTTACAATCTATCTCCTAACCGGCTTATTGCAGCTTACCGGTCGCAGCAGGCCGCAATATTGCTAATCAGAAGCGAGCTGAATATTACGGAGATCGCCTACATCTGTGGGTTTTCAAGTACAACCTACCGCGCGCGTTGAAATTTAAACAGTTTTACTGGAATAGGCCAAGTAGTTCAGTAAATATAGTTTGTTGCTTGCCTGATTTATTCGAATAATTGAATGATTTGTACGGCTTTAAAGTAATAAAATATTGTAATTTTGATAGGTCAGCGGTAATGTTAGGTTAAGAAACCCAGGGCTTTCGAAAAAGTCCTAGTCGTCAATTGTTTACAGAGGTTTTTTAGAAAACGATTGCCCCCTAGAGAGGACTCAATTTTGCATCCAAAAGATGTCTCCTGACAAATCAAAACAAGTAAACCTCTACTTAGCACCTTACCCACGATTTTAATGCTCCAGCTTTACGAATGTCGGCCCTGTTTTTCAACAGGTGGAATGTAGAGAATTCCTTAAAGTTGGTAAACAGTACTGGCGTATCGAAAAGTTCTGCTGGTTTGCCTTCCAATAATCCGGAATTTTTCTTCACGGTATGTAAGGGCAATTGAAATGCTTTCAAAGCATTGAGGAACCATTTAGAATTGTTTTCCTCTCTTTTAATTAACCAGCACGCAATTGTGCTGAACATTTACTGCATTCATGGATAGCTTAAACAACAAAGAGGACTCTGCTGATAGCCAACTCAGCAGGGCTAAATGTTGGATATTGCTGATAGGCTCAAACCAGCTTGTTTTGGAGAAGGTCAAAGAGTTTTTATCAAAGAACTACGAAGCAGATGTTTTAGACCTGACTTTTCGAGATAACCTTCGCGAGATATTAAAATATGATGTTTTAGTACTGGTAGGGCGAATAGCCCTTAGCTATTTGGCAAAAGCTGAATCCATAGTTGACTGTCAGATACCAATTATTGGGTATGAATTGAAAACTAATACAGATGAGCGGTTGCGAGCTAGGTTACACGGAGTAATCAGCTTTGTTGAGTCCTCATTTGAAGAAGTGGAGTTGGTCCTAGCTATAGAAACCGTAATTCAATTGGTAAACTTGCGGCCGCTGCAGCGAGAAAAGGGTGCCAATTTCAAAAAGGAATTATTAGCAGCCATAAAGCATTTGCTTGAAGTGCAGCCTTCGTTCAAGGTGGAGGAATTATGCCGGTACATGAAGCTAAGCCACTCCACGCTTTACCGGAAGGTCCAGGAAACCTTTGAAAAGTCCCCTAGCCGACTTATAGCTTTTTGCAAATTGCAGCAGGCAGGAATAATGCTAGCTGAGAGAGATGAGCTAAATATTACAGAGATTGCTTACGCCTGTGGGTTTTCAAGTTCAACCTACCTAGCCCGGCAATTTAAAAAGGTTCACGGGATTACGCCCAGGCAATTCAGGAAAGCGGGTTTATCGTATACCCAATTTGTGCGATTAATTGAATGAATTGTGCGGCTTCAATTCAATCATGTCTTCTAATTTTGAGAAGCAAATCAAAATAAACAATCTTATGAAAAACCCAAACCTATCAAGGGGCACCTGTTCTTTTTGTCCGTTACATGCCTTCTCTGTTGCGTTGTTAACCGTGACGTTGCTAGGCTTGCCTTCCATCCTTTACAGCCAGGTGCCAAATAGCATAAGTTATCAGGCAGTAGTTAGAGATGCTAGTAACAACCTGGTATCAAGCCAGAATATAGCTGTACGTATATCTATTCTGAAAAACAGCCCAAGCGGAACCGTCGAATACCAGGAAATCCATGGTGATGTTGTCACGACAACAGCCGGTATCATGGGCTTCAATATTGGTGGAGGTACCCCTAGCCCTGGATCTGTATTTACTAATATAGACTGGAAAAACGGGTCGTACTTTGTCAAACAAGAGGTAGACCTGGAAAAGGATGGCACTTACGATATTTTTGGCGATGCTGTGCCCCTGCTTAGCGTACCTTATGCCCAGCACTCCAATACAGCTAACCGTGCAACAAGTGCTGCCACAGCAGACATGGCTAGTTCTGTATCGGGTTCCTTTCTTGGTGGCTTATCTTTGCCTGTAGGTACAGTACTTCCCTTCGCAGGATCTTCGGCATATGTTGATGCCAATTTGGATGGATGGCTTGTTTGTGACGGTCGTCCATTGCAGCAGGCACAATACCCGGAATTGTTCGCTGTTATTGGTACTACTTACGGGAGTAATGGCGGGCAGTTCTTAATTCCCAATTTAAAAGGACGCTTTCCAGTTGGATTTGATAATCAGCAAACCGAGTTCAACACCACAGGAAAGACTGGTGGGAGCAAGTCATCTACCCTTAAGTCTGAAAACCTTGCTGCGCATGCACATGGAATAAATTTCACTAATATAGAAACTGATCCTGCAGGTAAACATACCCATAAACTGGATTATCCGAAAAGTTCAGATGAAGATGGTAATGGATTTGTTTCAATTATGGGCGATGATGACAATCAGGGCGACAATTGGAAACTTGTAACTAACGGTCCAAAGACAACTGAGGATGGAGAACATACTCATAAGTTTAATATACAAGGAACTACAGATAGTTATGGAGGTGTAAATCCAACCCCATTTACGAATCTCCCTCCCTATCTGACCATGAGCTTTATTATCAAGGTGCGACCGTGACGATATTGTCATTAGCTGATTTAAGAAGAGGGGGGTGAGGCTGACTGTATCGGTGTCTAATCCGGCTTCTACTTTTTGTCAATGACTAAATAACTGAATTCTCATGTGGAATCAACTATACTCCTGTCTGATTATTTTCTTGCTATTTATCGCTGTTACCGCCCAGTCACAAACCGCCATTAATGCTGCTTCGGCGGTATCTGCTACAAACAAAGGGCAGGTGACGGCAGCGATAGGCAGCCCCATTTACCTCATATCTCAGTCTTGCAATGGTACTATCTATCCAGGAGCCATACAGCCAGATCTGTCTACCCTGACCCGGGAGAGCACCTTCGAGGTGATCGACTCATCTGATGCATTTATTACTTTGGCATGGAGCATAAAGGAGGAATGTTTTAAGGTGTTTGAGGAAGGTTGCCAGACTTATCCGGATGGCATTCTCCTGGAGGTGCTTGGCAACGGCGAGCGGATTTACTCCGATATCATCTACGATGCTAATGGTTTGTTAACAGATAGCTACCGGCATTTTGTCGGTCCGGACAGTGCTGTTGATTATACGCTCAATTTATTTATTCGTGGCAATGGTGAGATGTCGTGCACCAGCCTGACTACCTCTTGCCGGTCTGAGTTGTTTCAACTTCCGCAAAACTTTATTGCTTCGGATACTTTGCACCCCGGACGGGTGGAATTGAGTTGGGTCAATAAGTCTCAGTTATCCAGTAATATATTGATTTTTCGGGAGCGCAACGGAGACTCCACGCTAATTGCAGCTTTGCCAGGCACGATCAAAAGAGATACGCTTTACAGTTTCGTCGATGAAGTTGCGCAGGACAATCCCAACAACCTGAATAATGGTTTCACTTATAATTATTGTATCCAGACTTTCAATGATCAGCTCGACCGCGTTTTGCCAGAGTTGGTATGTGATGAGGGAAGCACTAAATCAATAAATTTAAATGTATCCTCCCCTAATAACCGGGTGGTTAACTTAGCTTGGTCTGATGTAAGCACCTTTGGGCAGAGGCTAACTATCCTTAGGGATGGAGAACTTATTGCTACCCTGGACAGCATTGCCACTACATTTGTAGACCGGGTCCCAACTTTTGGTATTCCTTCTAGCTACCAAATATCTGTACTGAATGAAGCGGATCAACTTGCTGCCCGAGCTACAGCGACGATAGAATTGTCACCGGTAGGCTTGGTGAGTGGCTTTGTGCGCACACCGACTCAGGTAGGCATAGCCAATATTCCTGTTGTTTACAGTGCGGCAGTGGCGCCGGATACGCTGCGCGATACAGTTTATACGGATTACCTCGGATATTTTGAATTTTCGGACGTATTCTTCGGCAGGCGATCTATTTTCGAGGTACGCCCTATTGATGTTGCAGGCTTTAATTTTGATGGGCAGCAACTGCGCGATACCCTTGCAAACGAAGAGCCCTTAAGCCGTACATTGCATTTCACCGCCCGTCAAAACTACCCAATAGCAACTGATGGCAGCATTAGCGTCGATACCATAACCACGGTAGCAGGTCTGGATAGCTTATTTTTTGGATGGTCCTATCAGTCTTCCGGTAACCTAAGAGATACGCTGCATTTCCAGCTGTTCCGGGAAGGGCAGCTGATCGATATCACGGATGATCAGTCACCTGTGCCGCTGCAAATGGTGGATACTAGCGGAAGTGGAGGTTATATTTATCAATACCGGATCGTCGCCTATGGATTTAAAGGAGACTCTATTGTTACTGGCAGCCGTGTGCTGCTGGATACAATGCCAATGGTTACAGCTCCGTCTAGCTTTCAGGGTATCGTCGATTATGATGTTAATAGCGATGCCGTAATGACGATGGTGTGGCAGCATGAGTCATCAAATATTGACGGTTTTCGTCTCTACCGGGACATGAGCCTGCTGGCGGTCCTGGGACCGGATGACCGCTTTTTCTATGACTACTACGCTGAGCCAGGCCGGTCCTATGATTATTTGCTAACAGCCTACCGAAAAGCAAATGAAGGTCCCTCATTGCTGGAGTCGGTGCCTTCTTCCGCAGGGCCTTTGATTATTCCTGCCCTTCAGCCAGCATCTGTGCTTACCCTTACGCCTGAACAGCCGAACAATGCTATGCTATTGAATTGGAGTTGGCCGTCAAGTGCGGAGGACTTCGATAATGTCACAGGTTTTTTGGTTTCCAGGAACGGTCAGCCCATAAAAACTGTACTAAAGCAAGGTATGGATTATAGTTTCCGGGATTATAAGGGCGTACCAGGAATGGTTACTTACTCGGTACAGCCTTTTCTATCTACTCCGGATACCATATTCATTGGTCCTTCAGTTACCGAGTCTGCTGATTTCCCGACGCTTTCAGCCCCTCAAATGGTGGGCCTTGATAATGCCATTCCAGGTACAATAAAGGTAGAAATTGACGGAGTATACAGTAAAAATAATGCAAATTTTGACGGATTTTTACTTACCGCTAATAATCAGCCATTCGATACGCTTAAACCCTTTGAGTCCCTGTCATACTATACTCCTAATATAAAAGAAGGTCAAGCCGCTGTTAACATAGAAGTAAAGGCATTCCGCCATACTTCGGGCACTACCGAACTGAGTGACCCGGCAGCAGGTACGAGCAGCGTGGCCAGTCAAAGCAATTTATCGCTTGAAGCGCCCACCCAATTTGATGCTTCCTGTGAAGTCCCTATGCACGTTAGACTCCAATGGCAGTACCCGGACTACATATTTTCTACCTTTTACGTTTATCGGGATGGCGTATTGCTGGATACCATGCCTAATACAGCCAGGTCTTACTACGATTATACTGCGGAACCTGGAGTACGCCACCTGTACAGCCTGCAGGCCAATTTTGAAGGTAGTCTGTCTCCGGTTGTTTACACCACTGGTCAGCGGCGGGGTACGGCCTATCTGCATGGGCAAGTTCTCTCTGGTCGTTATACCAATGATCGCAACAGCATTATGGTAGCTTTGGTGGATGAAAACAATGGGGATCAGTTGCTACTGCGCACTTTTACGGATAGTTCGGGTTATTTCCGGTTGGCTCAGCTACACGACAAAGTTGGTACCGGCAACTGGAAGTTGTTGGTTGATGGAGAAGGTGGAAGCCACAAGTTAGCGTCAGTGGAGCGAGGTGGACTGACTACCGGCAACCGGACGGTTTTATTCAGAGACAATTTTGAGGTAGCTAGCGTCCCGCCTTTACCAAGGCAGGACAGCTTTGCGCTGGTGACTGCCTTTCAACTGCACCTATTCCCGGAGGAGCAGGCGGTGGTTACTTCGTATTCTTTATCAGAAGGAAAATACGATGGGGCTTTTGTCTCCCGAGGTCTTACAGAGCTAGATGCCCTGGAAATCTCCGCAAACAAAAGTACATTTTATATGGATAGTACAGGCATCAGCGGTGCTTCCTACCCGTACGTAAGCAGCCCCTATTTGTTGAAAGAGGGCCGTCGGCTTTCAGAGGCAGAAGCAGGTGCCCGTTCACGTAGAGTGGATTACCCAACTTTGCCTCCGGTACGCTGTTTATCTGCAATTCCCAATCTGAATTATCGGGACAATACCGTGAAGCTGCAGTGGAGTCATAATAATGATAAGGTTGCTTACTATGAGGTGCGCCGAAATGGCTTGCCCGTGAAGCAAACCTTGCGGGGAGACTCCCTTGCTTACGTAGATACACAGGGAAAACCTGATCAGACCTATCAATATGAAGTTCGTGCAGTTCGTATTTCAAATGGGCGGCAGGATATTTCCCAGCCGAAAAGTATAACTGTTACCTTCCCGGAGGTTGCCCGGCCCGTACCACTAACCGCTACCCCGGTTGCTGATTCCAATGCGGTTAGATTAAATTGGAGTTATAATGGTAATGTGGTCAGTGGCTTCCGTATCTTTCGAGATGAGATACCGGTAGCTGATGTGCCTTTTAATGCGAGGAGCTACTATGATACGGAGGGTTTTCCAAACTCTACCCCAACGTATAGTGTAGTTGCCTTGTTGAGCAGAGAAAACATGGTGTATCAATCCCGTCCAACTACTGTGCAGGCACAATTTCCTTCCTTGTTGCCGCCCAATAATCTTCAGGCTGTTGCAAATACCACGGTTGGCTCAGCAGTCCTATCCTTTGATTACAGCGCAGCTGGCGTAAGTCAGTTTAAAATAACTCGTAGTGCTGTGGGTGAGCCTACTGAAAATGTTAATACCATTTTTTATAATTATAACGGTCAGGTTCAAACCTTTGAAGAGGTAGATAAGGCGCCTAAGCCCGGGGTTACTTATACGTACAACGCTGTTGCGGTGAAGAAAATAAATGGAAATTCTTTTGAATCGGAGCCCGCTATGGTTCAAATTATCTATCCTCGCCCTCCGGACCCTCAGGGCCTTGGTGGAACTACGGGTAACCCCACTTGGGTGGATTTAAACTGGTCAATGGACTTCGCAGGTAATGTGGATGGATTCTTATTAACTAGAAACATTGGTAGTAATCAGGACTCATTCCTTATCTCATCAGCGGGATCCAGAACATACCGAGACGTCTTTTTTCCATACGACCCTCTGCCCAACACTGTTTTCAATTACTCACTTAGGAGTTATCGCCTGATTAACGGAATATACTACTATTCCAATGGCTCAAGCCAAAGTATAGGTAAACTGGAGAATAGCGGTTCTTCTTCCAGTTTATTCAATGTTACTGCTACGAGCGGCACCCTACCCAATCGAGCTCGTATAAGTTGGGAGTACAACGGCGCTGGTGTTTCTGAATTCTTGGTTTACCGTGATGAGGAACTAATTGCTAATCTTGAACCCAATGAGTTCTTTCTTAATGACAGCGAGGGAGTGCCTGGAAGACCTTACGTTTATACGGTTAGGGCAAGAGTTAACGGCACCCTTGATGCTGGAAAATCTGATGTGGGCTTCTCCAAAGGAAATGGACAGCTTGAAGGGGAAGTGCGAACATCACAGGGCAATGCCCCCGTCTCGGGTGCATCCCTGACTGCCAGCGGTATTGTAGAAGGGCAGTTGTATACCTATGTTGCTGAGACTGATAATTCCGGGCAATTTGTTATCCCCGGAATGTATATTGGTGAAGAACCAGTATCCTATGAACTGGGGGTAAAGTTCAGAAACCATAGTTTTATTAAGCCGAAGCAAACGTTTAATCTTTCTCCAGAGAATAATCTGCGGTCTAACATAGTCTTCTTTGATACGACTGCTTATGTAGCCACCGGCCGTATTGACTATGCCAATACGAACTGCAGTATAGACAGCATAACGGTCCGGGCACGACATATTTTGTCTGACAGCATAGTGGTGGTAGAAACTGGACAAACGGATAAGAATGGGCAGTACTCCCTGATTCTTAATCCTTATCTGGAGGGGCTTACTCGTATTGAGATTGTGGCGGATAGCATTTTTGTAAGAAATCAGGGCACGCCGAATGAAAGCCGCGTCTTGCATAATTTTGTCTCTACCTCAAGTAATATTATTAGTGTTCCTGTGCCCCAGCAGACAATCATAAATTTTGAAGATCAGCTGTCTTACCCGGTTAAAGTAGCGGTTAATAACATATGCGGATTCGCAGCGTCCAGCAATGGCCGCTTTGATGTCGAAGTTTCTACTCGGGATGGTTGCTTTAAACGGATACGCCAAACCGCCCTAAACGGGCGGGTAACGATAGATTTACCCCCATTGGATGGATTGGTAGCGAGAGTAGTCAGCGCAGCCCCCCTTACGCTGGAGAATAACCTGATTGTTGATTACCTGGAAAATCGGCCTTTCAACCTTGAGCTGGCAGCTTTTCATCAGAAAAACACGGGCTTTAATCAGCTTGGCAACTTTGTTCAACTTAACACAGACACGTTGATAGAACGGGAACTAGTGTACCACAAACCCGCAACGATTACCATAGCCAATGAATTCGGACAGCGCCCTACCTGCGATCCTTCTCAGCCACGCTTTCTGTATAGCAATATGCCCTACAATATCAATTTAAGTGTTACTGAACTTCATCAGGGCGTGGATTGCGATGTACAGGGAGGCTATCTAATTGTCAATAATAGCGCTGCACTCAAAAATTCCCTTGATACGCTTTCCTTCCAGCCATCTACTGGTGATTTTAAACGGCATGAATTTGTTGGAGGTACCCCAAACCTAGTCCCCCCGTACCGGAAGGGGATAAACGTACAGTATTTCTCAGGCCAGGGGGATTTACTGGCTGAGCGGACCATTCCGGTGGTTGTAATTGGCTCTTCACCACTGCCAGGCAGTGACATTATCGTTGATATTGATGAGGATGGACAGGTGAAATTGCCCGTAATGATCCTGCGGGACCCTCCGGGTGATGGCAGCTTTAGCTCAATAGAGGAAGGGACAACCATTACGAAGTCTCTGTCGAATTCTTTCGGCTTCGAACTTGGTGGCAGTGTTGATTTGGAAACCGCTTTCACCGTGGGAGGAGTAGGTGCTTATGTTGATGCCCAACTTGCCGGCGGCGGCGGCGAAACGGATGAGTCATCGGTGAACCTGTCCTTCACCACTAAACAAACTATATCTACTTCAAGTGCATCTAACTTTGTTGGTGAGGATGCAGATGTACTGGTGGGTTTAGGCATGGCCATTCAGTATGGGCTTTCCGAGCGGATCTCGTTTAGCGAGGAGAGTTGTAGTTTTCAAAAAATCCAGGAGCTATCGATTCAGCCCAACGCAATTAAAACCGACTGGAGTTACACGGTCGGGCAAATCAAACAAATTGCGAAGGAATTGAAAGCGCAAGCTGATTCTGTGAGGGCTGGATCATTAGTGATACAGGAGGCAGGAGTGGAGAAGTCACCAACTGAAGCAATAAAAGACCTAGAGACCCGTGCCCAAAACTGGGAATTGGTCCTGGATTACCACGGCAGAACGTCGTTGCCTCATCATAATTTTTGTACAGAGGTCCTCAATGCCACTCAACTTTGGCAAGCTGCGAAAAAAGTTGGTGGTGATCTGGTGTTGAGTAATAATGGGGTACCGGGTTCTCAACATTTTACATATTTTGCTGATCGCGTAAATAAAGCCAAGGCCGCTAAGGATTTATTCTGTACTGATCCCGCCGTAGTTACTTTTCTTGCGCAGGACTCTGTTACGTTGACTCGAGGTCTTCAGCCTCTGATTTTTAATACAGGTGTCGCTGAGAAGTACGAACGGTCCACCCGACTTGTAGATTATTATCTCGACTCTCTGCAAATCGCTACTTCACAAATACCGGAAGCTGTGGCACAGGCGCCAACGAGCGCTGTTGTTACCAATGTCGAGAATACAACGTTTTCTGCGGGTGTTACTATCGAAAAATCCTCAACTTCAGTGCGGTCTCGCGGCTCAAAATTCACCCAGAAAGGGTACTTGAATTTTTCAATCAGTGCTGGTGTTCTTCTAGGATTTTCAGCATCTGCCGGACTCGGCTTAGTTACAGAGGTATCTGACAGCGAGGGTAGAGTCGGCGCCACTTTCAATTCTGCTTTTGAGTGGTCCGATGAACGCTATGAGGAGATAACAACCGAATCTACGGTTTCCTATACTTATACCGATGATGACCCCGGCGACCAGTTCAGTGTTACTTCAATATCTGGTCGGATATCTGGTCATACACCATATTTCCAGCTCCTTGGTGGGCGTTCTAGTTGTCCCCCTGAGGCCGGAGCTATACTACGTGACCGGTTTGATATTTCTCTAAACGATCCAGTGACGCAGTCCACATTTGATTTTCTGGAACAGCGGGAGCTTAATCCAAATGTACCCGCGACTTTCTACGTGAAGCTCACTAATCTGAACCCATTTGGTGAGCAGAGAGATCTCTACGTTTATCATAATGCAGCTAGTAACGAAAATGGCGCAGAAATTAAGATCAATGGTTTAGGGATAGGAGGAGGAGATGCATCCGGTCAAGCATTTACTTTCGTCAATGCAGGGCAATCCCTGATTTTCCCCCTGACCGTAAACCGGCCTTTCAATGGTTACGAAGTTAAGAATGTCGAGATCATAATGCGACCGTTTTGCGCCGACGGAGACACCTTTACACCAGATGGTAGAGATACGGTGGTAGTTAGTGCCTACTTCAAATCTCCTTGCAGCAATATTAGTATAGCCTCACCAGGCAACGACTGGCTCATCACCCGCCGCAATCCTTTCCAGGCAGACAGCCGGGAGGCGATCGTGTTGGAAGTGGGCGATTATGATTCCAAAAATCCCAACCTGGAGGAAATCTATCTGGAATACCGGCGTATCGGTGATGGCTCGGGTTGGGAAATCATACCGTTCACTGAACTCGAGCCCCGCTATATCGTCAATAAGGATTCCCTGCTGAATTACGACATGGAGAACTTTGGACCGGGGGTATCTCCACGTTTCTTTTTCACCTGGGACATCACGGATTTAAACCAGAAGTATCCGGACGGTATTTATGAAGTTAGAGCTGTGGCTGCTTGTGGCACCGATGGCGTAGTTCAATCCAATATCATCCGCGGGCAAATCCGCCGACAAGCGAGCGAAGCATTTGCCCTCTTTGAACCTTCCGATCTGGTCTGGCAGGTTGGCGATGAAATCAGCATGAAGGTCAATAGAGAAATAGACTGTGCTACACTGAATGAAGCTTCATTTATAGTCGTCAACGAATTAGCGCAGGACACTGTTCCTGGCACTTTTGGGTGTGATCCGACCGAGAATAAACTGGTGTTTCTCCCACTCGCACCTTCCTCCCTGCTTGAGACGTTGCAGCCCTTCGATAATCAGTTGCTGACTATTAAGGTTTCCGGGTTGCGTGATGAATTTGGAAATCCCTTCCCTCTGCTCAGAAACGCTCAGGGTATTGTACAGGAAACATTAGATGCCAATGGAAATACCATACCGGCCATAGATACTTTCAAATGGGATTTCCGGGTGGTCGCGAGAGATATTCTCGTGCAGGACACCTTCCTGAAAACCACGATTTATCAGGATAGCGAGGGGATACTCAATACGGTCTTATTCAATACTAATCAAGGGGCAGGAGCGACCATTGGCTTCTCTATTCCTGAACTTGTGGGGCTTCCATGGCTGCAGGCTACTCCTCCTAACGGTATAGTCTCTACCTCTGATGGGCTGCCTGTTCAATTCAATATCAATGGCAGCTTGTTACCGGTAGGGGATACCACGGTTGTGCTGAGCGTAGTGTCCAACTCTAACCTGGCTAACGCAGGTGTTGACAATATCCGGATCAAAGTCAATGTACTGGCTCGTCCGCCTTATTGGGAGGTGGACCCGTCGCAGTATTCCAATTCTATGCAGGTGGTCGCGAACTATCAGTATACCCAACCTCCTGGAAATGCCCCTTCCCGAGATACCATGGACGTCCTCAGTGCCTGGATTGGTAATGAAATCCGGGGCGTGGCACGGATAGCGAGTACGCAAACTGGTCAATACGCGGCCTTTATGCTGGTATATGGCAATCCGGAGGATATCGGGAAGCCGCTCGAATTCAGGGTGTGGGACGCTGACCCCGGCGAGGAGTATAATGCTTATCCGGTTGACAGTATCTTTTTTGACCAAACGACCCTCGTAGGTTCCTTTAGTCAACCAGAGGGTCTACTTGTGGACCGGGTCCGCGACCGGGCCCGCTACATCCCAGTGAATGGAGAGAGCGATGGGGGTGGTGGGCTGACCTGGCTGTCCTTCAATAATAGAGAAACCGATATGTCGGTGGGTGAACAGCTCCGGGAGCTGAAGTCACTGCAAAACGGAGACATCATAAAGACAGAATTGTCCTCAGCTGGCTATGTAGAAGGAGTAGGCTGGATTAGTACAAATGGCCTTGACAGCATTAAGGCAGAAGAGGGCTATATTTTATACCTGGGCGGTCTGGATGATACGATACGGGTGACCGGGCGTGATGCAACTTTCGGTCCGATAGTGCTGGAGCAGGGCTGGAATCAGATCGGTTATCCATTACAGGATACGGTCGGGATTAATGATGCATTCAATCTCTTTAATATCCGTGATGGCGACCGCCTGCAAACGGTTCCACAGGATCCGGTAGCCCTTAACCTCCCACCCAACATGATTGCTGAGTACAATGAAGGATTAATGAAATGGCTTTTTGCCCCTGGTATGGAAGTGATGCGCCCCAATTTTGCCTATCAGATACTGGTGGGAGAAGCAGGCCCGTTACTTTACCAGGGGGCGACCACACCGCTGAATTCTGAGCCTGTTAGCGATGGCATGGGCAGTAATTCGCCGCTCTTCACGCCTGCAGACCCCACTACCTGGTTGATTGACCCCTCCGCTTATCCTTCCAGCATGGTAATTACTTCAATGCTGAAATTTGGCGGAGAAATAAGTCTGGACGAAGGAGACCGGGTAGCTGCCTACGTCAATGGCGAATGCCGGGGCGTTGCGCCGGTGAGTTTTGTATCAGCGCTGAATGCCTACCGGGCACCGTTGTTTGTATACGGTACGCAGGCTGGCGAAACAGTCGAATTCCTCATGTATGATGCCAGCACGGACCGGGTTCATTTGGCCGCACAGCAATTATCTTTCCAGCCCAATGGGATCGAAGGCAGCTTTGTAGAACCCTTCGTTTTCGAAGCGCAGTCCATGAGCGCTACCTATGCCCAAAGCAGCACTTTCTGTGCCGCAGATGCCAATGGTACACTGGGCATCACCATGGTCAGTGGCCTGCAGCCACCTTACAGCTACGAATGGAATACCGGCGCGCATACGGCTTCCCTGGAAGGCCTGACCGCCGGTGATTATACCGTAACTATTACCGGTGCAAATGGCTTGTCCTTCACGGATACCGTGGCCCTTGAAAACCTGGAGGTGGAAATTCCAGCTCCGGAAGTGGAATGGTCAGCTGACAATCCGGTCTGCCGGGGTACAGACGTAGTGCTCTATGCGCAGGCTCCGAATCAGGAAGCTTCCGTGCGCTGGGAAACAGCCGATGGATCAGTATTGCAGGAAACTCCCGCGTTGATGATAGAGGGCATTCAGGCTGCTTATACTGCTTACGCTAAAACGTTGTACCGGGGCTGTGAGTCTGAGCCACTGGAAGCTACCGTACAGGTCTACCAACCTGACGCAAGCTTTACGGTGGAGCCGGCCATAGAAGTGACTACAGAAACAGAAGTGGAGTTCAGCCCTGCAGAAGCCACAGGTGCCTTCGCCTGGGATTTTGGGGACGGACAGAGCAGCAGCCTGGTTAGCCCACAGCATCAGTATAGCCTGCCGGGGCATTATCAGGCCATTCTTTCCCGCACCGACCTTGCAGGCTGTACAGGTCAGGGGCTTTATGACCTGTGGGTAGATGCTGCCACACAGGTACTTGAACTTCCGGAGGGCGAGCTACGCCTGCAGGCCACGCCCAATCCATTTGGGCAGTACATAGATATACAGCTCCACCTGCCCTACAACAGTCAGTATACGCTTGAACTGCTATCCATCTCCGGGCAGGTTCTTGAGCGGCAGCAGCAAGTCTGGCAGGCTGGTGAGCAAACGGTCCGCCTGCTGCCTGACCTGGCGGATGGCACGTATCTGATCCGGTTGGAAAGCAGTAAGGGGCATCAGCTGGCATTGCCGGTGGTAAAACAAACGCCCCGGCCATAACAAATAAGGCAATCAGCGCGGGCTTCAACTACAGTTCAAAGCCCGCGCTACTCCGTCTAACTTCAACGCATAATCCATATCCTCATGGTAAATAAAATATACACCATTCTTCTTGCCTTAGTGTTATGCTCTTTTGGCTCCCTGAGTGCTCAGGATTCTGCCGACCGCTTCGACGAGTCCACCTGGTCCGTAGACCCGGCCAACTACCCTAATAGCATGGTCATTACAGCAGTGATCGATATAGAAGGGGAGGAGTCCGTTGACCCCAATGACCGGGTTGCGGCTTTCGTAGGCAATTCCAATGGTATCCGTGGTGTATCGAGCCCGGCCTACGTAGCAGCGCTTGATCGCTATATTGTCAGCTTGTTTGTATACTCCGTAAGCGGTGCCCAGGACGATATCACCTTCCAGGTATACGATGCCAGTACAGATGTGGTCTTGCCCTGCACCACTGCAGAGCTTTTTAGTACGAATAAAACCGTGGGCAGCTTTGCTCAGCCGGACACGATCTTCACGGTGCGCATTCAGGCCAATTTCACTAAAGACGATGTGCTCTGTGCTGCCGACACTTTCGGCTTTGCACAAGCTAACGTGACTGGTGGTTTGCCACCCTATGACTACCTCTGGAGCACCGGAGCCACCATGGACCGGATCGATAACATCGGCCAGGGGCGGTATTACCTGACCATCACAGACGATAATGGGTTTGCGAAGGTCGATAGCGTAGACATCCTGAATCTCAACCGGGCAATTTTGTCACCGGTACTGGCAGCAGCGCCAGAAGATACCCTTTGTGCGGGCCAGGATGTATATCTATTCAGTTTTAGTGCAGAAACGGAGATGCCTGCCTACGAATGGTACGACAATTTTGGCAACTTTATCCAGGAAGGCAATGCACTATACTTACCCGAAATTGCTTTTTCAAGGGAGCTGGAGGTTTTTACCAATGTCCGCAATTGCCTGTCTGCCCCTACTGCAATCGACGTGGAAGTACTGCCCGTGCCAAGTGCAGCGTTCACGCTAAATAATAATGCCCCTTCCATACAGGATACCGTAATATTCACCCCGGAAGTCAACGACGGGCAATATGCATATGCCTGGAATTTTGGAGATGGAGCTACGAGTACAGCGCCCATGCCCAGCCACGCCTACACCATTGCAGGCAATTATATAGTGTCGCTGGAAATGACCACACCAGATGGTTGTATCAGCCGGACGGAACAATACCTCAGTGTTGGCGCTACGGGCATAGACGTGTTGTTTACGCAGCAAGCCCCTGCCTGTGACGATGACCCCTCAGGAAGCATTACGGCGCAGGCCATCAACGGAGCGCCGCCGTACACCTACGCCTGGGAAAATGGGGAAACCACCGCAACTGTATCCGGCTTGTTGCCAGGCAGTTACGACCTGACCGTAACCGATGCACAGGGCAATGAGCGGGAAGCGATATTTGATCTTTTGGCCAGCGGCGCCCTGCAAGCCCCTACCGTAATCGCCAATGGCAACGGACAGGCGTGCGCAGGTGATGACGTAACGGTTGCGGCTTTTTCTGACCGCCCGGGCGCAGAAATACGCTGGTACGGAGACGCTGCCGGCGCGCAATTGCTCTACACAGGCAGCCAGCTCACGCTATTTGGCCTGAGTAGCAGCCAGCAGCTTTGGGCAGAGGCCCGTATTGGCGGTTGTGCCTCTGCACTAACTTCGGTCAATATTGAGGTGCCTGCCATTGAATCCGGTTTTACCATCAGCACATCAGCCCTGCCTTTGGGCGAGTCCACGACTTTCCAGGCTGCCGCTCAGCAGGCAGGCTATACCTACACCTGGTCTTTTGGCGATGGGGGCAGTGCTTCCGGTCCTGGCTCGCACGACCATACCTACCTGCTGTCCGGTACGTTTGAAGTGACCCTTCAGGTAGAAAGCCCGGAAGGCTGCGTATCAAGCACAGCTCAATTCGTCAATGTTTGGGGCGGAGCGATGCAACTATTGCCTGTTGTCACCAACGCCACTTGTGCTGGTGACGATAGCGGGGCTATCCAATTACAGATACAGGGCGGCCAAAGCCCGTATACTTACGCCTGGAGCAATGGGAGCGCCCAGCCAGTCCTGGATGGGCTTACGCCTGGTACGTATAGCGCTACCATCACGGATGCCAATGGCCTGGGAGCCAGCATACAAGTCATAGTTGGAGCAGAAATCGACGGCCCTGCACCACCATCCGTAATCGTGAATGGCGGCAATGCCATTTGTGCCGGTGGCGATGCCTGGGCAACGGCTTATTCAGGAGATGAAGGGGTGACCTATTACTGGTATCCCACTTTTTTGGGCAATAACCCGGTTTTTGTGGGCAATACCTTCCTGCTCTTCGGCATAGAGGAAAGCGATACCTACTACGTGGAAGCCCGCAGAGGCGGCTGTGTGTCAGACCGTACCCCGGTAAATATTCAGGTAAATAATCCGGATGCACGCTTTACTTCAACCCTGGAGGTCGCTTACCCGGGCGCCCCAATTCAGTTTTCTGCATTGAATACGAACCTGGGCACCATATTGTCCTGGGATTGGGGCGACAACACACCCAACGGGCAGTTCCCGGATATGCAGCATACTTACTCAGAACCAGGTATTTACGAGGTAATGCTTACCGCAGTTGCGGTACAATCAGGCTGTGTTGCCAAAGAAACCCTCAGGATCCAAATCGTACAGGCACCAGATGGCGGCTCAGGCGGCGGTGGTGGAGAAGCTACCCTTTTAGCCCTGCCATTATCCGAGCCCGCCCGTTGCCAGGGCAGCCCATCAGGAACACTTTCCGCCCATGCTATAGGCGGCACGCCTCCGTATAGCTACGAGTGGAGCAATGGCAGTACAGAAGCTTATCAAAACGGTGTGGGTAGCGGGGCCTACTTCCTGACCGTTACCGATAGTGAAGGCAACAGCACCGTAGGCAGTGCCACCGTTGGCGCGTTGGATGAGTTAGACCCGCCTCTGGCTGTGGTGAATGGTGGGCAACCAGCTTGCCCGGGCACCCCAATATGGGTCGCTGCCGCCAATCAAAGCGAAGGGCTGTCCTATTTTTGGTATGCAGATTCCCTGGGCCAGGAAGTACTTTATGCGGGTGCCTCTATTCAGGCGCAGGGCAGTGACCTGTTGGATACCCTGTACCTTCAGGCACGGGATGAGGGGTGTATTTCTGACCTGACTCCAGTGACTATTCAGTACGAATCAGTAGCCGCAAACTTTAGTGTTAGTGCACCCACTGCATCAGTTGACCAGGAAATTACCTTCGCTGCTCAGACCACTGTGCCGGGCGCTTCTTACACCTGGACTTTTGGGGATGGCACGAATTCCGAAGGTGCCTTGGCCACCCACAGCTATCCACAGGAAGGATTGTATGAAGTAAACCTGGAAGTACAGTCCGAGTCCGGTTGCACCGCTGCTGAGCGCCGTTTTGTCAATGTTTATGAAGCGCCAAACGGACAGCTGTCTGCTGCGTTTGCTTTAGAATACCCGTTTTGCCCCGAAGATGAAACCGGGGTGATCAACACCCTGGTCTTTGGCGGTCAGCCTCCTTACACTTTTGACTGGCAAGATGGTGCGAACGGTAACGTCCGTACAGGGCTAAACACCGGCACCTACGAAGTTACCGTGACAGATGTGAATGGGGCTACAGCCGTTGCCTCCACCACACTCCCTGCACTAATTGATGAACTGCCGGCACCCGAGGTTGGGCAGGCACAGGCAGGCCCGGTATGCGCTGAGGGTACTGCCTGGCTTGCAGCTACCGCAGAGGTGCCTGGTGCGACCTACCATTGGTACGATGCGCCGGTTGGCGGCACAACGGTCTTTACCGGCAGTTATCTGGAACTCAATGCACTTACTGAAGCACAGGCCTATTTTGTGGAAACTCGATACCAGGGCTGTACTTCCGCTACCCGTACGCCTGTTTTTGTGGAAGTGGAAGCAGCAGACGCGGCATTTTCCACCTCACCGGTGGTAACGGCGGCCGGCGAACCCATAACTTTCGTTGCTCAGAGCGGCCCGGGTGATCAAACCTACGCCTGGTCCTTTGGTGACGGCAATGGAGCTACCGGATTTAGCGCCATGCATGCCTACAACGGTCCCGGATTCTTCACCGTAATGCTGGAAGCCAGCACAGAGGATGGCTGTTGGGCAACAGAGACTCAAACCGTGCAGGTGCTGCCCGGTGGCGGGCTGCAGCTTACCATAGACGCACAAGGTCCTACCTGCCCGGATGCAACCGATGGTACTTTAGCCTTGTCGGTAGAAAGCGGTGCATGGCCATATACCATCGCCTGGGCAGACGGAGCAACCACGGAAGACCGGGATGGGCTGTCTATGGGCACCTATGAAGTGACCGTTACGGACGGATTAGGCAATACCGCCTCTGCCGAAGTTGAATTGAATAGCCCTGCCGGGGCTTTGGTTACCCCTGAAGTGGCCATTTCCGGAGGAGCCTGCCCGGGCACCATCGTGAGTCTGATCGCAGGCAACAACCCCTCGCAGGCTGATTACCTTTGGTATGATGCCCCCACAGGAGGCAACCTTCTCTACGCAGGTGCTACTTTTCCATTTGGGCCTATCACTGATACAGATACCGTATACGTAGCAGCAAAGCTGGGCACCTGCAACAGTAGCCGGGTGATGGTGGAAGTACCTGCCAGTGGCCCTGATGCTGGTTTTACTTTTAGTCCGGCTGATATCCTAACCGGTGATGAGGTAACTTTTACACCGGATGAAATCAACCCAGATTATATGTATGAATGGGGCTTTGGGGATGGTTCCACTTCCGGTGACGAAACTCCTGCTCATACTTACACCTCAGAAAATACTTTTCTCGCAACCTTGNCGGTGACTGACGGATCCGGTTGTGCAGTATCCAATACACAAGCTATTCCNGTTGGATTTGGCCAGGCACTCGGGCTGCTTTTGGAAGCGGTAAATACGCAATGCAGCGGTGGGACAGATGGTGCGGTCGCGGCTCAGGTCTTCAACGGAGCCGGCCCTTATACTTTTGAGTGGAGCAATGGGGCCACCGGGCCAGCCTTGCAGGGCGTGGGCGAGGATACCTATAGCGTAACGGTTACCGATGTGGAAGGCACCACAGCCGTGGCACAGGCAACCGTAGGAAGCAATGTGCCTCCGCTCCCTGCACCACAGGCGGCCTCAAACAATGATGTCATTTGTGGCGATGGGTTCCTGTTGCTCTATGCTTACGACAACACTGGTGCTGCCAATACATTCTTCTGGTACAACAGCGCTTCCGGGAACGACTTGCTGGGCAGTGGGCCGACCTACAGCCAACAGGGGCTGGCAGGCGCTGCACAGACTTTCTTTGTGGAAGCCGCGGCCGGCACTTGCCGCAGCGGTACGCGCACACCGATCACCATAGCATCTGAATCTCCCAATGAAGGCTTCACGGCTTCTGCAAATACTGTCACGGCCAGCAATACAGTCAGCTTTTCTCCTATCAATGGAGATGCAGCATACGATTACCTATGGTCCTTTGGTGATGGGACGGTTTCCACCCAAATGAGCCCGGTGCATACCTATAATGCTCCAGGACAATACACGGTAAGCCTTCTGGCGGAAAGCCCTTCGGGCTGTAGTCAGACGGTGCAGGAGCCTGCTTTTATAGAAGTTATTGCTCAGGGTGCTTTGTCCGTAAGCCTGGAGATAGAACAGCCAGCGTGTGCGGGTGAGGCCACTGGTTTGGTGGAAGCCACGCTGCTGAATGGCACACCACCGTTTACCTATGCCTGGAGCACGGGCAGTACGGCACCGGTCCTTGAACAAGTACCGGCAGGTCAATACACGGTGACCATTACCGATAGCGAAGGCAATAGCGCCCAGAAATCCTTTAGCCTCAATGCACTTTTCCCAACGCCTAATATACCTGAGATCAACCTGTCTGCGAGCCTGCCACTTTGTGACGGTTCGAATGTGCTGGCAACAGCTTTTTCCGGACAGGTGGTGGACCAGTATTTTTGGTACAATGAGTCCGGTGCCCTCCTGGGGGCAGGCAACAGTTACCTGGCGGTAGCTGGAGGGGACTCCCTGAAGCTACAGGTGCAAGCGCAGCGGGGAAGCTGCTTCTCCGCCTTGACATCCGCTGCCTTCGAGGTGGAAACGATAGACGCTTCTTTTGAAGTGGCAGGGAACGCTCAGGCTGGCGAGAGTTTATCCTTCCAGGCAAACACCACTGGTTATGCCAATTATAATTGGGACTTTGGTGATGGAAATACCGCTGTGGGCCAGAGTGTTCAGCATACCTACGCCACTTCCGGTAGTTTTGAAACCTCGCTGGAAGTCGCGAGCCAGGCGGGCTGCAGCTCAGTAATAGCTCAGAGCCTGGTCGTAGAAGCAGAAGAACAGCTATTATTATTATTTGACACAAAAGATGTGCTTTGTGCAGGCAGCACTGCCGGCTCAGCAACTGTGACGGTGCAGGGGGGAATGCCCCCGTACAGCTTCACCTGGAGCAACGGGCAGACCAGTGCGACACTCACGAACCTGGAAGCAGGCACCTACAGTGTAACCGTCACCGATACTATGGGGCTTGCCACTGAAGGCACTATCGAGGTGGATAACCTGGAAGCGGATATTCCACAGCCTGTGATCACTGCTAATGGTGGGGCAGTCGTTTGTAAAAACGAGCCTGCCTTTTTCGCCGCCACCGTCCCTGGCTACCCGGATGCCACCATCAGCTGGTACGAAAGCCTGTCCCAGTCCGACCCCGCTGCTCAGGGTGATGTATTCGTGAGCCAAGGCTATGCCACAAATGCGGTATTGTATACGGAAGCAGTTGTCGAAGGGTGCCAGTCTGATAGGCTGCAATATGCAGTAGAAATACAGGCCCCGGAAGCTGCGTTCACTGTCACGCCTGAAGGTACCCTTGAAGAAGGAGACCTGGTGCAATTCCTGCCTGCGGCTCCCGCCAACGGGCATAGCTATTACTGGCAGTTTGGCGATGGCGGATGGAGCACCGCTATGGAGCCTTTCTATTTTTACAATCTGCCGGGTATGTTTGATGTGTCCCTGGAAGTCACCGACCCGGATGGATGTACCAATAACCAAATGATGCCAGATCTGGTGGAAGTATTGCCCTATCAGGGCTTTGGCCCGGGCCTGGACGAACGCTCGAGCCAAATGCAGGGGAGCAGCGATGTGCGCGGTACCGTATTCCCGGTCCCGTTCCGTTCCACCCTTACTGCAGTGCTGACGGCGCAGCATAAAGGGCAGTATGCCATAAGCCTCGCAGACGCCCTCGGCCGGACTTTAACAACTGAACAGCTGGAAATCGGGCCCGAGCCACGGAGCTGGCAGCTCAATAACCTTGATGCCCTGCCCTCAGGCATGTACTACCTGCGTATTCAGGGGCATGGCCAGCAAACCATTACTAAAATCGTAAAGCAATAAATCATGCCCAGAAACTTCAAAACGTTCACGATCATAGCCTGCTGCTTAACAGGCCTATTCTTCGCTGGCTGTAAAAAAGAAGACAATGGCGACGGACAGCCGCCCATTCTGCTGGTGAACGGCACCGATGTGTACGAGGATACCCTAAAGGTCAGCGCCGGGCAGTTGATGGAATTGTCCTACAGCATCGAGGATGACCAAAGCGGCCACACCCTCAGCATGTCCAAACTCAACGGCGCATTGGTCAGGTCCGGGGACTTCATACTCAATAATGCCCGTATTGAAGAAGCCCCAATGACGGGCACCTTAACTTTGCAAGCCCTGGAGGAGGGGACCCATTCCTTCGTCCTGTCGGCAGAAGATCCGTTTGGAGCCTCCGGTACCGCCCTGGTGGAAATTCTGGCCATTGGCAATTACAAGCCAGTAGCTGCCTTGGTTGCAGAACAGGTGGACGAGGTAGCACCTTACCACATGCGTTTTGACGCCAAGCAAAGCTTTGATCAGGATGGCAACTGGGGCGGTGAGATCATGGCATACGAGTTTACCCTGGAAGGCATCTACACCGTTGAGACGGAACGATCTGAGCTGGATTACATATACCCAGGTCCGGATACTTATGCGGTCCGGGTGAGGGTAAAGGATAATGACGGGGAATGGTCGGAGCTGGTGCGCCGGCAGTTTACGGTGGAGTAAATTGCATTTACAGGGATTATGAACCATAAGGATTAATCCTCCTCCTATACAGTGGAATTAAGCTAAGTTGCTTAATTTTCGTCAATCATGACCAACAAAACGGAAAACAAAACCATGATGGACAGAAGAGGATTTATTCAGAAGGCCGGGCTTGCCGCTGGAGCTATTGTCACAGGCACTCCTAGTTTTGCGGGAACGGGCAGGCAGGATCAACAACAATTTAACCTCAAATACGCCCCTCACCTGGGCATGTTTGCCGAGACGGCCGGAAAAGATCCGGTGGCGCAATTGCACTTTATGGCTGATCAGGGCTTCACCGCTTTTGAAGACAATGGTATGAAGAATAAGCCGGTCGAACTCCAAAAGGCAATGGCAAAGGCAATGGAAAGCCGGGGCATGGAAATGGGGGTTTTCGTGGCGCACAGCATCGTCTGGAATGATGCCAACCTGGCTGGTGGTGACGAGGAGAAACGGCAGACTTTTCTCAAGGAGATCCAAGAAAGTGTGGAAGTGGCCAAACGGGTCAACGCAACCTGGATGACGGTAGTGCCGGGCCTGGTCGACATGCGGCAGGACATGGGGTATCAAACGGCTAACGTTATTGAAAGCCTAAAGCAAGCCTCCGCGATTTTAGAACCCCACGGATTGGTAATGGTGCTGGAGCCCCTCAATTTCTACAATCATCCGGGGCTTTTCCTGAGCAAAGCGGCACAGGCTTACCAAATCTGTAAGGCGGTAGACAGCCCGGCCTGCAAAATCCTGTTTGATATTTACCATCAGCAGATACAGGAGGGCAACTTGTTACCTAATATCGAAAAGTGCTGGGAAGAAATCGCTTATTTTCAGATTGGCGATAACCCCGGGCGCAACGAGCCGACTACGGGTGAAATTAACTATACCAATATTTTTAAGTACATCCATGGACGCGGCTTTAACGGCATTCTCGGCATGGAGCATGGCAACTCCAAGCCTGGTAAAGAGGGCGAGCAGGCGGTCATCGATGCTTATCGGTCGGTTGACGTAGTAGTAGAGGAAGATTAATCCGCGGAGAATGCAGAGGTTTTTCTAACTTTAGCGCAAATCATCAAACACGCGCATGCAAAAAGTAACCGAAGAACCTTCCCTTTACCGGCACCTGGAAAAGATGCCGGTAAAGGAAATCCTCACCCACATTAACGAAGAGGACGCCAAAGTCCATCTTGCCGTACAGGAAGTCATCCCCAGGCTAACCGAACTGGTCGAAGCCATCCTGGAGCGCATGAAACAGGGCGGCCGTTTATTTTACATTGGCGCAGGCACCAGCGGCCGGCTGGGGATTTTAGATGCCTCCGAATGCCCGCCAACATATGGTGTGCCGCCCGATTGGGTCATTGGGCTGATTGCCGGGGGAGACCATGCCATCCGCAATGCCGTCGAATTTGCTGAAGACAGCGAAACTCAGGCCTGGAAAGACCTGCAGGAATACTTTGTCAACGATCAGGATACGGTGATTGGGATTGCCGCTTCGGGCACCACCCCTTACGTGGTTCATGGCCTAAAGGAATGCCAGAAGCACGGTACCCTGACGGGCTGCATCACCTGTAACCCGGACGCACCGGTCAGCGCTTACGCCGATTATCCGCTGGAAGTGATTGTGGGGCCTGAATTTGTCACCGGAAGTACACGCATGAAAGCCGGGACCGCCCAGAAACTTGTCCTCAATATGATCTCCACCACTGTCATGATCGGGTTGGGAAGAGTAGTGGACAACAAAATGGTCGACATGCAGCTGAGCAACCAAAAACTGGTGGATCGGGGGACCAAGATTATCAAAAACACGGTCGGCGGCACATATGATGATGCCAAAGCCCTCTTGCTGAAGCACGGTAGTGTACGCAAGGCTATCGGAGCAGCCCGGCAATAATCAGTTTTTGATCTGATAATTATCATTTTTGGAGTAAAAGTAATGGTGGACTTTAGTGGCTCGACACCAAAGAGGTATAGCTATGTCCTATTCCAAACCACAGCTGTTTTTTCTGACAGCGCTCCGACTCCTCGCCGGCTGGCATTTTCTATTTGAAGGCTTCATCAAGCTGCTAACGCCCGGCTGGACAGCTCAGGGGTACCTGCTCAGTGCACAGGGCCCTTTGGCGCCACTTTTTCAATGGCTGGGCAATGACGCCCTGATTGGTGTTTCAGATACCTTAACTGCGGTGGCCTTATCCGCAGTAGGGCTAACCCTTATCCTTGGAATATGGGAGAAAGCGGGCGCTTATATTGGTATCGCTATGCTCACCTTTTTCTACCTGGCGCACCCTTCCTGGCCGGGCAAACCTGCCTCTGGCCCATCAGAAGGCAATTACTTCATTGTCAATAAGAACCTCGTAGAATTGGCTGCACTCGGTGTGCTGGCCTGGTTCCCCACAGGTCATCTGCTGGGGCTGGGCGTATTTTTCAATCCGCAAAATCAGGTACAACATGGATAAGCATCAAGCAGAGCAAGGGGCTTCAAAAGGGCGCCGGAAAGCCCTCAAAGGGCTGATTGGATTGCCCTTTATTGGTGGCATTGCTGCCGGCGCTTATGCGGAAGTACGCAAGAAACAACAGGAAAAAGATCAAATACTCCGGGAGCTCAATATCGAGGCAGAGCGCCCTGAAATTGCTTCCGATATGTCTGGCGACCCTATCCGTATAGGTATTGTAGGCAACGGCGGTCGCGGGCAGCACCTGGTCCGGGTTTTGGGGTTCGCTACGTCGGCCTGGGTGCAGGCGATGCAGGAACAAGGCAATACAGGTGCTTTGGAAGCTTACCAGCACCAGGAAAACCTCAATGTTAAACTGACCGGTGTTTGTGATGTCTTCGAGGTCAATGCTGAATTGGCGCAGTCTGCTTCACCGGATTGTAAACGCTACCGGCACTATGAGGAACTGGTCAACAGTCCGGATATAGATGCGGTAGTCATTGCTACCCCCGATCACTGGCATGCACCTGTAGCTATCGCTGCCCTGCAGGCCGGGAAGCATGTGTATGTGGAAAAACCCATGACCCACAAAATTGCGGAAACCTATGCCCTCCGGGAAGCGGCCCGAAGTTCCAAAGCCGTCTTTCAGGTGGGGCACCAACACCGACAGACCCAGAGTTTTATCACGGCTCAGGATATCATTCGAAAGCGGGTGCTGGGCCATGTTTCTTTGGTACAAGCCAATACAAACCGCAATAGCGATAATGGGGCCTGGCAGTATCGCATCCACGAAAAAGCCAGCCTACAAACTATAGACTGGGCCCTCTTTCTGGGTAATGCGCCCCGGATTCCTTTCAATAGGGAGCATTTTTTCCGCTGGCGCAAATGGTGGGCCTATGGCTCGGGCTTATCCGGTGACCTCATGACGCACGATTTCGACCGGGTGAACTGTATCCTGGATATGGGAATGCCCCGCTTCGTTACCGCTTCCGGAGGCATTTACACCCATCGCGACGGGCGGGACGTGCCGGACGTCTTCCAGGCGGTAATGGAATATCCGGAATTCACTACCGGCTCCAGCCGGGAAGCCGGGCTTGAAAAAGGGATGACCTTCGTCTACAGCGCTACTCTCGGGAATCAGCATTGGCGGGAGACCCTGCTTATGGGGCACGATGGTACGCTCGAGCTGGGTAACCAACTCCGGGTGCATGCCGACCCTAACTCTACCCGTTACCAGCACCTGATTGAAAACGGCGTGATAGACCCCAGTGTACCGATTTATGCCTATGATCCAGCTTCCGGGAACGCAGATGGAGTGACCTCCGCAACTTCAAAATACTTCGCACAGAAAGGGCTGCTTTGGACTTACCGGGGTGGCAAGCGGGTCGATTCAGCTATGCTGCACCTTAGGGAATGGCTGGGTGCCATCCGTAATGGAACACCCGTAAGCTGCGGTATAGAGGAAGGTTTTGAGGAGGCAATGTCTGCTCATATGGCAGGGCTCTCCTGGAAACTTGGGCGTAGGATGGAATGGGACGCGGGGGCAGAGCAAATCATCGCTTTGCCCGGTGAAGATCTTGATGCAATGCTTGTTGCCCCCGGGCGCGTAATAGCAGGCATGATGGGATAAAAGGAGCCCCTGCCAGTATTTTCCATCAGTTTGGGGTTACAAGGCAGCGGCTCCATGAGTGTTACCACCGTGTAATAGAATAAGGCATAAATTGTAACAAATTTGTCCTCACAGGCGGTATGTTTTTCCTCGTGATCGTTGATTACCCGGCGGTTCGTTTCTTCCAGTAACGCAGCAGGCCTGCCACGCTCATCCAGGAAGGATTAGCATTTTCGTAAATTTCCAGCATGGATTCCGAAACGCCTTTTTCGGTGAGCCGGTCTTGCACCCATGCCATGAATTCCGGTGTAATTGATTTTGGGTCACTACCGGCCTCAAAGTGCGGCTTCATCCAATCGGCCCAGGCCAGAAGCTCTTGTTCCAGCTCGTCGAGATGTACAGCGATATTGGCACCCGCAATCCGCCCGTAGTGGGTTAGATAGATGTCTTGCAGGGGGAGTTGCCGGATGAGATTGAGAGAAGCCTGCCAGTCTTCTATATTAATATCCGGTGGTGGACAGGGTGGTACAACCGGAGCATCACCAATTTTTACCCCGGCCACATCACCGGCAATCAATGTGGTGCCGATCTGCCAGGCGATATGGTGTACTGCATGCCCGGCCGTGTGCCAGGCGGTAATTTCGGTATCTCCGATTTTAATGATGCCCTCATGTTCTACCGTCTTCAACTGACCTGCTGGTATGCCTTTCATCGTACTCCAAAGCCGTTCCATATCGTCGCCGTAGATGCGGGTGGCAGAGGCCACTAGCTTGGAAGGGTCATGCATGTGTGCCTGTCCAAAGGGATGAAGGTAAATAGTAGCGCCGGCTTCTGCCATAGCCCAGGCCGCTCCGGCATGGTCCAGGTGGATGTGCGTGATGAAAACATGGCCGATGTCCTCCGGCTGATAACCGTGTGCTGTCAGTCCGGCTTTCAAATGGCTAAAGGTGGAGTAGGGGCCGGTTTCAAACAGTACGGGCCCTACCGAAGTCTCTGCCAGAAATGCAGCAATTGTATCGCTTTTGTCCAGAAAATGAAGATCCAGGACTTTAATCATCTTATTTTTACTTTTACTCAGTTAGGAATTTCTTATTTTGTTAAAATTGACAATTCAAGAGCTAAAACGAAAAACCATTAAGAAAGTCGCTGGTTTTCATGCGTTTACGGCCTTGCAGCTGAAGTTCGGCTACAACCAGCCATCCATCCACTGCGGCGATTTTAATCCAGCTTTTATTGTCAGAATGGAAAGTGCCGGGCTGCGCCTCTACATCCGCTTTCTCATAATGGGCCCGGAGAATTTTCAACTGTTTGCCTTCCAGTGTGGTCCATGCAGCAGGGTAGGGGCTGAGCCCCCGAACGAAGTTGTGCACTTTTTCGACTGGCTGATCAAAGTTAATTTCGCAAGTCTCCCGGAAAAGTTTTGGCGCTTTGGTCGCTTGAGCATCGTCCTGTTTCTGCAACTTGTATTCGCCGGACTCAATGGCTTTGACGGTTTTTAGTACCATTTCAGCACCGAGTATCATCATCCGGTCATGAACCTCTCCGGCGGTTTCATTGGGCCCAATGGGCATTTTTTCCTGAAAGAGGACATCACCGGTATCGATTTCGTGCCGGATGAAAAAGGTCGTCACCCCTGTTTCAGCATCGCCGTTAATGACAGCCCAGTTGATTGGCGCAGCGCCCCGGTAGCGTGGCAGCAGAGAACCATGCAGGTTAAAAGTACCGTATTCCGGCATATTCCAAACCGCTTCCGGCAGCATCCGGAACGCAACGACAACCTGGAGATTGGCATTCAAAGCCCGCAGTTCTTCCTGAAATTCAGGAGATTTCAGATTTTTGGGCTGCAAGACCGGGATGCCCTGCTCCACGGCATATTTTTTTACAGGGGATTCCAGGAGTTGCTTTTTCCCACGCCCGCCGTACTTATCGGTAGCCGTCACTACACCCACGACTTTATATCCGTTTTGCACCAATATGCGAAGGGAGGGGACTGCAAAATCAGGTGTGCCCATAAAAACTATTCTCAAACTCATAGAAGACAAGTTGGTATTTTTGCGTTATTGTATTTAATTTTCAGATAAGTTCTGAAAAAACAACAGAGGTACCGAAAAATATGATGAAATCAGTTTTATTTTATAGCGTATTTGTCATTTTCTTTTTGCCGGAGCAGGGGGTCACACGCAACAGTCACTCCGGAGTTTGGGCACAAGCACCTGCTACGGACACTATCCCGCTGTCCGAGCGTTTTGACGAGCCACTGAGCGGAGCTGTGCGGCAAAATGAAGATCGGAAACCGGCTTTTCAGCAGCGAGCTTCCGACCGGAAAGTTATTCCTGTTAAGACCATAGAAACGGACACCGCCTACCGTAGTTTACAGAAAATCCCGGAGGGTTACACCGGATTTAAAATAGAGATTATGGCTACAAGCATCCTCCTTCCCCCGGACCATGATTTGTTTTTTCAGCATGGGAACATTACGCTGGAGGAATTGGCAGAGGACGAGTTTTCTTACCTGATCGGGCATTTTGAAGAGCAGGCGAAGGCGGAAACCTTCCGGGCGGCCTTCCTGGAGGGGCGTTATCCAGACTCTAAAGTCATAGGCTATATTGAAGGGCAGCGGCAATTTAAGGCAACACCAAAAGAAGAGTAGATGCAGCAGCGCACATTTTCATGGACAACAGACGATGGCATCAACATACATGCCTGCGAATGGGCCGTCAATGCCCCCAAAGCAGTCATAGCGGTTGCCCATGGCCTTGGTGAATACATCGAACGCTATGACCACATGGCACGCTGGTTCAACGCCCGCGGCTTCGCTGTTTTAGGATACGACCGGCGCGGGCATGGGCAATCCGGGGGCAAGCGCGGGCACAGCCCCGGGCTGGCCCCCCTGCTGGACGAGATCGCTCAGTTGCTGGTTGAAGCCCGGACGGCTCATCAGGACCTGCCGGTATTTTTGTACGGACATAGTCAGGGCGGAGGGCTGGCGCTTTCCTATACCCTCCACCGCAACCCTAAAATCAGCGGTCTGATTGCATCAGCGCCCTGGATTCAGCTTTCCTTCACACCACCCGCCGCACTGGTAGCGTTAGGAAAGCTCATGCGCAGGGTTTATCCGGGGCTGCTGCAAGGGAACAACCTGGAAACACGCTTGCTATCCAGAGATACTAAGGTAGTGCAAGCCTATGAGGCAGACCCGCTGGTCCACGACAGAATATCCGCTGCAGTAGGTATTGACATGATGAAGGAAGGCGACTGGATGATGCAGCAAAAGGGTGGTTTCCCTGTGCCACTATTGATTGCTCACGGCGAGGCAGATGGCATCACCTCTGCCGAAGCAAGTAAAGCTTTTGCCGCTCAACTGGAAGGGGACGTAACCTTTAAGCCCTGGCCCGGGCTCTACCACGAAATACATAACGAACCGGAAAAAGATGCCCATTTTCAATTCGTACTGGAATGGTTAAATGCTAGAATCGCTTAATAGATTCAAGGATATATAGCGGACGTTGCTTGATTTCATTATAGATATTCGACAGATAAATCGACATGATGTACAAATTCAGGCAGGTGGTCGCAAAGAAAATGGCAATAAGGACGACCAGAAAGGTCCATCCCGGGTAAGGCTCACCGGCACTACCAAATAAATCCACGCCCGTAAATTTCACTTTCAGCGCATTAGCGATAACGCCAATAAGAAAGATCAGCGAAAAAAGGAATATCCACAGTAGCAGGGAACGCAGGAAAGTGGTAAAGGACGTAATAGCGATAAGCGAGGTCCGAAAGCGTTCTGAGAAGGACTCCTGCTCTCTGCCATGAAGGGGCTCATCGGTCTCCAGGTAGCGCGTTTTGTAGCCCACGATGGAGTAAATGGCCTTCATGTACCGCAGGTTCTCCCGCAGGCGGAGCAGGGAATTGAGCGCTCGGCGGGAAATAACCCGGGTGTTGTGCGCCATCTCATCCACTTCAAGCGCTGAATAGCGGCGCAGGATAAAGTAAAAAAGGCGGTAAAACGGGCGAAAGTGGGCACCTGCCTGCCGTTGCCGGGCCCGCATGTAAACAATATCCGCCCCTTCGCTACGGCTGTGCTCAAAAAGCTGCAGGATCAATTCAGGCTGCTGATAGAAATCGAACTCAAAAATTACCGTATAGTCTCCGTTGCTCCGGTCCAGGCCCGCCAGAACGGCATGATTGTGATTGGTGGCGCGGGAAAGGTTGAGCAGGTACACGTTGTGTTTCAGATCGTCCGGCAACTGTTCGATGGCATCATCGGCAGAAGCTTCGGGATTGTTGTTGACCACGATGAACTCGAAATCTGTAAAGTGCTGACGAACTACGCCGAAAGTATTTCGCAGGTAATCCGGCAACAGACGGAGTTCATGCGTATGCTCTAAAACGCAGACCACAGTGATGAAACTATTGTACATTCAGCCCAAATTTGCCCAAAAATATCACTATTTCAATTACATAAGTTGCTTTTTGCCCGGTTTTTAAAGAAATTGCGGTGACTTTGTTTTAAAAGATACCTGAACGCCTTATATTTCGTATTTAAATTTGTTCCCTGAATGCCTGACACTGCTATAGTTGCTATTCAGAGAACAGCATCAGAGAGATTTCTGTGCCAGGCTTTTGAGGAGAATACTGAGCGGGCGCAGAGATCAGGCCGGGAGCAAAAAGACTATTTTTTGCGTTTGGCTTGACCACAATTAAGGCTATTTACAAATGTCGGGGAGATTTCCATTTTACCAGCAACTAGACGCGATGGACTGCGGGGCGACTTGCCTGCGCATGGTGTCCCGTCATTTTGGGCGGTACTACTCGCTTGAGTATCTCCGTGACCTGACTTATATGGGCAAGCAGGGCGTCACTCTTTTGGGCATCAGTGACGCAGCAGAGCATATCGGGCTGCAAAGCCTGGCGGTGAAGACCACCTTCGACCGCCTGGCAAGAGATATTCCGGTGCCCGCTGTGGCGCACTGGAAACAGGAGCACTTCGTGGTGGTCTACAAGGCAAATGCCAGGCATGTGTGGATTGCCGATCCGGCAGCGGGCAAATTCAAGCTGACCCGGGAAGAATTCCTCGAAAACTGGGCAAGTGATGTGGAGGATGGCGAAGATGTCGGCGTACTCCTCCTGCTCGAGCCCACACCGGAGTTTTATGCCCGCGAAGGAGAAAAAATCAATAAATCCGGCTTTGGCTATGTGAGAAGCTACTTTCAGCGTTACCGCCCCCTGCTCATTCAGCTGGGTGTAGGGCTGGCACTGGGTAGTTTGTTGCAGCTTGTTTTTCCTTTTCTGGTCAAATCTATTATTGATACAGGGATTGAAAACGATGACCTGAATTTCATACAGCTCATTTTGCTGGCACAGTTTTTCCTGTTTGCAACGATGATGGCCGTAGAGCAATTCCGTAGCTGGATTTTGTTGCATGTGACGGTTCGTGTTAACATTAGCCTGATTTCTGACTTCCTGATCAAGCTGACCAAGCTACCCATTAGCTTCTTTGATTCTAAGGTGACCGGTGATCTAATGCAGCGGATTGCAGACCATGAGCGGGTGCAGCGTTTTCTGACCTCTACCTCCCTGGTTTCCATTTTTACCTTTGCGAACATCCTGGTTTTTGCCGGAGTACTTTTGGTTTGGAATGTAAAGGTTTTCGGTATTTTTGCCATTTTTACGCTGGCTCAAATCGGTTGGATTTTCTATTTCCAGTACCTGAGGCGGGAGCTGGATTATAAACACTTTGATCAGTCTGCGGAGAACCAAAGCAACCTGATGGAACTCATCAGTGGCATGCAGGACATCAAACTCCACAATGCAGAAAAACAAAAGCGGTGGGCTTGGGAACGGATTCAGGCCCGGTTGTTCCGGACAAGTGTCAGTGCTCTGCGCATTGGGCAAATACAACGTGCCGGCTCCGGGTTTTTCAATGAGACCAAGAACCTGCTGATTATTTTCATCGTCGCCAAGGCGGTCATGGATAATGAAATGTCGCTGGGAATGCTCCTGGGCGTTCAGTATATCATCGGGCAGATGAATTCCCCGCTTAACCAGCTGTTCGAGTTTCTGAGGGCCCGGCAGGAAGCCAAAATCAGCCTGGAGCGCCTCAACGAAATCCACGTCCGCGACAACGAGGAGAACCTGGAAGAGAAAATCACCATCCTACCGGAGTACGGTGATCTGATATTGGAGAACGTAAGCTTTCAGTACAATGGGCCACACTCCCCAACCGTCCTGCGCAACGTTAACCTACGCATTCCTAAAGGGCAGAGCACGGCCATCGTGGGTACGAGTGGAAGTGGCAAGACCACCATTCTCAAGCTGCTCCTCAACATCTATCAGCCTTCCGAAGGTGCGATCCGCCTCGGGGATATCAACCTGTCCAATGTCAATAACCGGCTTTGGCGGAATAAATGTGGGGTAGTTATGCAAGACGGGTACATTTTCTTTGATTCTATTGCCCGTAATATTGCATTGGGCGATGAAATCATCGATAAAAGAAAACTGCTGAATGCCGTAAAAGTGGCTAATATTCAGACCTTCATTGAATCTCTGCCGCTGGGATACAATACTAAAATCGGTCAGGAAGGCCTGGGGCTTAGTCAGGGGCAACGTCAGCGCATGCTTATCGCCCGTGCGGTCTACAAAAACCCGGATTATATCTTCTTCGATGAAGCGACTACCGCGTTGGATGCCTATAATGAGATGCTAATTATGGAAAACCTGGAGGATTTTTTCCGGGGGCGTACTGTGGTCACCGTAGCCCACCGTCTGAGCACGGTGATGAATGCGGATAATATCATCGTACTCGAGGGTGGAGAAATTGTAGAGCAGGGCACGCATGACGAACTGACCTATCTGCGGGGCGCCTATTACCAATTAGTCCGCAATCAACTGGAGCTGGGCGCATAAATCTTACCACTTATGCAAGAGCACGAAAATATAGAAATCCGGAGTGAGGAGGTACAGGAAATCCTGGGTACCCCACCACCATGGATGGCCCGGTTTGGCACGCTGTTGGCCTTGCTTGTCGTAGTGGCGCTCGGCTACATCAGTTATTTTATAGAATACCCGGTGGTGGTGGATGCCGGGATAACGGTATCTTCCAAAGAGCCGCCTAAGCGGCTGGTATCCAACATCAGTGGCCGGGTACAATCCATTCTGGTGGAAAATGAGGCTGCGGTTAAGGAAAATGATGTGATCGTCGTTTTCAAAAGCAATGCCCGTTTGGAGGACATGCTCACGCTGGAATCCAAAATGATGATGATGGAAGCGCCTACCGATTCTGCCTTACTTGCTTTTTCGGTACCCGATACCTTCGTCCTGGGGGCCGTCAAAGAGCCGCTCTACGATTTCTACCGGCAGCAGAAGGTGAGGCAGCAGTATGAGGAAAACCCTTACGACAAATACAGCATTGACCAATTGGAGCGTGAGCTTCAAAAGATACAGAGCATCATCCGCTCCGATCTGCGGAGAATTGAAAACCTGGATAGCCAGATCAAGCTGGTTCAGGAGCGGCTGGGAAGAGAGGAAAAGCTGGTCCGGGATAACCTGCTGGCCGAATCCCGTATTGAAAAAACCAGAGAGTCCTTGCTCAGCCTGCAACGAATGCGGGAGAGTGTGGAATCTTCTATCAAAAACCGCGAATTAGAAGAAGAGCGCATCCGTGCGGAGAAAACAGGCGTCCGCGAAGGTTCCGTTGAGAGCAAAAAACAGGCCGGCATTGAACTTCGGGAGCGTTTCAACGACCTGCAGCGCGCCGTGGAGGAATGGATGTTCAAGTACGTCATCACGGCTCCGGTCGCCGGGGTGGTTTCACTTTACATGGAAGACATCACAGAGCAGCAATTTGTCGAAGAAGGTTTTGAGATCGGCGTGGTCGTCCCGCAGCTGGAACAGGAAGCAAAAGGCACCATATGGTTGCCGGTAGCTAAAGCCAGCCCGGTAAAGCCTGGTAAAAAAGTAGTTGTCAGTTTCGAGGTCTATCCGGTACTGGAGTTCGGCTCAACAATCGGGCGTGTCGAATCTATTAGTCAGGTACCCATCAATGGTCAGGTCGCCTTAACGATTGACTTCCCGAGGGGCCTGATTACTGAGTTCGGCCGGGAGTTGGATGCCTCTCAGACTATGAAGGGCAAAGCCAATATTATCATTAAGGATAAGCGGTTTATTGAGCGAATTTTTGAGCATTTTAGAAGTTAAGAAAAAAAGGGCTCATGCGTCCCCAATTGGGGGCGCATGAGCCCTGATATTTGCAGCTCACACCGCAGTTGTTCAATTCCCCTACAGGTGGATCACCTCATCGTAAGCCGCTGCTGCCGCTTCCATCACCGCCTCGCTCATCGTGG
>PR_CR_10_Liq_3_inCRDRAFT_1000042_pt1 | contig 36621 bp, 26 predicted proteins | sample PRCRCaboRojoPR_2_FD_10240 | JGI IMG/M metagenome (IMG submission 10240)
TTGAGATATAGCCCGGCGGGCGCTGCTTAGGCGGCGCCCGCAGTGGGCAGACCGGGAGGCCGGGCATCCGAAAGGGCGCCCGGCCTTTCTGGTTTTTAGGCTAAAGCAGTGATTGCAAAGATGATGGATATTGAATAAAAAATAATTTGACTTGCAATAGATAAATAGGCCGGATTATGAGTGGGTTATTGCATAATTGAAATAAATATCCGTTATTTGAAGTCACAAACACCTACAGAAAGAAAAAAGAGCCCATATAAAAAGCTCAGTCCCCTTTATACAACCTACCTTAACATCTTATTGGTATGCACTTCCGGCAGCGGTTTATCCGTATGCTAACTTGTAATTTTAGACCCACAGTTTTTAGACCCCTTCATCGTTTATTCATTTTAAATGACAGGTTTTTAACCTTCAATACTTAAGTATTTATAGGAGGTTATGTGAATAGTGCTTTGCCCTTTTGACAAGGAGCATGACGATCACATACGTCCTTATTGACCATAATTCCATTAACACAAATCGTAATTCTATGAACATTATGACCTTGACAAAACCTTTTATGACCCGTGTGCCGGGCCTGTTTCTTGCCGTAGTATTGCTTACAGGCTGGTCAGGAAAACTCTTTGGGCAATGTCCAATTCCTGCCAATGTAACTGTGGGGTATGATTGCAACGGAGTCGTGACGCTTGATTGGGACGGCTCCAACGAAGCGAACAGCTATACGGTGGATATCGAGAATGGTAATCAGCCGGTTGTGGACTTCGTGAATATGACGAACACTCAACTGACTATCGCTTCCGGAACTTTAGCTCCGGGTATTAACTACAACTATGCTATTACTGCTAACTGTGGGGCATCGAATGTAGCTTCTGCCACCGGGCAAATTGCTGGAGCGCTCATCCAAAATGCGCTACCGGGAATTCAAATCTCTGATGTCGTTAACCCTGTTTGTGGCGGAGAAGAGGGAAGTTTTGATGTCGTTGTCAGCGATATTGCTGATGGCGGCGTGTCTGACTGCAACGCGACCTACAATATTGTAGTACTTGCAAACGGAAGTGAAGCTGATCGCCAAGATAATGTGGCTTCAGGCGACGTGGTTTCATTCAGCCTCCCGGGCAGCACAGGAGCCGGTACTACCTATACCGTTACTTTGGAGCTGGTAGATGAAGGCGACTGTACCTTCAATGCAGACTGCGTGGAAAGCCTTTCCACAGAGGTGATCCTGGCGGCTTCTGATAATGAGGCGCCTGAAATCGAAGTGACCGGATCAGGAGGCGTCTCCGTGAATCCCGGGGCGGCTTTTTCCTACAACCCACCGGAAGGAGCGTGTGGCGTACAACTGCTATGGTCTGTACTGCCATCCGATAATTGCGAAAGCCCCTCTGAACTCAGCTTTGATGTCACGTTGACCAACCCTAATCCGGGCGCAGCACCAACCGTCTCTTTTGAGCAGGTAGGGTTGGATGCGGCCTATGTACTCGATATTTTTCTTGCTGTAGGTGAAAATACACTGACCATCACCGCTACAGACGGAAATGGTAACTCCGAAGTGTTGGATTACCTATTGACAGTGAATGACAACCGTGCCCCTGAAGTGTATGGCCCCGGTAATATGAATGTGGAAATTCCCGCTTGCCAAAATGAAGGTGTCCCTGTTAATTGGACAATCGCTGTGGTGGATGACTGCGATACCCAACCTGATTTGCAGCAGACCGCAGGGCCTGCATCAGGCTCTGTTCTGTCTGAGGGTACTTACAATATTAGCTATACCGCTACCGACTATAGCGGGAACGCAACCGTTTACAGCTTTACGGTGAGCGTGACACAGGTTAGCAGCCCGCAACCAATTGTTGACATTTCTGGTAATGGGCAGTTCCATGTGCCAGCCTGCGAGGCTTCAGCGTTTGTAGTGCTATCCGGTAATATTTACGATTGTGACCTTACAGCAGGGGATAACCTTTCAGGTACTATTACCGTAAGTGGTGCACCTTTGACAATCACTTATATTCTTACTGAAGATGGGTTTGCGTACTTTGAGGCAACCGGCGACCTTGCACCGGGTAATTACTTGATTGACTTCACTTATGGCGGTGTAACGGTGGACCATGCAGTAAGTGTTATACAGGATGCAAATCAGCCGGCTGAAATCACCATGCCTGGTAATCTGAGCTTCCTGGAGCCGATCTGCACAGATGGTGCGAATCTCAGTTTCCAGGTACAGGTTTCTGATGATTGCGATACAGATCTGTCAGGTGCCACCTTTACGCTAAATGGGGCTGCTGCACCAGCGGTCGATCCATTGGCTTCTGACCCTCAAAACGGCTTGTACGTTTGGAATCTAAGTGGGATCCCGGCGGGTGTGTATACTTTGGTGGCCAGCTATACGGATGGTGCCGGGGATACTTCCGAAGGCATATCAGAGCTCACTGTTACGGATCAGCCAGATAACTCAGCCCCAATCATTGTTTACCCTTCTCAGAATATCAACGTTGTATTGGACCCTTGCGGCCCCTCTACTGCTGAGGTGAGCTTCCAGGTTTCTGCAATAGACAACTGTGAAGGTGCATTGGTGCCAAATGTGAGCGTGTCGGGTAGCGCAACCATCGCGCCATCTACCGGAAATACGTATGTGGTGACCGCACCAGCAAACGCAGGGCCGTTTACCGTTAGCATCTTCGCAGAAGACGGATCTGGTAACAGCCGTTCCGAAAGCTTTGCGATTAGCGTAACCCAGGCCGCTGCACCTTCAACCAACCTGGCATGTAACGATAACATCAATGTCACACTCAATGATAACTGCTCCCGGGTCATCACGGCCGATATGGTGCTCGAAGGGAACTTCGGCTGCCTGACAGAAGCAGACTTTAGCGTTACTATCGTCAATGACCTCAACCCATCCAACGGCAATATTGTCGATGGGGACGGCCAGTTCATTTATGATATTTCCGGTCCGGACGTGCCCGGATTTGAGAATTGCTGGGGCTATGTTACTGCGGAGGACAAGACGCCTCCTGTTATTACCTGCCCGGATGATACAGGCGAAGCCATTTTCAGCACAACTGTCCAGAAAATCCAGGGCGCGCTGACGACTACCGATCCACAACTGGAGCTGGCTGATTATTCCTGTTTTCTTGATGCAGTAGATCCAACGACTGGAGCGCACTACTACGATATCATTGAGTTCCAGGTGAGCCAGGACGATATTTACACCATTTATCTGAATACGGAATGGGGTGATGGATTTACGGCTTTGTATCAGGGCAGTTTCAATCCTGACAGCCCCTGTGAGAATATCCTGTACGCCGCTGACGATAACATCCTTGGTAATGTTGGTCTAATCGGTGGTTTGTTCGACCCACAGGTACGGGTAACCCTTCCACTGCGGGCCTACGAAACCTACTATGTATTGGTTTCCAGCTTCGGGGCAGATGAGACGGGCGCTTACGAACACACCATCTTTAGCGATGGCAATGGTTTAGTCGGTGTTTGGAATTATTCCCAAACTACTCTGCCAGACTGGACCATTCAGTTTGATACGACATTCTCTGCTTTGCCAACAACTACGGAAACCCTGACAGCACCGCTGTTCTGTGATGACTTCGATCATATTTATGGAGGCGATGCGGGAAGCGTTGCACAGCAAACAGCATTTATTCAGGGAACTTACGGGTTTGTCGGCGCGCCATCCGCTACGGATAATTGCGATACAAATGTAGATATTACGGCTACAGACGACTTTGTCGCAAGCGGTGACTGTGGAGATGTGGTGATTACACGGACTTTCACTGCTACGGATGACAACGGTCGCACAGATAATTGCCAGCAGCAGATCACTTTCCGTAAGCCTACACTTGATGATGTGAACTTACCTTCCTTTACGGTTGCGATTGAGTGCGATGAGGACTATCCGACTCTGGCAGACGGTAATCCGAGCCCAGAACTAACCGGCTATCCATTCATTTTTACAGCTTTTGGAATCTTTGATATCGCGCCTTCCTATTGTAATATCGGAGCCTCTTTCGATGACACTCCAGCGGTAGATGAGTGCGACGGCCGCTTCAAGTTCCGCCGGGAATGGACGATCTTTGACTGGTGCGATCCGGGCAGCTCCCTTGTTGTCAATCAGCTGATCAAGGTGGGAGACTTTTCTGCACCTCAGATCGAATGCCCGGCTGGTACGCCACTGGTATATTCTTCCAGCCCGTTCGCCTGTACGGCAGCATTTGCGGTGCCTATGCCTGCCAATATTTCAGACAACTGCTCAAGTGTGAGTGTGTATACTGAAATCGTTACAGAAGTGGAAGATAGCATCTTTAATCAGTACGGCCTTTTTGCAGGTATTGAGATTGATACGGTGGTGGTGCGGACCATTGCACCAGGAGCGAGCCGTTTTGTGGGCAGTATTCCATTTGGCAGCCACTACTTCCGCTATGTAGCTGAAGACGACTGTGGCAATGCAACAGAGCTGTACTGTCCCTTCGAGGTCGTCGATCAAATTGAGCCTATCGCGATTTGTGATGACCAACTGAACGTAAGTATTGGCGGTGGGAATATCGTGCCCGGTCAGCCGGCTGGAGCCCGTATCTTCGCTCATGATGTAGACGAGGGTTCCTGGGATAACTGCGGTGATGTGACCATTCAGGTCTTCCGTAATAACTTCAATCCCGTTACAAACACCTGCGGCACACAGAACAGTGTCACCGGAGACTACGTTGATTTCTTCTGCTGTGATGTTGGCGTGACTTCAGATGTGACCCTGGTTGTCACTGACCAATACGGTAATCAGAATACCTGCTGGCTGAGCGTGACACCGGAGGACAAGATCAATCCATTCTGTGATGCCCCCGATAACGTCGTGGTAGACTGTGATGATCTTCCTTATGGATTTGACCCAACCAATGCCGATCAGCTGGAGGACCTCTTCGGCATGGCTACCGGTGCAGACAACTGTGGCATCGCGAGTGTTCAGCAGGTGGCTGCCAATAACAACCTCGATTGTGGCTTTGGTTCCATCACCCGTATTTTCCGGGTGACCGACGTGAACGGCCGGAACAGCACCAATAGCTGTGTACAGGTCATCACCGTTAATGAAGTACACAACTACGAAATCAACTTCCCTAAGGATGCAGAAGCACAGTGCGGTATTGCTGAGCCGGACAGCGTGACCTACAACGAGATCGGCTGCGACCTGCTTGCCATTTCCACCTCTGATGAAACCTTCTCTGCCTCTGGGAACGAATGTTACAAAATCTTCCGTACCTGGAAGGTGATCAACTGGTGTCAGTACGATGGCGAAAGCGCCCCGTACATCGTTGGCAGGGATGAAGACTGCAACGGCACACCTGGCGATAAGAGCATATGGCTGCTGGCTCGCCCGAATGGTAAGATTTACTTCGATCAGGACACCGATGAGTCACCGGACAACAACGTGCCGGGTATCAATTTCTGTGGTACTTCCAATGACTACTACGATTTCGTATACGATGAAACGGGTTTCTATCAGTATACCCAAATCATCAAAGTATACGACGATATCGCGCCGGAGATTTCCTTCAACGCAGCGTCCCCATTCTGCTCACTGGATAATGTGGATTGCGATGCAACGGTGGTCTTCCCATTCACGATTGATGAAGATTGCACCCCGAACGACCTCGATATTGATGTCTTCCTGAATGCTTTCAATAATGGCACACTTACACCGCTCAACGGTGCCCTGTCTGGTGCTTACCCCAACTTCACAATCACCGGGACCTTCCCAATTGGTGCGCATTCCTTTGAAGTGCGCGTGAAAGATGGGTGTGGCAATTCTGATCAGGCAGTGCTGCCATTCAGTGTGATCGACTGCAAGGCGCCGGCACCTATTTGCATCAACGGTCTTGCCATTGAACTGATGCCGGTAGACGAGGATGGTGACAACCTGCCTGATCCGGGCGCAGGCATGGCTGAAATCTGGGCGAGCGATTTCATAGCTTCTCCAATTTCAGACTGTTCAGAGCCCATCAAGTACTCCATCAACCGCGCTGGCGAACCCAATGACCCGGATCAGACTGGTTTGATCCTGACTTGCGATGATGAAGGTACGCTGGTGGTGGAAATCTGGGCATACGATGCCGCCGGCAACGGTGACTTCTGCGAGACTTATATCCTGGTACAGGACAATATGGGTCTCTGTGGTGATGCCTCACCAATGGCAGCAGGTGCAATCAGCACCGCGGAAGATGAAGCAGTGGAAGATGTAATGGTCAACCTGTCCGGACAAATGTCAGATATGATGATGACTCAGGCTGACGGCTTGTATAGCTTCACCGGACTACAGCCCGGGATGGACTACACCGTTACGCCACAGCGCGATGGTGATGACCTCAACGGAGTATCTACCTATGACCTGGTGCTCATTAGCAAGCACATTCTGGGCGTAGATCCTCTGGATTCACCCTATCAGCTGATTGCAGCTGACGTCAACCGCTCCGGTACGGTAACTACGCTGGACCTGATTCAGCTCCGTAAGCTGATTCTGTCCATTACCACGTCGTTTACTGATAATACGAGCTGGCGTTTCGTGGAAGCTATCTACAACTTCCCGAACCCCGCAAACCCATGGGCGGNGCAGTTCCCTGAGGTAATCAACTTCAACGACTTGCCTTTAGGCGGTATCAGCAATGCCGACTTTGTTGCCGTGAAGATTGGTGATGTAAGCGGTGATGCAACGCCTAACAGCTTTGCAGCTATTGACGAGCGCAGCTACGAAGGCCTCTTCGCACTGCAAACAGACGAGCAGGAGCTGAAAGCAGGCCATGAATACCGCGTAACCTTTACTGCCGCCGACCTACGGGCCATTGAAGGCTATCAGGCTACGCTTACACTGGGCAGTGAAGTCGCATTGGTCGACATCGTAAGCGGTGTGGCTACAGAGGACCACTTTGGTCTGGTATATGCTGGCGAAGGTATGATCACCACAAGCTGGAACTGGGCGTCTAAAGCGACAGCAGAAGCCCTGGCAGGCACGGAACTGTTCACACTGGTACTGCGTGCAGAAAGCGATGTGATGCTGAGCGAAGTGCTGGGCGTTAGTTCAGCCGTTACCAAAGCGGAAGCTTATGGCAAAGACGGAACCTTCCGGGATGTAGCCATCGAGTTTAGCGGTACTGCCGCAGCGGTTGCTGGTTTTGAGCTTTATCAGAATCAGCCCAACCCCTTCAAGGGAGAAACTGTAATTGGTTTCAACCTTCCGGAAGCAGTTCAGGCGACAGTGACGATCAGCGATGTCACCGGAAAAGTCCTGAAGCTTTACCGTCTCGAAGGTACAAAGGGCTATAACCAACTGACTGTGCGTTCGGCTGATCTGGCAGCAGCTGGTGTAGTCTCCTATACAGTTGCAGCAGGCAGCTATACAGCGACTAAGAAGATGGTCATTGTAGAATAACAGCAAACAGGCATAACGTTCCTGTTTAATCGACTAAGCGGGCATCTGGCAATACTAAGCCGGGTGCCCGCTTTTTTATTCTCCGGGCCCTTTGAAAAATTTAGTACATTAGAGATTCGTTATAGGAATGAGCACTTACAACTTTTGAATCCCTATGAAGCAGTACCTTCTCATTGCCATCAGTTCCCTGCTTAGTGCAGTGCTGGCTGTTCTGGTCTACAGATATATTGACCCCCCTAAAGAAGTAATCATCCGGGAGACCGTTGCTGCCCGCTATACCAATTTCGATCAGATGGATGTGAGCAAGCAGCGTTTGTTCCTCTCTGCTTCGCCTACAGACTTCTCAAGTGCTGCAGAGGCGGTGATCCCGGCTGTGGTCAATATCAAAACGATACAGGGCGGAGGAGGATTCGACCTTTGGGGAAGTGCTTCTGTAGGCTCTGCTTCCGGCTCTGGTGTGATCATTTCCGATGATGGCTATATTGTTACCAACAACCATGTTATTGAAGATAGCGATGAAATCGAAGTGACCCTAAACGATAAACGCGAGTACCGTGCCGAACTGATTGGTACAGACCCTTCCACCGACCTCGCGCTGATCAAGGTCAATGCAAAGGACCTCCCTTCGCTCGAATTTGGCAATTCAGACTCCCTGAGGGTAGGGGAGTGGGTGCTGGCCATTGGTAACCCTTTCAACCTCGAATCTACAGTGACTTCCGGTATTGTGAGCGCCAAGGGGCGTAGTATTGACATTTTGGAAGGGCAGGACCGCATTGAGTCCTTTATCCAAACCGATGCTGCCGTCAATCCGGGCAATAGCGGCGGTGCCCTGGTGAACACCAACGGAGAACTGATTGGCATCAACACGGCCATTATCACCCGCTCCGGCCGGTATGAGGGCTACTCCTTCGCTGTGCCCATCAATCTGGTGCGCAAGGTAGTACGCGACCTTCGGGACTACGGCGTGGTGCAGCGGGGCATCCTTGGTGTGTTTATTGACGAAATGACCAACGAGATGGCCAAACGTCTCAATCTCGATGCGGTGGAAGGCGTGTACATCAACCGCGTGACGCCCGATAGTGGCGCAGACGATGCCGGGCTGACAAAGGGCGATGTCATTATTGGCATTAACGGTGTAAAAACCAAAACCCTGCCCGAAATGCAGGAGCAGCTGGGGCGCTATCGCCCGGGCAACGCCATAAAAATTGAGATCATTCGTGATGGCAACCGGCAGGATGTAGAAGTCATTCTCAAGAATAAGAGCAACAGCACTGCGCTGGTGACTGCCAAAAATGAAGACATCTTACTCGACCTGGGCTTCGAACTCCGGGAGTTGACCCGGGAAGAACAGCGCCGCCTCGATGTGGATGGCGTGAAAGTGATCAGCATCTACCGGGGCAGCCGGGTGGAACGCACTAATATGGACCCCGGCTTCGTCATTACCAAAATAGACAACCGCCCGATCGACGAGGTAGAAGACCTGGTGAATTACCTGGAGCGCGCTTCCGGCAAAATCATGCTGGAAGGCATCTACGAAGGCTACTCCGGAGAATACTACTACGCCTTTCCACTGGATTGATAAGAAAACCACTAACCAAATATGGCCAAAATCGACATTGAGAAAAGCAAAAACGAAGACGCAATGAAACTGCTGCTCTCCCGTATGCAGCACCGCCTGGAAAAAATCTACAAAGGCGGCGGAGAGCGAAAAATTGAGAAGCTGCATAAAAAAGGCAAAATGACCGCCCGGGAACGTATCGAGCGGCTCATCGACAAAGACAGCGACTTTCTGGAAATCGGTGCTTTCGCCGGATACGAGATGTACAAGGAACACGGCGGTTGCCCGGCGGGCGGGGTGGTCGTGGGCATAGGCTATGTGAGCGGGCGGCAGTGCGTGATTGTCGCGAATGATGCCACGGTTAAAGCCGGTGCCTGGTTCCCGATTACCGGCAAGAAGAACCTGCGCGCTCAGGAAATCGCCATGGAGAACCGCCTGCCGATCATCTATCTGGTAGACAGCGCCGGGGTATACCTGCCAATGCAGGACGAGATTTTTCCGGACAAGGAACACTTCGGGCGTATCTTCCGTAATAACGCCCGCATGTCCAGCATGGGTATTCCGCAAATAGCGGCAATCATGGGTAGCTGCGTGGCAGGTGGGGCTTATCTGCCCATTATGTCCGATGAGGCACTTATTGTGGAAGGCACAGGGTCTATCTTCCTGGCAGGGCCCTACCTCGTCAAAGCGGCTATTGGTGAAGAGGTCGATCAGGAAACCCTGGGCGGAGCAACCACCCAAAGCGAAATTTCCGGCGTAACTGACTACAAAATGCCCGATGACGAAACCTGCCTGGAGACCATCCGCGACCTGGTAGACAAAATCGGGCACTTCCCCAAAGCGGGCTTCGACCGGGCAGAACCTCAACCGCCTAAAGCTGACCCGGAAGAAATTTATAACCTGTTTCCGGAAGGGAACGCGAAGCCCTATAAAACCACTGAAATCCTCAAACGCCTGGTTGACGATTCCAAGCTGACTTATTATAAAAACGGCTACGGTAAGACCATCATCTGCGCCTACGCCCGCATTAACGGCTGGTCAGTCGGTATTGTGGCGAACAACCGGGAAGTGGTGAAGAACAAGAAAGGGGAGATGCAATTTGGAGGGGTCATCTATTCCGACTCCGCCGATAAGGCCGCCCGTTTCATTATGAACTGCAACCAGAAAAAGATACCGCTCGTCTTCCTGCACGATGTGACTGGCTTTATGGTAGGCACACGGTCGGAGCACGGCGGCATCATCAAGGATGGCGCCAAGATGGTCAATGCCGTTTCCAACTCTACCGTGCCAAAGTTCAGTATCGTCATGGGCAACTCCTATGGTGCCGGCAATTATGCGATGTGCGGCAAAGCCTATGATCCGCGCCTTATCGTAGCCTGGCCCAGTGCCAAGATTGCCGTGATGGGAGGCTCTCAGGCGGCCAAGGTGCTCATGCAAATACAAGTGGCCTCCATGAAGGCCAAGGGCGAAGCGCCAAGCACACAGGAGCAGGAGGAATTGCTCAACCGGATACAAGCCAGCTACGACGAACAGACTACGCCCTACTACGCGGCTGCCCGGTTGTGGGTGGATGCCATTATCGACCCGCTGGAAACCCGTAAGGTGATTTCCATGGGCATTGAGGCAGCGAGTAATGCGGAAGTGGAGCGCTTCAACCCCGGTGTGCTGCAAACCTAAGGTGGCCGATCAGCTGGTCCGCCAAACCAAAACCTGCTTTGAATGTTCTAAGCCTAAAACGAACAAAGCACAAAATGGAGCGCGAGAATCGGTTAAAACTGTGGCTGAAAAGATTAGGTGTAGCCGGCTTTTTATTCTTCCTGATTAAAGGACTGGTGTGGATTGCTATTTTTGTAGGGCTTGGCAAATGCGCTCTGTAATGAACCCTGCTCATTCATTTACCCATTGTACTAAATCAACCGGTGATGCAGAGACTTACAACCTTGCTTTTTGCTGTTTTGAGCTCTTGTTCGCTTCTCTTTGGTCAAGATGTTATTCATCTGAAAAACCCTTCTTTTGAAGATGCTCCCAGACATAGCAAGGCGCCGAGGGGGTGGAATAGTGAGGGTTTCCTGGAAGAGTCACCATCGGATATTCATCCGGGAGGTAATTTTGGTGTAAACTCGCCCGCTCGGGATGGTCGAACCTACGTTGGCATGGTCGTACGCGATAATGAAACCTGGGAGTGCGTTGGTCAGCGATTGGAACATCCGCTACGTGCATACACCTGTTACCTTTGGTCTGTTGCGCTCATGCGTTCACCAGAATACATCAGTATTAGCCGGACTACCAATCTAAGAGCAAATTTTAACAAACCCTGCGTACTCCGGGTTTGGGGCGGTAAAACCAAAGGCAAAGGGATGGAACTGCTCAATGAAACCGAACCGGTAGACCACGAAGCATGGGAAGAGTATAAATTGCTGTTAGAACCCTCAGATACTTATGACTACATTTACCTGGAAGCCTATTACTACTATGGGGGCGAGGAATTATTACCCTACAATGGTAATTTACTAGTCGACCACTGCTCTCCAATCGTGCCCTGTAATATAGCAGAGCCAGAAGATGATTTGTACCAATACGAAAAGTAGTGCGAGGTATTATAAAAAATTGTATTTTGAGTGTGTGCCCAAATCACACTTTGACCATGCTGCCTATGAGATACCTCTACCTGCTTTTCTTTTGTTGGCCTTTATGGCTTAATGCCCAAACCAACGGGGCAACCGGGCCGCCTTCCCACCGTCATGGCGCGAAAATACCAAGCCACCGCTACAGTCCACCCGCCGGGCCATCCGAGCTGGAACCCGTAAGCACATTATCAGGATCCTTTAACAGAGCGTCTGCAGATGATTCAGAAGTATCAGCCGGTACCAAACTGGAAGATGTGGTGCGCAAACTGGGACCGGACCTAATCACGCCCCGGCTGACCATAGATGCTAACCTGCTGGATCATTTGTTAAGCCTTCTGGAAACGGAGCAGGACCTGCGGCTGATCCTGGCAGTAGACCACAGTGCCCTGAGTGTGAGGTATGCTTTGGTACATCGGCTGCTGGAGGACCTGGAAGCCTATCCGTCCGTGAAATCCCGGGTAGACATAGAAATGTACGCCCCAATTAGTGACTTCCACACGACCTGGCTTTACCGGCGTGGGCTCGGTCACCTGATGATTCGGCTGGAGCACCTCCCGAGGTAAGATTGCGCAAAAGTTCCTACCTTTCCGGTGCAGGCTGGCGTTAAATATCTTTGCGCGAGCTATTGAGAAATCAGAACGAACCGCCAATATGCGATTGATTGCAAAAACACTTGCCGGTTTGGAGCCGGTCCTTGCTCAGGAATTGGAAGAACTGGGTGCGCAGGGCATAGAACCCCTCAACCGTGCTGTCGCCTTCGAAGGCGATAAAGCGCTGATGTACCGGGCTAACCTGGAGCTTCGTACCGCACTACGTATTTTACTGCCCGTACACCAAGGCAAAGTCAGGACGGAGGAGGACTTGTACCGCCTGGTACGCACCGTAGACTGGAGCCAGTATATGAAGGTGAATGATACCCTTGCGGTGGACGGTGTCACCAACTCGAAGTTTTTTACCCATTCAAAGTATGTCGCCCTGAAGACGAAGGACGCCATTGTCGATCAGTTTCGTGAAGCGACTGGCCGCCGCCCCAACGTCAATGTCTATGCTCCCCGGTTGAGGGTCAATGTGCATATCTTCAACGATGAATGTACCATAGCGCTGGACAGTTCTGATGATTCCCTGCATAAGCGCGGTTATCGCCTGTCCTCAGTAGAGGCGCCAATAAATGAGGTGCTGGCAGCAGGTATGGTCCTACTCTCAGGCTGGAAGGCGGACCGTCCATTGCTGGACCCCATGTGCGGCTCTGGTACATTGGTCATTGAAGCCGGGCTCATTGCCACGCAGCGGGCTCCGCAGCTCAACCGGGAACACTTTGGTTTTAAACGCTGGCCCGACTTTGATGAGGCGCTGTGGGGGCAAATCCTGGAAGCGGCGAAACAGCGTGTCCGCAAATCGCCGGTGCCTATCCTCGGTTCTGATAAAGACTTCAAAGCAATGCGGCTTACTGAGCAAAATGCAATGGCTGCCGGGCTGGAGGATACCATCAAAGTGCAGCGGAAGAAATTTGAAAAACTGGAGCCGGAAGTGGAAGCGGGCATGATTTTAATGAACCCGCCCTACGATGAGCGCTTGTCAGAAGCCGATATTGGTGCCTTTTACGAGATGATCGGCGACCAACTTAAACAACGCTTTACGGGCTTTGATGCCTGGATTATCTCTTCCAGTACAGATGGATTTAAGCGGTTGGGCCTAAAGTCTTCTCAGAAAATCCCCTTATTTAACGGGGCATTGGAATGCCGGTTCGTAAAATATGAATTGTATGCCGGGACACGAAAATAAGGGCATTTATGTAGGGCTTGTATGGGAATTTTACTTTATATTTATGTTGACAGTAGTTTTAAACACCTATTCCGCTACTGCTCAGAACCTCAGTTTAAAGGCACAAAGCAGTCCCCCGGGATTGCAGCTAACTGTTGAAAAAGAGGAAATCCTTGCATTTGGTCATGCGATCTTCCCAATATCATATTGGTTAGCTACACCAATATCTCTGCCTGCTATAAAAAAGCTGCCATACCAACAATCGATTATCAAAACAGATCCTGCACACGCTTATAAGCACCTGGGAGTGATTTGTAAGTGGGAGTACAGATTAGAGCAGGCTGTCCAGTTCCCAGTTAAGTTTAGATTGGGGGAGTATCACTATGTGCAAAAGCTGGAAGGCAAAAGCCTGCATAATGATTTTCTCCCTTAAAATGGTATTCTAGTCCTAAAGCCCAACACAAAAATGAACCAAGCTCATCAATCAAGGTTTCTGAGTGAACAAGCTAAACGGTCCCATTGGTATGGTTTGGTGACAGCAGTACTGGCATTCATTATTCTCCCTTTTTTTTATTACACAGACCGGACCGAACTGGGGTTGGAAGGTACCCTCCTCTGGCGTGGTATCGGCGCGGCAGCTGCCGGCTTTTTCCTCATCAGTTTGGCCTTCAAGCCTTCTCCCCGGCAATTGAATGCTTTTCATGGTATTACGCTATCGGCTTATCTGATTATGATGCTGGGCATCGCTGTTCTGGTATTTACCAATTCCAAATATGGGGTGCAAGAATACTTTGCCGTGACAACGGGGACGCTAACAATCCTGGCTATTAATACCCTTGTGGCTCAGGGCGCTCGCCCAATCCTTATGTGGACTACAGGTATTCTGACTGCTGCCTTTATGTTGGGTATATTTTTGGGAGAAGTAGAAAGTATGGGATGGGCGGCATCTATTCTGATTTTAGCTGTATTTTCTATACTCGTGCTCCGTGGGCAGCATCGTCAGGAAAAACAAAAAGCCACTTATCTGTATACGCTGGAAGAAAAGGAAGCCCGGATTGCCAGACAGCGGGAAGAGTTGGAAGAGGTGAATGCTAACCTTGTAGGCTTCAACTTTGCCATTACCCATGATCTGAAGGGGGCGCTGCGGCGTGCACAGTCCTTTGCGCAGTTGGTTGAGCGCAGGTTGCCCGCTGAAGCGAAGACGGAGGTAGGGGATTTGTTTGAGATGATTAAACAGAACCACGACAAGATCCAGGAAATTATTGAAGGCCTCACCTTGCTGAATAGAATAGGAAAGACAAATCTTGAGAGGGAAGTGGTTGATTTGGATGAGGTTGCCAATAAGGTTTGGAAGGAGTTGGAGTCCGATTCTGCCGAAGACCGGAAAATTGAATATAGAAAAGATAAACTGGGGAAAGTAGCCGGGGACGAAGGGCTGGTTTGGCATATCTTCCATAACCTGCTCTCCAATGCGGTGACGTATTCCGAAAGAGAGGAATTAGCCCGTATTGAGGTGGGGGCATATCAGGACAGGGGCGAACGCATCGTATTTGTCAAAGACAATGGAGCAGGCTTCCCTCAGCAGTTTGCAAATGATCTCGGACGCCCATTTAAACGATTACATTCTGCTCATGAATTTGAAGGCACAGGTATCGGTCTGGCCATCGTAAAGCAAATCGTGGAGTTGCATGAGGGGCGTTTCTGGGGTGAAGGGCAGGAAGGAGAGGGGGCTACGTTTTACTTCACCTTTCCGGGAAAGGATACTGTGTAGGCGGCTTAAGACAACTGAAATAAATCTCGCACCCCTGGCGTACGGGGTACCGTAAAGCCTTCGCCAAAATCAAATCCTGCCGGCCGGCCATAAGTAGCTGCTTTGGCTTTCAGAAAATCCATAAAGCTTTTGGAGGAAATTGGTGAACTCAGCTCCTGTTCATATTCTTTAGCCTCTGGTACGTAAAACTGAGACCGGAAAGCCTTTACCAAATACAGCTTGCGCTCCATATATGCCGAAATATCTACTACAAAGTCTGGTTTTAAGTTAAAGTCCTGTATGTAATGGTACACTGCCTTTGGCCGCCACCGTTCATGCGGATTGCCCTCTGCGTCATAGGTCGGTATTTTCACCAGGCCTGAGTAGAAGCATGCATCAGCTGTCAGCTTGGCTGCCCGGCCATGATCGGGGTGCCGGTCGTCTACCGCATTACAGAGTACGATTTCCGGCTGATGTTCCCGGATGATGGCGATGATTTTTTTGATATTATCCGGATGATAGGAAAAGAACCCATCTTCCATTTCCAGGTTTTTCCTAAACGAGGCGCCCAGCAACTCTGCAGCATCAGCTGCTTCCTGATCCCTGATTTCAGCAGTGCCGCGGGTACCTAGTTCTCCACGGGTGAGGTCGAGCAGCCCCACCGTTTTGCCCTGATCCATATGCCGCAGCAGGGTGCCACTACAACTTAGTTCTACATCATCAGGGTGTACCCCAATAGCCAGTATATCAACTTTCATGCGGAAGGGATAAAGTGCATTTTAATTTAATGAAAACACAGTAACAAGACGGGGAACACCAGTTTAATGCCCAGTGTTTAGGATACCATCAGGCAAATTTGATCAGTTTAGGTTGCTCTGCCACTTGTTTGGCGATCGGAAAGTCCTGCCGGTAGACATTACCGAGCTGATCAAGGTAAATAAGCTCTACGATGAAATCCTTATTAATCTTTTTCTGGCCGGTAGCTTCCAGCAGGATGCGATAGGAGTCACCAGTTTTAATTTCATGTCCGGCGATGTTATTCTTTACCTGTATGTGCCCTTTCCCTTTGATGGACAACGTGCTGAGCCTGGCAAGCTGCCCGTGGTTATGGACTTTGAAATAAGCATCTCTGCCCATTGGCGAGAGCTGGAATGCACTGATGGTCAGATTGGGTGCTATAGCTTTAGCTTTACGTTTCCTGCGCCGCCGGCCACCAGACAGGGAAAGCAGCAGAATGAATATGATAAGCCCACCTCCTCCGATACCCCATTCCATGGGACCGGTAGAAGCCAGGTAGTCCGTAGCTGTTTCCAGCCATTGTTCCAGGTTGATGTCTTCCATATTGATGTTCCAAATTACGTGAGGGCGTAATTACCAGCATAACGCGAAGGTAGCTTAAAGTTACAAAATACACGGGCACGGACCAGACAACTAAATAGGAGGGGGGCTGTTTTTCACAAAAGAAGACCAATACAACTGATATGTTCACAGGAATAATTGAAGCCTCAGGAGAAATCCGGGAAATTAAGCAGGAAGGTACGAACGTACATTTTACTATTGCCAGCCCAATTTCCGGCGCCCTTAAAGTTGATCAGAGTGTAGCTCATAATGGCACCTGCCTGACCGTAGTGGAGTTGGGCGAAGGCACCCATACCGTCACCGCAATTGAAGAAACCCTAAAGCGGACCAACCTCGGCGACTGGTCTGTGGGCAGCCTGGTCAATCTGGAGCGGGCCATGAAAGCCGATGCCCGCCTCGATGGTCATATGGTGCAGGGGCACGTGGATGCTACGGCGGTTTGTACAGAAGTGGAAACCCGGGACGGCAGCTGGTATTACCGCTTCAAATATCAGCCTACCGAAGAGCACCTGTTGGTAGATAAAGGTTCCATCTGCATTAACGGGGTGAGCCTTACGGTGGTGGAGCCGGTGGAGGACCGTTTTTCGGTAGCCATCATTCCTTACACCTATGAACACACCAATTTCAAGGACCTGGAAGCGGGCGACCGCGTTAACCTGGAGTTTGACATCATCGGGAAGTACATCGCCCGTTACGCTCATCTGTACGCTCAAAAAGTCTAAAAACCCGCCGGGCGACCAACATTCCGGAATGGTGAATGTTAATCGCCCGGACCTAAAGGTAATAATATGCGTATTGGAATTATCGGTGCAGGTATTGCCGGGCTGGCTAGCGCAGTACGGATGGCTGTCCGGGGGCATGAAGTGGAGGTCTTCGAAGCCAATGACTATCCCGGAGGTAAGCTGTCGCAGTTTGACCTGCAGGGCTACCGATTTGATGCTGGGCCCTCACTCTTCACGATGCCACAGTACGTGGATGACCTCTTCCGGCTGGCAGGTGAAGACCCTCTGGAGCATTTCCAATATGACCGGCTGGATACCGTTTGCCACTATTTTTGGGAAGACGGCACCCGCCTGAATGCTTACGCTGACCCCACTGCATTTGGCAAAGAGGTGGAAGACAAGCTTGGCGTGCCGGCGGATCGGGTACATACTGCATTATCTGACAGTGCTTACAAATACGAGCTTACCGGGCGTATCTTCCTTGAAAAATCACTTCACCGGCTGTCTACCTGGACCAATGCCAAAGTGCTTAAGGCCATGCTGAAAATCCCCGGGCTGGACTTGTTTACGAGTATGAACCGGGTGAACGAGCGCTTGCTGCAGGAGCCCAAACTGGTGCAGCTATTCAACCGTTTTGCCACTTACAACGGCTCCAACCCCTACAAAGCGCCCGGGCTGCTAAGTATCATTCCGCACTTTGAGCATAAGATAGGGGCCTATTTCCCAAGAGGAGGGATGAATGCCATTACGCAGGCCATCTACGACCTGGCGGTCCGCAAAGGCGTGACCTTCCACATGGGGCAACCGGTTGACCGTATCCTGGTGGAAAATGGACAGGCGGTAGGGCTGCAGGTGGGCGAAGCGCAGCACCACTACGACCGCATAATCAGTAATATGGACGTCTTCTTCACGTACAAGAAGTTACTCCCGGATGCCAAACACCCAAAGCTTACGCTGAAGCAACAGAAGTCGACCTCCGCCCTGATTTTTTACTGGGGCATTCGGCATAGCTTCGAGGAGCTAGGGCTGCATAATATTTTCTTCAGCGAAGATTATAAGCGCGAGTTTGCCCTGCTGGAAGCCGGAAAAGTGTATGAAGATCCGACGGTCTACGTTAATATTTCCAGCAAATGCGAGCCGGGTGATGCCCCCGAAGGCCACGAAAACTGGTTCACAATGATCAATGTGCCTTATGACAGCGGACAGGATTGGGATGCCATTATTGACCGGGCCCGGGAGCAGGTTATCCAAAAAGTAGGCCGTATACTGGGCGTGGACCTGAAGCCCCTAATCGTTTGTGAGGATATTCTGGACCCCAGAAGCATTGAGTCTAAAACCCGTTCTCATCTGGGAGCCCTCTACGGTACGAGTTCCAATAACCGTATGGCTGCCTTCATGCGGCACGCCAACTTTTCCAATCGGATCAGGAATCTGTACTTTTGCGGAGGGAGCGTGCACCCTGGCGGCGGTATTCCGCTCTGCCTGCTTTCTGCCAAAATTGTGGAGGATGTAATGGAAGCTGCCTGAGCAGCAATTGAAAATTGAAGATTCAATCAATGACAAGTAAATCTCTGGAAGCCCCTAACTGGAAGTTTTTGGGCCTGCAATCGGCAGATTTGTCGATTGCGGTGCTGTCGGTTTTGTACCTGGTCGGGATTGTGGGCATTTTACTGCCCATTCATCCGGACTTCATCCTGCTTACGCCCCTCAACTTGTTGGTTTCGGTAGGCCTGGTGCTTTTGCATCACGGTGAGTGGCAGCGGAAGACGATTTCATACCTGCTGATTGCCTATTTGGCAGGCTTTGGAGCGGAGTTGTTTGGCGTTCAGACCGGGCTGTTGTTCGGGGATTATGCCTACGGCCGTGTGCTAGGGCCTAAGATTTGGGGTACACCACTTATGATTGGCGTAAACTGGCTCATGCTTGGCTACTGCGCAGGTATTCTGAGCAATACACTCCTTGGGCAGCGCAGCTTCTGGCTTCGGGGGACCCTTGCCGCATTAATGATGGTGGGCCTGGATGTCATGATAGAACCGGTAGCGATGGCCTATGGGTTCTGGTCCTGGGAGGGCGATGTGGTACCCCTGCAAAATTACCTCGGCTGGCTGGCGGTAGCCTGGCCTCTTGAGTTGCTCTTTGCTTACTGGCACCCCGCGCGGCACAACAAAGTGGCAGTGGCGTTGTTTTGCTTACAAATCATCTTTTTTGCAGCCCTGCTGATTTTTTAAACTTCAATCGTTAGGACACAAATGAATGTACTCCTTTATTCACTGATCACCCTGGCAGCCGTAATTGGTATGGAGTTTATGGCCTGGTTTGCGCATAAGTACATTATGCATGGCTTTTTGTGGAACTGGCACGAAGACCATCATAAGCCCCACCACGAAAAAGACGGCTTTTTTGAAAAAAATGACCTCTTCTTCCTGGTTTTTGCCATTCCAAGCGCGATTTCCTACATCGTAGGTCTGGCTGTGCCGGGTTATTTCTGGCTGTTGTTTGTTGGCATCGGGATTTCTATTTATGGTATGATTTACTTCCTGATTCACGATGTATACATTCATCAGCGTTTTAAGTGGTTCCGGCAGCTCGACAGCAAGTACTCCCGTGCGATCCTGCGGGCGCATGGTGCCCACCACGCTAAGCGTGAAAAAGAAGATGGAGAGTCTTTCGGATTGCTGATCGTCAACCCAAAATATTTCCGAAAGCGCAGCGAATGGGCAAAAGAAGACGCCAAAGCAGGTTAAACCCCTCCTCAGGATTAGCATCTATGCCGCAGTATTGGTATTTTTGGAAGATAAGACCTCAAAACTGTGGAAAATAAATATTTAGCCAAGGTTAATCAGTCGCTCAGCGAGCCCGTCCCGGAGCATACCAATATGGATGACAGCCTGCGGGCTATTCTCAAAGTGGTTCGCCCCCTTAGCGAAGACCTGAGGGAAGAGAAGTTCTACCTGAATAAGCCCTGGCTGGAGTTCAGGGATGATGAAAACTTCCACGATTCCATCCTTCACTTTTTTAATGAAGAGAACGAGTACCTGAGGTCCACCAATGGTGATGTGGAAGTCGGAGAGTGGCGTTACCTGAGCAGTTCCAATAAGCTTATGGTCAGTTTAGATGAAGAAGAACCCTCAGAACTGTACGACCTCGCTTTCTTGGACCCGGAGTTTTTTATCCTCTCCAAGCACGGTGATAATAAAAAGCTGGGCCGCCCTGAGTATTTGGTCTTGTTGCACGAGCGTGTAGGGAAGAAACTCGTCTGGCGGGAAGCCCTTGAAAAGCTGTTCAACAAGTACCGCAACAACAATAGTTTTCTTATTACGGTTACTTTAATCATTTTGGCCTTAATTGCCCTCGTTGTGCTGCTATCCTACTAAAAAAGCGGGCAAAGGGTAAAAAAAGAAACGCCCATTTCGGGAAGAAGTCCTGAAATGAGCGTTTTACTTGCAAGCGCCAAACATAGGCTCGAGCTTTTGATTAGCCTTGCAGTGCCTTTTTCATAGTCGCGCCGATCGTAGCAGGGGACTTCACAACGTGCAGGCCACACTCTTCCATGATTTTCATCTTGGCTTCTGCGGTATCCTCTGCACCGCCGATGATTGCACCGGCGTGGCCCATTGTACGGCCTTTGGGCGCTGTCTGACCGGCAATAAAACCAACGACAGGCTTAGTACCATGCTCTTTGATGTAGCGTGCAGCTTCAGCTTCCATACCACCGCCAATTTCACCAATCATGATGATGCCATCGGTGTCGGGATCGTTCATCAACAGTTCTACGGCTTCCTTAGTAGTGGTGCCTACGATAGGGTCGCCACCGATACCGATACAGGTAGATTGGCCCATGCCAGCTTTGGTCACCTGATCAACGGCTTCGTAAGTCAGGGTGCCGGAACGGGAAACGATGCCAATACGGCCCGGGTTGTGGATGAAGCCCGGCATGATACCGCACTTGGCTTCACCTGGTGTGATAACGCCCGGGCAGTTAGGCCCGATAAGGCGGCAGTCACGGTCTTCAATATAGGCCTTGACCTTAACCATGTCCTGTACAGGAATACCTTCGGTGATACAGATGATGACCTTAATACCGGCATCAGCCGCTTCCATGATTGCATCACCTGCAAAGGCAGGAGGGACGAAAATCACGGAAGTATCTGCACCTGCATCCTTAACGGCATCTGCAACCGTATTGAAAACCGGTTTCCCAAGGTGCTCCTGACCGCCCTTTCCCGGCGTTACGCCTCCTACGACGTTGGTGCCATACTCGATCATTTGCCCGGCATGGAACGAGCCTTCCTTCCCGGTAAAGCCCTGCACAATGATCTTAGAACCCTTATTGACAAGAACTGACATAACTATGGTTTTATCGATTGTTGTTGATCTTAATCTTCAATTTCCTCAATGATGAACACATCTTCGCCCTGCTTTTTCATGTAATACTGCTCGCGGGCAAACTTTTCTTTATTGACTTCCAAATCCAGGCGCTCCTGTTTGGCGTCCTCTATTTTCTCTTCGTACATCGCTTTGTCGCGGTGCATCTTATTGACAGTGCGCTGCAGCTTGATTTGGGTGAGCACACCATGATTGTCAAAGAAGACCATCCAGCCCAGGAACAGCGCCAACGTAACGAAGTATCTGTTCCTCAGGGGTGCAGGCAATTGCTCCAATAGCGGCTGTAACGGGTTGCTGATTTTTGCCATGACAATCGGTTTATAAAGTTAGTGGGCCTGACGAACATACGAAGATGAAGGCAGACCCACTAATTATCTCAGAAAAAAGAGGGCTTGACCCGGCACACCGTTTACTTCTTCAAAATAGAAGTGCCTGGATAATAAGCCTGATCGCCCAGCTCTTCCTCAATGCGGATGAGCTGATTGTACTTCGCGATCCGGTCAGAGCGGGAAGCGGAGCCGGTCTTGATTTGTCCGGTGTTCAGCGCAACGGCCAGGTCAGCAATTGTGGTATCTTCTGTCTCGCCGGAACGGTGGCTCATCACACTTGTCATAGAGTGGCGGGTCGCCAGGTTTACCGCTTCAACGGTCTCCGTCAGGGAGCCAATCTGATTGACTTTGATCAGGATGGAGTTGGCTGCACTTTCGTCAATACCACGCTGCAGGCGCTCTACGTTGGTCACGAAAAGGTCATCACCCACCAGCTGTGTGCGGTCGCCGATAGCTGCGTTCAGCGCTTTCCAGCCTGCCCAGTCGTCTTCATCCAGGCCATCCTCAATGGAGAAAATCGGGTACTTGTCGACCCACTGCTTCCAGTAGTCCACCATTTCAGTGCTCGTCAGCTTATCGCCGGTAGACTGATGGAAGTGGTAGACTTTTTCATCGGCATTATAGAACTCAGAAGCGGCGGCATCCATTGCGATGTAGATTTCTTCGCCCGGCTTGTAGCCTGCCTTCTCAATTGCAGTCAGGACCGTTTCAATCGCTTCCTGATTGGACTTGATATTCGGTGCAAAGCCACCCTCGTCACCAACGTTAGTGGAGTAGCCTTTGTCCTTGAGTACATTCTTGAGGTGGTGGAAGATTTCCACGCCCATGCGCAAGCCTTCGGAGAAGGTGCTTGCACCTACCGGCATGATCATGAATTCCTGGAAGTCGATGCTGTTGTCTGCATGCGAGCCACCATTCAGGATATTCATCATCGGTACGGGAAGAACGTGGGCATTCACACCGCCAAGGTAGCGATACAGTGGCTGCACGGTAGCCTCAGCAGCTGCTTTGGCACAAGCCAGGGAAACCGCCAGAATAGCATTGGCACCGAGTTTACCCTTGTTTTTAGTGCCGTCAATTTCCAGCATCAGCATATCTATGTAACGCTGATCGGTCACGTCAACACCAACGAGCTCTTCCAGAATGACTTCGCGGATATTCTCTACGGCTTTAGTCACGCCTTTGCCCAGGTAACGGCTTTTGTCGCCATCGCGGAGCTCTACCGCTTCATGTTTACCGGTAGAAGCACCTGAAGGCACCGCCGCACGGCCCAGGAAACCGTCTTCTGTAATGACTTCTGCCTCTACAGTTGGATTGCCACGGGAGTCCAGAATCTGTCGGGCTGCAATATCAAGGATAATACTCATGTTGGTTGGTTTTAATGCTCTATATTCTGTTAAGCACCTAAAAATAGGTGTAGGTTCGCTATCCTGTAGTGTTCACAGGATTAATTTTCCATTAAATTCACGAAATCGTCGAAGAGGTAGCGGGCATCGTGCGGGCCGGGGGAAGCTTCGGGGTGGTACTGTACCGAGAAAGCCTTCTTACCGCGGATGCGCATGCCCTCAATCGTATCGTCGTTAAGGTTGATATGGGTGATTTCCACCTTGTCAGCGTTTGCCTGCAGGGCTTCCGGAGATACACCGAAGCCATGGTTTTGGCTGGTGATTTCACATTTGCCGGTAGCCAGGTTTTTGACCGGGTGGTTGATGCCACGGTGCCCGTGGTGCATCTTATAGGTTGGAATGTCTACCGCCAGTGCCAGAATCTGATGCCCCAGGCAGATGCCAAACAGCGGCTTATCCTCTTCCAGTATGGCTTTGGCATTCTGAACCGCATAGTCCATCGGTGCCGGGTCGCCGGGGCCGTTGGACATAAAGTACCCATCCGGTCCCCATGCCCGGATTTCCTCAAGGGGCGTTTTGGCCGGGAAAATTCTCATATAGCAGTTGCGCTCTGCAAAGCTGTTGAGGATGTTCTGCTTAATGCCGAAGTCCATCACAGCGACCTTGTACTTCGCATGCGGATCGCCAAAGGTGTAAATTTCTTTAGTACTGACCTTAGAAGCCAGCTCCAGCCCATCCATGGAAGGCACCTCAGCTAGTTTTTGCTCCAGTACTTTCAGATCGGTGGTCTCCGAGGAGATGATGGCGTTCATGGCTCCTTTGCTGCGGATATGCCGCACGATGGCACGGGTGTCTACGCTGCAAATGCCCACCAGGCCTTCTTCCTCGAAGTAGTCCTGAATGGACTGATCAGCGATAGGGCGGTGGTATTCGTTGGTGTAGTTCTTACAGATCAGACCATTGATCTTGATGCTGTAAGACTCTGATTCTGTGCGCTTGGTGCCGTAATTGCCAATATGCGCATTTGTCATCACCATCAGCTGGCCGAAATAGGATGGATCCGTGAAGATCTCCTGATAGCCAGTCATACCAGTATTGAAACAAATTTCTCCGGTGGTGGTGCCAATTTTTCCGGCGGAAAGACCGTGAAAAACGGTCCCATCTTCTAATAATAATACGGCGGGAACTTGCTGAATGTCGCTCATTAACTTGAGGAATTTCGCGCAAAGATAAGGCACCGGTGGCTAAAAGCAAAGCTTGTACCTTACTCAAACTCCACTAATGCCCGGAATAGCCGCTCGTTTTCTTCCGGCGTTCCCACGGTGATACGCAGGCAGCCCTCACAGAGCGTCACCCGGGAGCGGTCCCGCACGATGATGCCCCGGTCCACGAGGTAGTTGTAAATGCCGGTCGGATCTTCCACTTTAACAAGCAGGAAGTTGGCATCAGAAGGGTAGATGCGCTCCACGAATGGCAGCCCGCCAAGGTATTGCTGCAGCAGGGTACGCTGACCAAGCAGTTGCTGTACCTGTGCTTCCTGTTCTTCCTGTTTGTCCAGTGCCTTTAGCGCTGCCTCCTGCGTCAGCTGATTGATGTTGTAAGGGGGCTTCACCTTATTGAAGTACCCAATGATTTCTTCGGATGCGAACGCCATGCCCAGCCGTATGCCTGCCATGCCCCAGGCCTTGGAAAAGGTTTGAAGGACAACAAGATTGGGATATTCCGGCAGGAGGTGGATGGCACTTTCCTGAGCAGAGAAGTCAATATAAGCTTCATCCACCACCACAATGCCTGAGAAGCCTGCTGCCAGTTCCCGGATCAGCCCGGGGCGAATGCTGTTGCCGGTCGGGTTGTTGGGGCTGCAGATGAATAGCAGTTTGGAATGGGCATCGGCTTCAGCCAGCACCGCCTCAACATCCGGCTGAAAACTACCCGGGCGCAGAGGGCTTTCCTTCACCGACACATTGGAAATATCAGCAGATACCCGGTACATGCCGTAGGTAGGGGGCAGGGTGATGATGTGGTCGGCCCCGGGCTCACAAAAAATCCGGAGCAGCAGGTCAATCGCTTCGTCGCTGCCATTGCCGAGGAAGATGTGCTCCGGGGCAATGCCTTTGAGGGTACTGATGGCCTGTTTGAGCTTCCACTGCAAGGGGTCCGGGTAGCGGTTGTAGCCGGTATCATAAGGACTTTCGTTGGCATCCAAAAAGACCTCGGCCTTCCCTTTGAACTCCGAACGGGCAGAGGAGTAGGGCGTGAGGCGGCGGATGTTGGGGCGGACTAGGTTTTGTATCATTTAAACCTGCTTTACAAAAGTAATTTACGCTCCAATACGGAGTCAGGTTGGTTAATCTTGAAAATCTTAATGGTAGCCTTTCCCTTCAAAGCAGAGGAGTTATAATGCCTGATGCTTCTAATTTGAAATGATCCTCCCATTTTTCTTTTCGGGGGTTGAAGAAAGATACAGGATGGCTGGTTCCTTCAAGTAAAGTGGCAATATCGGTTCCTTTATTTAGATTGCACTGAGGGCAAGATAGAGACAAATTGTCTAATGTGTTTGAGCCTCCGTGTTTTTTGCTAACAATGTGATCGACATGAAACTTGAAGTAGGAGTAGCGCTCAGAGATAAGGCAGTATTCGCATTTGAATTGAGCTCTGGCAGCAACTTTTGACCTGGTTTCTTCAGAGATATAATAATNATTACTNATTGGCCTTTGCTTTGTCAGCTCGGATTTTGGCNATTCTCACCAGTCGATCAAATATAAGAAAATGGTCAAGTTCTTCTTTTTCCTCTGTTGTGATTTCATCATACTTATGTTTGTCCAATAAGTAATCNAATCGTTCTTGCGTATTTTCAGACGCCCTGAGCTTCATAATCCTATCATGATCCAATTGAGCAAGTATACTCGCCAGCTCATCATATATATTGTTGATAAGTGTCATGCTCTTTGATTTTATGGATGTGTGGTATAAAGTTAGGTGAAAAGAAGTCCCTACTACCTTTAAACTACAATTTTGATGTAGAGTAAGTTCCAGTAAGCCATTACTTCTCCTCCAACCGAACCGCCACCGCCCGGGCGTGCGCCATCAGTTCCTCCGCTTCAGCCATGCGTTGTACCGCAGGCCCGAGCCCCTGCAGCCCTTCCCGGCTTAGCTCCTGAAAAGTGATCTTTTTGATAAAGCTGTCGAGCGAGACCCCACTGTAGCTGCGGGCGTACCCATCCGTTGGCAGGGTGTGGTTGGTACCGGAAGCGTAATCGCCTACCGACTCCGGGGTGTAGTGCCCCAGAAATACCGAACCGGCATTTAGGATTTGTTCGCCCATCTCTCCGGCATCCGCCACGGAAAGGATAAGGTGCTCGGGGGCATACGCATTGATGAGTTCCACCGCTGCTGCCTGGTCTTCGAGTACTACGGTTACACTATGGCTCAGTGCTTCTTTGGCTATGTCCCGTCTGGGCAATGTGGCGAGCTGGGCTTCCACCGCTTCGGCTACCGCCTGAGCCATCGTTTCCGAAAGAGTGACGAGCACCACCTGACTGTCAATGCCGTGTTCTGCCTGTGAAAGGAGGTCGGCAGCGACGAATGCCGGGTTGGCCGTATCGTCGGCACATACGAGCACCTCCGAGGGGCCGGCGGGCATATCAATGGCTACACCGCGCCGGCTGGCCAGCTGCTTGGCGGCGGTCACGTACTGATTGCCGGGGCCAAAGATTTTGTAGACGGAGGGTACGGTCGCTGTGCCGTAGGTCATGGCCCCAATGGCCTGTGCACCACCGATCTTGAAAATCTGCGTAATGCCTACAAGGTCAGCGGTATAGAGAATGGCAGGGTTGACTTTGCCGTTTTTATCAGGAGGCGTGCATAAAATCCGCTCCCGGCAACCGGCAATCGTTGCAGGGACACCGAGCATGAGCACTGCAGAAAACAGGGGCGCCGTACCACCGGGTATGTACAACCCGACTTTTTCAATGGGCACGCTTTTGCGCCAGCAGCGTACGCCGGGCATGGTTTCCACTGCTTCCACCGGTTCCCACTGCCGGGCGTGGAAGGTTTCAATATTCGTGCGGGCGAGTTGGATGGCGGCTTTGAGCTCAGGCGCGAGTGTGGCCCGGGCTTCCGCAATCTCCGCTTCACTGACACGAAAATCGTCAAGGCGTACGCCATCGAAACGTTCGGTGTATTCCCGCACGGCTTCGTCTCCGCGCTGTTCGATATCAGCGAGGACCCCGCCCACTATTTTATCGAGGTCGGCCGCTGCCATCGTAGGGCGGCGGAGGAGGTCGGCCCAGGTATCAGGCGCTGGATTGAGGTAAGTCTTCATCTGCATTACAAAATCATTTTTTCGATGGGAATAACTAAGATACCTTCTGCACCGGCAGCTTTGAGCTGATCAATGATTTCCCAGAATTGGGATTCATCAATTACGGTGTGGATGGAGTTCCAGCCCGAGGCTGCGAGGGGCATCACAGTGGGGCTCTTCATGCCTGGCAGGATGTTGATGATGGCTTCCGTTTGGCTGGCGGGGGCGTTCATCAGAATGTATTTGTTGTTGCGGGCTTTGAGTACCGATTGTATGCGGAACACAATCTGATCCAGGATGGCTTGTTTGTCCGCAGAAAGCTGTGGGTTCCTGACGATACAGGCTTCCGATTTCAGGATGACCTCTTTTTCTTCCAGCCCATTCTTGAAGAGTGTGCTGCCGGAACTGACGAGGTCGCAAATGGCATCTGCCAGCCCGATATTGGGTGCAATCTCCACCGATCCGGAAATCTCGTGAATCTCCGCTTCGATTTGGTGCTTAGCCATAAACTGCCGCAGGGAATTGGGATAGGAGGTGGCAATGCGCTTGCCGTTGAGCCATTCCGGTCCGGGATAAGGTGTATTCTTGGGCAGTGCAATGGACAGCCGACATTTAGAGAAGCCGAGGGGCAGCACTTCTTCGATTTGCTTTTGCTTTTCGACGAGGGTGTTCTGGCCCAGAATGCCAATATCGGCTACCCCGTCCTGCACGTACTGCGGGATATCGGAATTGCGCAGGTACAGAATGTCTACGGGGTAGTTGCTGGCCGAGGCTTTCAGCTGGTCTTTGCCGTTATTGACCCGGATGCCGCACTCTTTGAGCAGTTCCAGAGAACCATCCAACAGGCGGCCGGATTTTTGAACGGCAATTTTTAAACGTGTGTCTGACATAATAAACGCGAGGGTTGTGGTGAAACAAAAAAAGAGGTTAACCAGCGAATGGTTAACCTCTTTTGTGGACTAAAGTTGATTAATCAACGGTTCATCTCACGCACGATTCCACCATTCACTGCCGGGCAGTGGGAAATGATGTACGTGATGATGCCAGTTGTTAATAATCATAAGTTGTTAAATAAGAAAAGCAGCCTTTTGAGCTGCTTTCCGAAGTGGTGTGGGGCGGATTCGAACCGCCGACACATGGATTTTCAGTCCATTGCTCTACCACCTGAGCTACCGCACCTTAGTTGTGACAGTTTTTGCTAATCCTGCTCCTGTAAAAAAATTGAAATACTCATCTTCGCTATCGCTTCATTCGCATTTCAATTTTGTCGCAGGCTTACGCAAAAACTGGGTTTATACAATTTTCGCTACCCCGCTCTTTTGAAGAAAATAAAATACTCACCTCCGCTATTGCTGCGTTCGCATTTTATTTTCGCCGCGGACCTGACGCGAAAATTGGATATTGCAAAAATACTTTTCAATTCTTTTGATCAGCCACCGCTTTCGGTGTTTTGCGGTTGCAAATATAAGTGCGATATCGATAATGCGCAACCCCTGAGCTTAAATTTTTATTCTTTACCCTTGGGTTTAGGTTTTAAGGCTTTGCGGTACAGGGAGTTGTAGCCAGAAGAAAAAANANCCCGGCATTTCCTGTTTTGGAATTGCCGGGCTGTTGCTNCCGCGCTAATCGAGTAGATNGTCTGGTCTAGNCGATACGCTGCGTTTGGAAATCCAGCGCCGGGTAGCGGAGCTTGATGAACTCATACGCACCAAACATAACGCCGGTAAAGATGAGGTCACCGGCAAAGGTCGCTTGGTAGAAAGGCCAGCCTGCGCCGTAGCAAGCCATCAGCCCGCCAATATTTTGCGGGTACATGGGGCTGCCCAGCCATACGCCAAAGTTGGACACCAGGAAAAAGATAGCACCGGCTCCGATCGCACCACCCAGAATACGGGGCAGGGTCACCTTGGAAAGGATGCCCAGCCCAAAAAGTACGATGAGCAGGTAGCTGCCGTACTGCCAGAAGAAGCCTTCATAGAATACGGTGAAGCCTTCAAAGTAGTGGGCATAAATGACATTATTGATAACAATATCACTGGCAAAAACCGCCAATACGGGCACCAGGAATGCCAGCCAGCGCTTGCTGAAGTAAGCGGCACCAAACAAGCCCATCGCGGCTACCGGCGAAAAATTCAGGGGGTGTGGGAAAATCCGGAACAATGCCGCCACGAGAATCATGCCCGTTACCACAGCAAACCGGATGTTAAGCTTCTGATCTTGCATATCTTAAGTAGTTTATAGTTTTTTGAGACGCCTGACGGTGAGGCGTTAAAAATTGGTTTTAAATAGTTTTTTGGTCAGGTAGCCATTAGCATTATGTACCTGCAGTACGTAAATACCTGCGGGCAAAGTTAAGGCTTCTATGGCGTTTGTTCCCGGCATAAGCCGAAAAGTTTGCAATACCTGCCCGCTGATATTCATCAGCCGGGCTTCGACTTCCTGATTGGATCCCCATTGTGCATACCAGGTGCCGCTTGCCGGGTTGGGAAATACATTCAAATCAGCGGCGGGCAGTTCCGTGCGCTGCGTGCTGACCGGCATGTCGGTAGTCATCAGATCGTCCATGCAAAAATAGGCCGGCGTGTTCATCCCAAACATCCCGTTATCCGTAGAGCTCATGGTGAATTGCAGGCTGTCGGCATTGCCAAGCGTGCTCAGGTCCACGTAGGTCCAATCCTCCACGATATAGTCCTGACTGTTGTCCTCAAACCGGTAATCCGCCAAGTAGAAGTTAACGCTGTCCGTACTCAGTTCCCCACCAAGATACTTTTTTATGGTCAAAAGAAAAAAGTCGGGGTCATCGCCGGATTCTCCGCCAAACTTCTTGGCGAAGCCATCGCCTTCCAGCATGCTGAGGTAAGGATAGGTGCCATTGGTGACGTAAAAGCCTTCCACTGCGCCCCCGGCGGCTGCGCCCTGCAGTACCAGCACGGATTGTGGCGAAGCATAGCTTACCGCGTAGGTTGTGGAATTGTAGCCGCTGCCGGTAATGGCGCTCAGGTCATTCATAAATCCAGGAGTAGTTGCATCGGTGCTGGCTGAGATGGCCCAGCCCGACCACGCGTTAAAATCAGGATTGTAGCTGTTGGGCAGAAAAAGGTTGCCGCTTTGGAACCCCCCGCTCCCGTCACTCCCGTTCAGGGCTTCACCGGGCTCGAGATCGAAGTTTTCGAAATCAGCAGTCGTCTGCGCATAGCTCAATGCGGTACAGAGCAGCAGTAGAATAGTCGTTGAAGTCCATTTCATATAAGGCTAATGTTTATGTTTGAAAAACAGGTTAATGCCTAACTGAAAGCTGCGGCCCGGCATGGGGCGGCGGTCGACGATGCGGTAGGAAGCGTCCCAAAGGTTGTCCGCCCGACCAAAAGCCTGCAGGGTGAATCTTTGCCAGCTCAGCTGATATTGTAGCTGCGCAAACCCAAGGTGATAGCCCGGTAGCTCCGTATCATTCAGGGTTTGAACCGCACTCGTCAGCCGATGCTGATAGGTGAATTGCAGGGCGTCTTTACTAACGGATATTCGGGCAAAACCCAGATGCTCCGGTGTGTAGGCGAGTTGCTCACCTTCTGCAATCCGGGGCTGCTGAATGGCAATTTCATTCGTGGAGCGGATGTAGTCGTAGCCCACTTGCCCTTCCCATTGCCATGCTCCGGTGGTGAAGCGGCAGGACAGGCGCTGTTCCAGCCCCCGGCTCCAGACCTCTGTGAGGTTATTGGCGGACCAAAAGTTTTGCCCCTCGGTAAGCCCCCACATAATCCAATCGTCGATGCGCCGGTGAAAGCCGGTAACGGTATAGCTCCATGCCCCCTTTTGCCAGCTTAGCCCCCCCTCGGCACTCCAGCCGATTTCTGGCAGTAAGTCGGGGTTCCCTCCCGGCAGCCAGTGCAGGTCATTCAGGGTAGGAATGCGGTAATTGCGGCTGATTTTGGCCTGCCAGCTTAGATTAGAAGTAATGGGGCCATTTGCGCCCAGAGCAGGCACGATGGGCACCCAATTGTCATCGACTCGTTCCTGCCGTAAGCTGAGCTGAACGCGCAGGGCATCCCACTCTTTCCGGATGCTGGCAAAAGCAGCGGCACGTTGCTGCTCCGGCTGCTCGCCCCGGTAGCCATCAGCTGTAGCCGTAGCCCGGTTATAGAAGAGCCCAGCCTGTAATTCCAGGTCTGCACTTAGCGCCCATTGATGTTCCACCTCGCCCATGAGCGTATGGAAATGGCTGAGCGCCCGCAGCAGAATGGCGTCATCCCGGTAGTCGATCGCTTCCCGGAACCAGCCCAGGCGGGCATTGAAGACGCCATGTTTGCTGCGTTGCTGGTAGTGCAGGGCGGTGCGCAGGAAGGTATCGAGCTGCAGGGCTTCGCCCCGGGTTTGGGTGGTCAGGGGCGGTATGTTACGATCGGAGGTTTGCCACCAGGCAAAAGCAGCCAGTTGACGGTCGGGGCGGGGCTGCCAGTAGACTTCCTGCAGGATGGCCTGTTGCCGGAAATCGGCATGCGTTTGCTGCCGCTCTTCTCCGCTATCCAGTTGGTAGTTGAAATCGTTGTCGGCAGACCGGTGGAACATGCGGGTGTTGAATGCCCACTGCTCCCCCCGGTAGCGGGCACGCGCCTGATGGTCCTGAAAGCCAAAGCTGCCCAGCATGGTTTGTGCGCCCGCTTCCATGCCCCGGTAGGAGAGGGGCGTATTGCGCAAGCCCACTGTGCCACCAATGGCCCCACTGCCCCAGGCTGCGCTGCCCCCGCCTCTTTGCAGGTTCACCCCATCTACAAAAGCCAGGGGCAGGAGGGAAAAGTCGAGTTGGCCCAGCATCGGGCTTTGGAGCGGCAGCCCATTCCAGGTGACTGCTGTATGCCCGGCACTGCCGCCACGTATGGAGGTCGTGGCAATGCTGCCGCCGCCGTAGTTCTTGATGAAAATACCGCCTTCCCGTTCCAGCAGGTCGGTCAGATAGTAGCCGGCGTAGCGGTTGACATCGGTGGAGTCCCAGCGTTGTTCCTGACTGCCGGTGAAGTTGGCGCGAAGGGGCGAAGTGGTGATTTCGGCAGTAGGCAGGAGCACGGCAGTATCGGGCTGTGCCAAAAGAGGCAATGCGTATGAAAAGCTCAGTAAAAGGATAAGGAGCTGCCGCATCCTGCCGGTTTTGGAGCCTGAAGGGCAGGGCAAGAGCGGATAATGGGGCATTGTGTGGGTGAATGGACAAAAGAAGGTGCAGGAAATTCTTACACACCTGCGTTTGTTAAGCCGTACGCTTGCCCTTACGTAGAGAACAGGCCAGCGGTACCCATTAGGCCCAATAAGCACTCCATCCCTGCTTTTCCTCCGAAAGCCCGAATGAATTAAATCTTGCCTGGCAGGTCTTCTGGCTTGCTTCTGCTTTTGCGGCCTTCCCATCATCTCCCGACAGTGGCGTAGTGCGCAAAGGGCATTTTTTGTGAAGCTTACAGCAGCGGGGACTGCTCAGGATTTGCACCTGATTCCCTTTTAAACGAAGGCTATCTTCACAGACATAGCATTCGTACCAAAGCTGGCGCAAAGGTAGGGAAAAAAGCACAGGTAGACGTTAAATTGTGGTCAGCGCTGTATAGCAGTTGCCTTTTACCGCCTGTTTTCCTTATTTTTGGTTAACACTAAACCCGATATGATGAAAAAGAAGATTACTACGATCACCCTTTTCCTGTTCGCCCTTTTGAGCAGCAACGCGCTTCTGGCTCAGTCCAATCTGTTTGTCGACACCTCTTACACCGCATCTGAAATGGTTACCGCTTTCTTCAGCGATGCTGATGTTGCGCCTTCCAATGTGACCTATACCGGCGCTCCGGAGGGGATGGCTTTTTTTGATGCCGGCGATACCTACATGGGCATTAATGCCGGGATATTCCTGTCTACCGGTCCCGCAACCGTAGCGGCTAACCCGGCAAGCTTCGACGCAACCTTTAATAATTTAGGGCAGCCCGGAGACGCTGATTTGCAGGATCTGCTGGAGCCCGGTATGCTGACCCATGATGCCGCTGTACTGGAATTTGATATCGTACCCAATACAGATACCATCTGCTTTAATTACATTTTTGGCTCTGAGGAATACCCGGAGTTTGTGGGCAGTCAATTTAATGATGTCTTTGCTTTCTTTATAAGCGGTGGTCCGGAGTATGATTCCCTGACTAATATTGCTACTATACCGGACAGCGACCCGATAGTCCCGGTAACCATCAATAACCTGAATGCGGACTCCAACAGCAGTTTCTACATTCCACAGTTCACTCTTGATACCCTGTCGTGGTCGCCACCAATATATGACACTACAGCCACAGACCTGGCTTACGATGCCTACACCACTTTACTGCCTGCTAAAGCATACGTCACACCGGGCGAAACCTACCACATCAAAATTGGTATTGCAGATGCGGGGGACGGGGTCTATGACTCCGGTGTTTTCATTGGGATTACCAGTCTGGGCGGCGACTCCCTGCTCACCCCTACAGCTAACGCGAACCTTAGCGTCATCGGCAATCAGCTCATTGCAGAAAACATTTCTTCTTTTGCCAAGGCCTTCGAATGGGACTTTGGTGATGGCACCACTTCCACGGAACGGCATCCGGAGCCCCATACTTATGCAGAATATGGAACTTATATGGTAGAGCTCAAAGTACATACCTGGTGCTGCTCGGCCACTTTCGTGGAAACCGTGACGGTAGCCCCGCCGTTGCTGACCAATTTTAGCGTCACCCCCGAGGCAGGGAATTGCCCCGGCGATACTTTTACCTTTGAGGACCTCTCGGAAGGCGCCGTTGACACCTGGTCCTGGGCTTTCCCCGGCGGGCAGCCGGCGACTGCTGATGCCCCTAATCCAACCGTAACCTACGATGAGCCTGGCGTGTACCCCGTAATGCTCACCGTCACCGATACTTTTGGGCAAACAGCGACGCTTGAAATGGAGGCCGCTGTTGAAATTCAGGCCCTGCCTACCGCTGCTTTCGAAGCCACGGCCAATGAGCTGCAGGTGGCTTTCCAGAATAATGCAGCACATGCCACTTCCTACCTATGGGATTTTGGCGATGGCCAGCAAAGCACGGATCAGTCGCCGACACATACCTACGCTTCTGAAGGCAGCTACACCGTAACCCTCACGGTTATGAATGACTGTGGGGAGGCTGTTGCGGTGTCAGAGGTGAGTGTAATGGTCGTCAGCACCCGGGATTTGCCTGCTACGGCTTTTGCGCTATTCCCCAACCCGGTCAAAGACCGCCTGACCATCCGCCCGGCAATGACCGGAGCTTATGACGTGTCTGTTTTCCGCGCCGACGGACAACTGTTGCTCCGCCGGCAGGGTCTACAGGGGCAGTCCACTATTCCAATGGAGCAGTGGAGTGCGGGTGTTTATGTCATCGAGCTGACCAATGGGCAGGGCGCTTTACAACGGCTGGTGAGTAAGCAGTAAAGGGTTTCTGCTGGTAAAATAGGGCTGTTAGGCAGGTGGGGAACTTTCTTGCCTGCCTAATCTCACCCCCTGCGGTGACCATCCTCACTGTAGTTCAGGCTTTTGTCGCTTACTTTTCGGAGAATAAAAAAATTAGCGATGAAAAAATGGATACTCGCCGGTCTGCTGCTGGCTACTTTGAATACATTAGGCACTGCCCAAACCGAAGAATGGGTGTGCAAAGATCAGGAAGCCATCACCGCCATGGAACGTGGCGCGGCCGAGCGGCAGCTGAATTTCCGTTCCTCCGCATTGACCGATGACTACGATATCAAGTACCACCGGCTGGAGTGGAACATCAACCCCAACAACTACTACATTTCCGGTACGGTCACGACCTACTTCATGCCTAAGGAGGCCAACTTCGTAGCGTTGCACTTCGACCTTGCCAATACCCTGCAGGTCAATAGTGTCGTTTTTCACGGGCAGGAAGTGGAAACCTATAGCCAAAGCAACAATATGCTGACCATCAACCTGCCCAATTCCCTGGCGATGGCGGAGCTGGACTCGGTGAGCGTCACCTACGAAGGGGCACCGCCGTCCAACGGCTTTGGCTCCTTTGCGCAAGCCACCCATAGTGGCAATCCGGTGCTTTGGACCCTTTCCGAGCCCTACGGTGCCCGGGATTGGTGGCCCTGCAAGCAGGACCTGAGCGACAAAATAGACAGTATTGATGTGCTGATACTTACGCCGGTTGCCTATAAAGTGGCCAGCAATGGTTTGTTGAAAGAGATCATCGAAGATGGCAATGAGCACATCTACCACTGGAAGCACCGCTACCCCATCCCTGCCTACCTGATTGCCATTGCGGTGACCAACTACGCCGAGTATTCCGACTTCGTACCGGTGGAAAATGGGGAACCGATCGAGGTGCTCAACTACGTTTTTCCGGAAAACCTGGCGGATTCCCAACAGGCTACCACTGCCACGGTGGAGATCATGCAGCTCTTCAACGAGCTCTTCGGGCTGTACCCCTTTGCCGAAGAAAAATACGGCCATGCCCAATTCGGCTGGGGCGGTGGCATGGAGCACCAAACGATGAGCTTTATGGGCGGCTTTTCCCACCTCTTGCAGGCGCATGAGCTGGCTCATCAATGGTTTGGAAACAAAGTCACCTGTGGCAGCTGGCAGGACATCTGGTTGAATGAAGGTTTCGCCACCTATCTGGAAGGGCTGACGTATCAGTACGATCTGGGGCCCAACACCTGGGATAACTGGTTGTCCGGCAAGATCAACCACGTGACGAGCGCACCCGACGGTTCCGTTTTTGTGTACGACACGAGCAGCGTAAGCCGTATTTTCAGCAGCCGCCTGTCCTACTCCAAAGGTGCGATGCTCTTGCATATGCTGCGCTGGAAACTGGGCGACGAGGATTTCTTCCAGGGCGTACGCAACTACGTGGATGCACCCGAGCTGGTCTTTGGCTACGCCAAGTCTGATGACCTCAAGGGCTACCTGGAGGCAGAAAGCGGACAGGACCTTACCGAATTCTTCGACGACTGGCTCTACGGTCAGGGCTACCCGTCCTATCAGATGCGTTGGTTTCAGGAAGGGAGTACGCTGTACGTCCGCCTGAATCAGCA
>PR_CR_10_Liq_3_inCRDRAFT_1000043_pt1 | contig 36610 bp, 27 predicted proteins | sample PRCRCaboRojoPR_2_FD_10240 | JGI IMG/M metagenome (IMG submission 10240)
TGATGACCGGCTGCTGCCACTGCTTCGGCTACTGCTCCGGCTTGGAGAAGAATAGCTTCGGCTGCTACTCCGGCTTGGCGAAGAGTAACTCCGGCTGCTGCTTCTGCTGGGAGAAGAATAGCTTCGGCTGCTCCGTGAGCTGCTGTTACTGCGCGGCGTGTAAGAGCGTGAGCTCCGGTTGTTGCTCGGTGAGTAACTGCGGCTGCTGCGCGAGCTGGAATTACTTCGAGGCGTGTAGCTGCGTGAGGAGTTGCTGCGGTTGGAGCGTGGCGTATAGGTACGGTTGCTCCGGCTGCTGCTGTTCCCTCTGTCATAGCTCCGGCTGCTACGTGGCGTGGAATAAGTCCGCGAGTTGCGGCTGTTGCTTGTTCCACGGTCGTAGCTGCGAGAGGTACTGCCACTCCGGTTGTAAGTACCGCTGTTGCGCGGTGCATTATAGTCCCGGCGTGTCGCATTGCTGCGGCTGCGGGTGGATGTCCGTGATGAATTGTCACGGCTGGTTACCACTCTGGAACGTTCCGGTGTCACAGTGGTCACAGGTGCCCGATCGTAAGTGCGGGGGCGTTCATAGGTACGGCTGACCTGAGCTGCATTAGGATTCTGATCACTCCGGCGGTCAGGTGTGGTTTCCGCAGTGCGGGGAGAGGCTCCCGCCCGGTTTACCGTTACATCCTTTGGTGTCGCGGTAGTTGGTGTGCGGCCATCCTGCTGCAACCCGATGTCACGGCGGGCCTGACTTGGCCGGTTCACGGAGCCATTGGTACGCGGACCGTAGTAGGTGCCCCTGCCATCGTTGAAGTTATTATTAATGTTTACATTATTGACGGTATTGTAGGCGAAGCCGTTACCCCAGGTTGGGCAGATACCAAAGCCACCGCCGCCCCAGCCCCAGGGAGAATTCCAGCTGTTCCAGCCGAAATTATTGAAGCCCCATGGACCACCGCCCCAGCCGAAGTCATTCCAACCCCAACGGTTGAAGCCCCAGGGAGAATTCCAGGCGTTAAAGCCCCACGGGCTGCCCCAGACATTACCGAAGCCAATGCCTACATTAATATTGATTCCCGGACCCCAGCCAAAGTTATTCCAGCGGTTCCACCGGTTCCAGCGATTCCACCGGTTCCAGCGCCAGGGCGAATCATAAATGAGCATAGTTGCTGCTGCCGGATTAAAGAAAGGATCAAAATAGGCGTAGTCTACATAGACCGGATCAAAGAACCCAAACCCCTGATAGGGCCGGTGGAAGCGACGAATCCGTGAGGTATATTCGTAATCGTAATACTCATCGTCGTAGTATTCGTCGTTATTCCGGTTGGAACTGGAGGCATTGCTATCATTAAAGCTGTTGCCATAATCATAGTAAGCGCCATCCGTATCCGGATTGTAGTAGAGATCGTCGTACTGCGCGCCTATATCGCCCATACCCCAGACCAGGAACAGGGCGATCAACAAAGGCGATATCTTATAGCTTTTCATAAAAATTGTTTTTAATGTAATTACCGTTGCGCTCTTATTTCTTACAACACGTAATTTATTACTTTTGTGCCTAATTTTTAGTTAAAGCCCCTTTAAAACCGCGTTTGCACCTTGTTAAATAAGGGTCAATCGCGAATTAACAACTGTTAAAATGGGCTTTTACGGAACAAAAGTACGGTATACAAACGGTTAAATCCTGTTAAAACAGCGGATAATAAGACAATTTTATGGCTAAAGCAATTACTCAGCGAAAAGACAATTACTCTCAGTGGTACCTCGATATTGTGAAACGGGCGGGCCTTGCGGACCACTCTAAGGTGAAAGGCTGCATGGTAATTAAGCCTACCGGCTTCGCAATTTGGGAAAATATGAGAGATGAGCTCGACCGGATGTTCAAAGAGACCGGACACGTGAACGCCTATTTCCCGCTGTTTATCCCGAAAAGTTTCCTCAGCCGTGAGGCACAGCACGTAGAGGGCTTTGCTAAAGAATGTGCGGTCATTACCCACCACCGCCTGATGAATGACCCCGATGGCAACGGCGTGGTGGTCGATCCGGATGCGAAGCTGGAAGAAGAACTCATCGTGCGCCCGACTTCCGAGACCATCATCTGGGATACTTACAAGGACTGGATCAACTCCTATCGCGACCTGCCCCTGCTGATCAATCAGTGGGCCAACGTGGTGCGCTGGGAAATGCGGACCCGGCTCTTCCTTCGCACCACAGAGTTCCTTTGGCAGGAAGGGCACACCGCTCACGCTACCCGCGAGGAAGCAATGGAAGAAGCCCTGCAAATGCAGCGGGTTTACGCCGAATTTGCGGAAGAATACATGGCCATGCCGGTTGTCAAGGGCATCAAAACCGCCAATGAGCGCTTTGCCGGGGCGGATGAGACCTTCACCATCGAGGCGCTTATGCAGGATGGGAAGGCCCTGCAGGCAGGTACCTCTCACTTCCTGGGGCAGAACTTTGCCAAAGCATTCGATGTGAAGTTCCTCAATAAGGAGAATCAGCAGGAGTACGTTTGGGCGACTTCCTGGGGCGTTTCCACTCGTCTGCTCGGCGGCCTGATCATGACCCACTCTGATGACGATGGGCTGGTAATACCGCCAAAACTCGCACCTACGCAGGTGGTTATTGTGCCGATTCCAAAGCCCGGTCCGGAAATTGGCGAGGCGGCGGATAAAGTGATGAAGGCGCTGCGCGGCCGTGGCATTCGCGTCAAGTTTGACGATGACGAAAAGAACCGGCCCGGCTTTAAGTTTGCCGAGCACGAGATGAAGGGCATTCCGGTCCGCATTGGCATCGGTAAGCGCGACCTGGAAAAAGGGCAGGTGGAAATTGCCCGCCGCGATACCAAGGAGAAGACCTTTGTGCCGATTGACGAGGCGGCGGCATACATCGAGAACCTGGTGGCCGAAATTCAAAACAACCTCTTCGAGCGGGCAAAGCAGTTCCGAGACGACAATATCACGAAAGTGGACAACTTCGATGATTTCAAGGAAGCGGTTTCCGGCAGCGGCAACTCCGAAATTGAATCCTGGGGCGGCGGCTTTGTCTCTGCTCACTGGGACGGCACTACCGAAACGGAGCTAAAGATCAAGGAGCTGACCAAAGCTACGATCCGCTGTATCCCACTCGACAACGAGAAGGAGGAAGGGCAGTGCGTTCTTACCGGAAAGCCTTCCGGGCAGCGGGTGCTGTTTGCCAAAGCGTATTAAGTAATACCGGGTGGCTCACTAATTGGGTCACCCTTCCCGTTTGAAAAAATGGAAAAATTACAAACAGCGATTACTCAGATGATCTCGCTTTCTGAACAAGAGGCGTTAGCCTTTATGTCGAGGTGTTATCGCAGGCAATTCAAGAGGAAGGCGGTATTAAGCGAGGATGAAAAAATCATCGATGAAGTCTATTTTATTGAAAAAGGCATCATTAGAGTCAAGATAAATGACTTGAGCGGGGCAGAGCATACCGTTCACTTTGCAATAGAAAACCAGTTTATTGCCGATTACCGTGCATTCATTACGAGAGAAAAATCGAGTTACGAGCTGGAGGCGATAGAGGATACTGAAGTAATTGTTTTGCCTAAAGCGGGTATTGAATGGGGGTATCAATCCTTAAAGGAAGGCGAAAAACTGGGTCGGCTGATTGCGGAATATTACTTTACTTATCTTGATCGGCGCATTGAGCACCTCTACACGCTTTCGCCTTTACAGCGATATGACCTCATGAATCAAATTTTTCCAAACATTCATAATCGTGTGCCGCAGCATATGATTGCTTCCTACCTGGGCATCACGCCTATACACCTGAGCAGAATAAAGAAAAACAGGCTCTCCTGAAAGCATAAACAAATGTTATCGTTTGTAAGGCACCAAACTCTGCAACTTTGCCATGTCCTAAAAAATAAAAAACATGGTAGAATTGATAGAATTTATGCATTGGGCAGTAGCTACTGTGCTACTAAGTCTTCCTGTGAATGCTCAGACCGAAAATGTCTTGTTTAAAGTTTTCGGAATTAATAAAAACACTGGCGGATTTATTTCTTCAGGGATTTTCACCAAAACCAACTTTCCAGGGGCCGGACTACAATTCAGAGGTAAATATACTGCTGTGACGCAAAGCCATATGGAGGTAATGCTAGAGAACGTGCCTGTTGGCACTTACGGCGCAGTTGTCTTCTATGATGAGAATGGCAACCGGGAACTCCACACCCATTTAGTAGGATTTCCTGTAGAGCCTATTGGTTTCGCCAATGGCGCTAGAATAAGTTTTGGACGCCCGGGTTTTGAAGACGCCGCTATCAATTAACTGAAGGTCAAACTGCAATTGTAAACATTCAACTCAAATTTAATGGAGTTTATTAGCACACTAAAAGCTAAAAATGAATTGTTGTTCATTTTCGGACTGGCCAACTTCATTCTTGCAAGCCTCTTTGTCCTACTCAGCCAGGTCACTTCCATAGAAGTGTCGGGTACGAATGCGTGGTACAAACCTTTAAAGTTTGCACTATCCATTGGCATCTTTAGCTGGACTATTGCTTGGTTTATGAGTTATCTGCCACAAGATAAGAGCATACAAATCATGAGTTGGCTAATTGTTCTGATGCTTGGCTTTGAAATCCTTTACATAGGCATTCAAGCAGGGAGAGGGCAATTATCACACTATAACTTATCTACTCCAATTTATGGAGGGCTTTACGTTTTGATGGCTTTTGCTGCCACAGTGGTCTCTTTCATCACACTGGTTTTGGCCATTCGTTTCTTCCAGGTACCACTGCCTGAGCTTCCAGGTTACTACATCTGGTCTATTAGAGCAGGCCTGATTCTGTTCTTCATATTCTCGCTAGAAGGTTTTGTCATGGGCGCAAACCTATCACATACCATAGGTGCTTCATCCAGCGGTAAGGTTATTCCTTTTTTGAATTGGAGCAGAGAATATGGCGACCCAAGAGTTGCGCATTTCATTGGAATGCACGCACTACAAGTGCTACCAATTGCTTCCTGCTACATCTTGAAAGACATAAGACTAACCTTCGGTCTAGTCATTTTATATACGCTTATGGCAGTGCATGTATTGATACAGGCTCTTTATGGCCAACCATTCTTAAAGTCTTAATAATTATGAAAAACAGAAATAAATCGATTACAAAAGCAACGACCAAAATATGCTTGCTGTGTTTCATTACTATATCTGCTACGGGTTGTTATTCGGTCAAAAAATCTGTTGATCGAAGCTACCCCAACTCGAAAGAGATTCAATGGCCCGAGGACTACCAACCTGAAGAATCTAAATTTTTTGTTCACAATGAAATAGACATCAACGCTTCAGCTGAAATAGTTTGGTCTGTGCTCATCCAGGCAGACGCATGGGAAGATTATTATGAAGGAGCCAGCAATCTAAAGCTAATAGATAACACCGATGGGCGACTTGCCGAAAGTACTGTTTTTACATGGAAAACAATGGGGCTAGACTTCACCTCTACCATTAAAGAGTTTGAAGCGCCTTACAGACTTAGTTGGGAATCCGATAAAAAGAGCATTCGAGGATATCACGCCTGGCTCATTATTCCTACTGAAAATGGGTGTCAACTGATTACAAGCGAGGCTCAACATGGCTTCATGACTTTTCTCCAAAAAGTGTTCGTCCCCAATAAATTGGAACGCCTCCATAATGAATGGCTGACTCAAATAAAGTATAAATCTGAAAATGTAGAAAAATGAAAATAGCACAAAAAACTATCAAAAGGCTAAAATCCAACTACTATGAATGGGTGTTGGTCACCGGAGCGACTTCCGGTATTGGAAGAGAGCTTGCCCTTAAATTTGGTGAAGCTGGCTTCAAACTCATTATTACTGGTAAGAGAGGTAAGGAACTGGAAGCGCTTAGTGCCCAGCTTTTTGATGAATACAATACAGAAAGTATACCTGTACAAGGCGACCTTTCCATCATCGAAGATGTCAATAAACTCTTTTCGGAAGTCAGTCACCTAAACATCGGTATCGCTATACTAAATGCAGGTTTTGGTACCTCGGGTAAATTCAGAGCCTCTAATATTGAGCAGGAGGTTAATATGCTGGACCTCAATTGTAAAGCTGTATTGATCATGGCTCACCATTTTGGCTTTTAACTTGGCTATGTTTCATTTCAGGTTTCGCTCCGATTGCAAAAAAAATAAATCTCTGCGTATTTCTCATGGATTAACCCAAAACGGGTTTCGTTTGCCATCCCCACATTTCTTTTTAATTTTAGCAATGGCATCATGAGTTTCTTACTGAAAAGTAAGGAGAATGGTATCCGCATCGCTAATTTCAGGACGTTCTTAATCTTCGATAAGGTACATTTATGTTCAAATGCTTTCCACCCTTTCCCCGTTGTTTTCCACTGATTTTGATGCTCAGTGTTTTGGTGTATTCATGTACCTCTGACCGGCAACCCCAGGTAAATGTCCAAAAAGGCAGCCGCATCGCCCTCATTGGCGGGAATATTTGTGCCCGCATGCTGCATTATGGTCATCTGGAAACGGCTTTCCACCTGCGGCACCCTGATAGCCTTTTGTTTATACGCAACCTCTGTGACGGCGGCGATATGCCGGGTTTCCGCCCTCATCCGGCACGCAATACGCCCTGGGCTTTCCCGGGAGCTGAAGCTTACTACGAAGAGTTGACCAACCCATCCCACAGCGAGGGGCACTTCCCCTATCCTGATGAATGGCTCGATACCCTCAATGCTGACATCATCCTGGCATTCTGGGGGTATAATGCGGCACAGTTTGGTCCGGACCGGTTGCCCACTTTCAAAGCGGAGCTTCGGGTCTTTATCCGGCACACCCTCGGGCAGGCTTATAACAATATCCACCCGCCCCAGCTAATCCTGGTGACGCCCACCGCTATTCAAAACCTTTCCGCTACTGCTGATTTGCCGAAAGGCCACCGCCAAAATGCCATGCTGTCGCTGTATACCGATGCTATTCAGGAGATCGCAGCGGAAGAGGGCGTACCGGTCGTCGACCTTTTTGAGCCTTCCAAAGCATGGTATGCCGAAGGGCAGCCCCTGACCATCGACGGGCTGCAACTAAATGATGCAGGCAATCAGCGCGTAGCCAGCTACCTGGCCGATCAGCTCTTTGGCAAAAAACAGGAAATCAGGGTCGAGCCCGACACCCTGCGGAAAGCTGTGCAGGACAAAAACTGGTTTTGGGCCAATGACTACAAAATCCCCAACAGCGTGCATGTGTACGGCCGCCGCTACGAACCCTACGGACCGGACAATTATCCGGCAGAACTCTGGAAAATCCGCGCCATGACGGCAGTGAGAGATTCGGTGATCTGGAAGCTGCTACAGGGCGAGCCCTATGACCTGAAAGCTGCTGATGCCCGTACGCCCTCCCTTCCTCCGGTAGAGACCAATTTTAAACCAGCCGATGGGCTAATGCCTTACCAATATGGCGCTGATGCAGAGGCTACGCTAACGGCAGCCCCCGGCTACAAAGTAGAGCTGTTTGCCTCTGAAAAGGAATTCGAAGACCTCGCTAACCCCGTACAACTGTCTTTCGACAACAAAGGCCGGCTTTGGGTGGCCGTGATGCCTTCCTACCCGCATTACAAGCCCGGCGACAAGCGGCCCAACGACAAAATCATGATCCTGGAAGATACGGACGGGGATGGGAAAGCCGACCGGCAGACCACCTTTGCCGATGAGCTGCACCTGCCCATTGGGTTTGAAATCGCCCCGGAAGGGGTGTATGTCTCTCAAAGCAGCAGCCTGGTGCTGCTGACGGACACGGATGGGGATGACCGGGCAGATCGAAGGGAAATTTTGCTTAGCGGGTTTGATGACCACGATACGCATCATGCCATCAGCGCGTTTTGTGCAGACCCCTCCGGCGCCATTTTCATGGGGGAGGGCACGTTTTTGCACACCAACGTAGAGACAGTCTACGGCACTGTCCGTGGTACCAACGGCGGCTTTTACCGGTACAATCCCGCCCGGCATCACCTGGAGCGCACCGCACAGCTGGCCATTCCCAATCCCTGGGGCATTGCTTTTGATGCCTGGGGACAGCCCTTCTTTGCCGAAACCTCCGGCCCGGACGTGCGGTGGATGTCACCGGGGACTATTGCGCCAGTCTATGGAAAAGCCAATCCCAAGGCGGCCAATATCATTGAGGCGACCCACCGGGTACGGCCCACCTCGGGCCTGGAATTTGTCTCCAGCCGCCATTTTCCGGATGAAGTGCAGGGCGATTTGCTCATCAACAACACCATTGGCTTTCTGGGCACCAAGCAGCACCAAATGCTGGAAGCCGGGACCGGGCACAGCAGCCGCCACCGGCAAGACCTGTTGCAGTCTTCTGATCCTCACTTCCGGCCTGTGGATATGGAATTTGCGCCCGATGGCTCCCTTTATCTCGTGGACTGGCACAACCGGCTTATCGGGCATATGCAGCACAATGCCCGTGACCCGCTGCGCGACCATGCCCACGGCCGTATTTACCGGGTGACCTATCCGGGCCGCCCTCTTGTCCGACCTGCCAAAATCGACGGAGCAGCTATTCCTACACTATTGGATAACCTAAAGCTGCCGGAGTACCGCACCCGCTATCGGACCCGCCGAGAGCTTAGGGGCAGAAATGCCGCCGATGTCCTGCCCGCCCTGCGCAGGTGGACAGTAAATTTGGACACATTGGATGCCGGGTACGAACGACATCTACTCGAAGCGCTTTGGGTCAGTTGGGGGCTGAATCAGGTGGAGGAGCCTCTGCTGCGGCAGTTGCTCCAAGCCAAAGATGACCGGGTGCGGGCAGCAGCGGTGCGTGTTTTGCGTTATACCGGGCATCAGGTAGCCGAACAGGCAGACTTGCTGTTAGCATGTGCCGGTGACCCCAATGGGCGGGTGCGCCTGGAGGCCGTCGTGGCCGCTTCCTGGCTGGAGCCTGCCGTTGCGCGGTCTGTGCTGGAACGTGCCGAACAGGAAGCCGTGGATGAGTGGATGGAACCGGTATATGCGACTCTACGGGAACGCCTCTACGCTGGTACGCCCGTTGCATCAGCTGAGCTGGAAGCCAGTCTTAGCCCCGGGCAACAGGTGTACGAACGCGAAGGCTCCTGCATCACCTGCCATCAGCCGGATGGCAGGGGGCTTACCGCTTCCGGATTTCCACCCCTGGCCGGATCAGAATGGGTGACGGGCAGCAAAGAGCGCCTGATCAAACTGACGCTGAAAGGGCTGCACGGCCCCATTGAGGTCAATGGGCAAATCTATCCGGGGCAGGTACCTATGACCGCTTTTGAAGGCTTGTTGAGCGACAAGGAAATCGCAGATGTGCTATCTTACGTGCGCAATGCCTTTGGCAACAGCGCAGCGCCCATTGCTCAGGCAGAAGTGAAAAGGGTACGCGCTGCGATTGCGGATCAGGAAGGCTTTTACCGTCCGGCGGAACTGCTGGGCCAACACCCAAAATAGAAACGACTATGAGGTATACCCTGCTGCTATTTTCCACTTTGCTGCTCTGGAATTGCGCCGGAGAAAAAGCCCCGGGAACGCCCGAAGCCCCTCCTCCCCTCTACACGACCTACCGGTCTGCTGGCAGCGCTACAGAACGGCCTAGGGTCATACTGGTGAGTGGAGACGAGGAATACCGTTCGGAGGAGGCCCTGCCCCAATTGGCCCAAATCCTCTCACAGCGGCACGGCTTTGACTGTACGGTACTCTTTGCCCAGCATCCGGAGCAGCCCGGCATTATCAATCCCAACTACGTTTACCATATTCCGGGGCTGGAGCAGCTGGAAGCGGCAGATTTGCTGGTGCTTTTCACCCGTTTCCGGGAACTGCCCGATGAGCAGATGGCGTACTTCAAAGCTTACCTGGAGGCAGGGAAGCCGGTAATTGGGCTTCGTACTGCTACCCATGCGTTCCGCTTTAGGGATACGCTCAGTCCCTGGGGGCATTGGGGCAATTATTACAAAGGGGAAAAGGAAGCCTGGCACGGCGGGTTTGGGCAACTGGTACTAGGCACTAACTGGCACAGCCATCACGGGCACCACAAGCACCAAAGCACGCGCGGTATCATTCCCCGGGAGGCAGCGCAGCACCCCGTGCTCAATGGTATTCAGTCGGGGGAAATATGGGGTCCTACGGATGTGTACGGTTTGTCCGGACCATTGGACAGTACAGCCACACCCCTGGTTTACGGGCAGGTGACAGATAATACCAGGAGTTACGATGAGTCTGATGTAATGTACGGCATGCGGGAAGACCAATGGGCGATTGCCTCTACTAATCCGGCTAGCGAGCGTTTCTACAATCCCAATCAGCCGATGATGCCGGTAGCCTGGCTGAAGCCCTACCAGCTACCGGGCGGGCAAGCTGGGGAAGCCTTCGCCTGCACGATGGGCGCCTCTACGGATATGCTCGACGAGGAGTTTCGCCGCTTGTTGGTGAATGCTGTTTTTTACCTGACCGGGCAGCCGGTGCCGGAAGCCGCGAATGTGGATACCATAGGCGATTACCAGCCTACAGCTTTCCAATTTCACGATGATGCGTACTGGCAGGAGCGGCAGCTTAGAGTGCCCGCTTCAATGCCATAGCGTAGCCCAGGTGGAGGGCTTCGTGCAATGCGTTGAACGCAACCGCTTCTTCAATATTGGTGAGTTCTACCCCATAGCTGGTAGGATAGGATTCGAAGGTTTGGAACAGGCCCGCCTCCAAGTCGGCTTCAAGCTGGTCCAAGGTGCTTTCGGCAATCCTTTTGAGCCCTTCCAGTTCGGCCGTGGTATGCACTTTTTCCGGTTTTGTTCCTTTGCGGAACGCTGCCAGTATTTCCTCTCCTACTTTGGGCTCCAGCCCGGATAAGCTATAGGTGAGCAGCTGTTGTGTGGCAATGATGTGCCCAAAATTCCAGATCAGGTTATTGTTGAAGCCTTCCGGGATGTGGTTCACGGCTTCCAGGCTCATGCCGGATAGCAGCCGGATGAAATTAGACCGGGTTTGGCGGGTGGTGGACAAATTCATAATTGGTGATTCGTTTTATGTTAAGGGCTTCTGGAAAAAATAAATACACGCCTGGTTTTGCCCCACTACTAATGCGCTTCCCGCCAGTTCTGCCCTTCACCCATTTCTACCAGGATCGGCACGTTGAGGTTAGGGATGGCATTGACCATATGCTCTTCTATGATCGGCTTGATGGTATCGAGCTCTGACTTGTGGGCATCAAAGACCAGTTCGTCATGCACCTGCAGGATCATCTTTGATTTGAATTGCTCTTTTTCGAAAATATCGTTGATGCGCACCATGGCGATCTTGATCATATCTGCGGCCGTACCCTGTACCGGAGTGTTGATGGCGTTTCGCTCGGCGTGGCTGCGCAGTACCCCATTACGGGAGTCGATATCGCGCAAGTAGCGGCGGCGGCCCATCAGGGTTTTGACGTAGCCGTCCTTTCGGGCTTTTTCCACAATACCGTCCATGTAGCCTTTCAGGTCCGGGTAGCGGCTGAAGTACTGATCGATTAGTTCTTTAGCTTCGCTGCGCTTGATGCCCAATTGTTGGGACAGGTTGGTAGCGCCCGCCCCGTAGATGAGTGCGAAGTTGACGGTCTTGGCCCGGTAGCGCTGTTCCCGTGTAACCTCCTCGTAGGGTACGTCGAATACGCGGGCGGCGGTGGCAGAGTGGACGTCTTTACCGGACTTAAAGGCTTCCAGCATGGCTTCTTCCCCGCTCATCTCTGCAATGAGGCGCAGTTCGATCTGAGAATAGTCGGCGGCAAGCAGGACGTGGTCTTCGTCGCGCGGGATAAAAGCCTCCCGCACCCGGGCCCCCTGCGGCGTCCGAATCGGAATATTCTGCAGGTTAGGGTTATTGGAGCTCAGCCGCCCGGTGGCGGTCAGCGCCTGATTGAAGGAGCTGTGGATGCGCCCGGTAAGCGGATTGATGAGCTTAGGCAGGGCGTCCACGTAGGTGGACCGCAGCTTGGTCAGGCCCCGGTAGTCCAGGATTTTCTGAACGATGGGGTACTCCCCGGCCAGTTCGGCCAGCTTCTCTTCACTGGTGGAGTACTGTCCGGACTTGGTTTTTTTGAAACGGTAGGGCAGCTCCATCTTCTCAAAGAGGACTTCCCCAACCTGACGGGGAGAGGCCACGTTAAATACCGTACCTGCATCCTCGTGGATTTCCTTTTCCAACTGATCAATTTCCTTGCCCAGTTCTTTGGAGTAAGACTTGAGGTAGTCGGCATTGAGCCGTATGCCCTCGTGCTCGATATTGACCAGGGCGCGCACCAGGGGCGCTTCAATTTCTTCGTAAAGTTTTTGGAAGCCTTCTTCCTCCAGTTTAGGCGCGAGGTACTCCCTGAGCTGAAGCGTGATATCGGCATCCTCGGCCGCGTAGTCTTTTACTTCCTCCGGCGGCAGGTCGCGCATGGTCTTTTGCTTCTTGCCCTTTTTGCCGATGAGGCTTTCGATTTCAATCGGCTGGTATTTCAGGTAGGTCTCCGAGAGGTAGTCCATATTGTGGCGCAGCTCGGGCTCCAGCAGGTAGTGGGCGATCATGGTGTCAAAATAGGGGCCTTTGACTTCCACGCCGTACCGGCGGAGCATGAGGGCATCGTACTTGAGGTTTTGAGCGATCTTTTCGATGTTTTCGTCCTCCATCACCGCTTTGAACTGCTGCACGAGGCGGGTGGCTTCCTCATAGTCTGCCGGTACAGGCACATAGTAGGCTTCGTGGGGCTTCACGGCAAAGGACATGCCCACCATTTCCGCCTGTGTGGCGTCGATGCCGGTCGTTTCCGTATCGAAACAAATGCGCTTGGCCTCCATCAGAATTTGAAGCAGTTCCGCTCGCTTTTCTTCGGTATCTACAAGGTGGTAGGTGTGCTCGGTATTGCCGATGTTTTTGTCCGCTACAGAATGAGCTGGCGGGGCTTTGACCTCGGATTTGGTTTCGCTTTGCTGATTGAAGAGGTCGCCCTGCGCATTTTCCTGGGGCACCTTGTCTTCTCCCAGAATCTGTTTGGCCAGGCTTCGGAATTCCAGTTCTTTGAACAGTTCGGCGAGGCGGTCATTGTCCTGCCCCTCGATTTTGTAGGCCTCTGCATCAAATTGAATGGGCACCTGGGTTTCGATCACGGCTAGCTTTTTGGACAATAAGGCTTGCTCCCGGTGTTCTTCCAGGCGCTCCTTTTGCTTGCCTTTGAGCTGATCCGTGCTGTCCAGCAGGGTTTCCATAGAACCGAATTGCGCCAGCAGTTTGGAAGCGGTCTTTGGCCCAATGCCCGGTACGCCCGGTATATTGTCCACGCTATCGCCCTGCAGCCCCAGCATGTCGATGACCTGCTCTACCTGCTCTACATTCCATTTTTTGAGAATTTCCGGTACGCCCATGATGTCCACGCCATTGCCCTGACGGGAAGGTTTGTACAGGAAGACATTATCGGATACGAGCTGCCCAAAATCCTTATCCGGCGTCACCATGTAGACTTTGAAGCCTTCTTTTTCGGCCTGCTTGGCCAGGGTGCCGATTACATCATCTGCCTCGTACCCATCTACGGTGACGATGGGGATGTTGAACGCTTTTACAATGGCTTCGATGTACGGAATGGCGACGACGATATCTTCCGGCTGTTCTTCCCGGTTGGCTTTGTAGGGCTCATACATCTCATGCCGGAAAGTGGGGGTGGATAAATCAAAGGCCACGGCGATGTGGGTCGGCTTTTGATCGCGCATGAGGTCCCAAAGCGTCCGGGTGAAGCCCATGACGGCCGAGGTATTGACCCCTTTGGAATTAATCAGTGGGCGGTTAATGAATGCAAAGTGCGCCCGGTAGACCAGGGCGTGCCCATCCAGTAAGAAGAGTTTTTTTTCGTCTGCCATTCGTTTTCGTCTGCGTTTTTTAGCTGTTCAGTTTTCCCTACACTTCCTCCAGTGCCTTGAGTTGTTCCTCCCGCTTGGTGCGTTTGGCTTCTTTGCTGGAAAGATAGGAATAAATGGCCGGAATCACGTAGAGCGTCAGCACCGTCGCAAAGACCAGCCCGCCGATGACGGCAATACCCATGGAAACCCGGCTTTCAGAACCGGCACCCAGGGCCAGGGCAATCGGTAATACGCCCAATATGGTGGACAGGCTCGTCATAAGGATAGGGCGGAAACGCGCCTCGGCAGCCTCTTTAATGGCTTCCAGGCGGCTCAGCCCGGCTTCCTTCCGCTGATTGGCGAATTCCACAATGAGGATACCGTTTTTGGCCACCAACCCGATGAGCATGATAATGCCGATCTGGCTGAAGATGTTCAGCGTTTGCTCGTAGAGCATTAGGGACAGCACAGCGCCTGCCAGCGCGAGGGGCACGGTGAACATGATGATCAACGGATCGATGAAGCTCTCAAACTGGGCTGCCAAAACCAGGTAAATGAGCACCAGAGCCAACGCAAAAGCGAAGACCAGGCTGGAAGAGCTTTCCGCAAAATCGCGGGAGGTACCGGTCAGGGTAGTGTAAAAGCCATCGTCCAGTGTTTCTGCTGCGATGCGGTTCATGGCTTCGATACCGTTGCCCAAGGTATTGTCGCCCGCCAGGCCAGCGGATACAGTAGCAGAAGCAAAGCGGTTGAAGCGGAACAGGGTGGGTGGGGTGATTTGCTCTTCCAGCGTCACCAGATTGTCCAGCTGCACCATATTGCCGGCATCATTGCGCACGTAAAGGGAGCGCACGTCAATGGGTTCGTCCCGCCCCTCGCGCTGTATTTGCCCGATCACCTGATACTGTTTGCCATTCATAATGAAATACCCGAAACGCTGTCCACTGAGCCCCAGTTGGAGCGTCTGCGCAATATCCAGCACAGAAACGCCCAGGTCCCGGGCTTTCTGCCGGTTGATTTCAATGTTGAGCTCCGGTTTGTTGAACTTCAGGTCGACGTCCACGAAGCTGAAGGTCGGATCCTGCTTGACTTTCTCCACAAAGCGGGGCAGGGTCTCTTTGAGTTTTTCGAAGTTGGGCGCCTGCAGTACGTACTGTACCGGCAGCCCACCCCGGCGATTGCCAATGCTCTGCTCTTCGCTGAGGTAGGTCAGGGCACCGGTGAGTTCGCTGATTTCAGGCCGTAGCGCATTTAGGATTTCCGTCTGACCACGTTCCCTTTTCTGAGGATCCTTCAGGACGGCAAAGGCAAAAGCTGAATTTACAGAAGTAGAGGCGCCAAAGCCGGGCGAGGTCACCGAAATGACCCCCTCGCTCTCGGGTATGGCTTCGACCATCGTTTCCACCAGTCCATTAGTGAAGTCATCCATGTATTCGAAGGTAGAGCCCTCCGGAGCACGGGCAAAAGCCCGGATACGGCTACGGTCTTCCAGTGGGGCGAGTTCCTGCGGCAGCCCGCCGCCGATGGAATAGATCGCCCAGCCGGAGATCGCCATGATGACCAGTGCCAGCCAGCGGACCTGCATGAACCCATTCAGGGTGCTGCGGTAGCCTTTGGTCAGGGCAACGAAAAAGGGTTCGGTGACCCGGTAAAACCAGGGCTGCCGTGCTCGCCTTTTCAGGATGCTGCTCGACAGCATGGGCGTCAGGGTGAGGGCCACAAAGGAGGAAATGACCACGGCTCCGGCGATCACGATGCCAAATTCCCTGAACAGCCTCCCGGTCAGGCCCTGCAAAAAGATGACCGGCATGAACACGGCGACCAGGGCTACGGTAGTGGCGATAACCGCAAAGAAGATTTCTTCGCTGCCTTTCATGGCAGCCTCGAGGGGAGTCATGCCGTTTTCAATCTTGGTATAAATGTTTTCGAGGACGACCACGGCGTCATCCACCACCAGACCGATGGCCAGCACGATACCCAGTAGCGTGAGCACATTGATAGAGAAATTGGCGGCATACATCACAAAGAAGGCGCCGATCAGGGCAATAGGGATAACAATGACCGGGATGATGGTGGTCCGCCAGTCGCGCAGGAACAAAAAGATAATCATTACCACCAGCCCGAAGGCCACGTAGATGGTCTGCTCCACCTCATCGATGGAATCGCGGATGAACTGCGTTTTATCAAAGCCTATACCCAGTTGGATGTCGGCAGGCAGGTCTTTTTTGATTTGCTCCAGACGCTCGTAGAAGGCGTCGGCAATTTCGATATTGTTGGCACCAGGCTGGGGTACGATGGCGTTGCCGACCATTGGCACACCGTCCCGCTTGAGTACGGTACGAAGGTTTTCCGGCCCCAGCTCTGCATAGCCGATGTCGCGGAAACGGACAATGCGCCCGTTGGCTTCCTTCAGGATAAGGTTGTTGAATTCTTCAGGCGTGGTGAGCCGGCCCTGTGTACGTACGGTGAGTTCGGTATTGGCCCCTTCCACCCGGCCGGAGGGGAGTTCTATATTTTCACGTTGCAAGGCTTGTTGTACATCAAGCGGTGTTAGGCCGTAGGCGGCGAGACGTTCCGCCTCAATCCACAGGCGCATGGCATATTTCTTTTGGCCCCAGATGCGGATTTCGCTTACACCATTAATAGTCTGCAGGCGCTCCTTGAAGACATTCTCCGCGATATCGGTGAGCTCGAGCAGGGAGCGTTGGTCGCTTTGTATATTGAGGAAAATAATGGGGTCGGAATCGGCATCAGCTTTGGAGACCACGGGCGGATCAGCATCCGGTGGCAGATCACCCACAGCCTGGGAAACCTTGTCGCGCACATCGTTGGCTGCAGTTTCCAGGTCGACCTCCAGGTCAAATTCTACAGTCAGTGTGCTGCGCCCGTCCCGGCTGACGGAAGTAATGGAGCGGATACCGGCAATGCCATTCACGGCTTCTTCCACCGGTTCAGTAATTTGAGACTCAATGATGTCGGCGTTGGCGCCTACGTAGTTGGTGGTCACGGTAATGATGGGCGGGTCCACACTCGGGTACTCGCGCACGCCCAGGTAGGTCAGCCCGATAAGGCCAAAGAGCACGATGACAATAGACAAGACCGATGCCAGGACCGGCCGCTTGATGCTTAGAGATGACAGGCTCATAGGTGCGTTTAGTTTAGCTTGGAAATGCGGACTGGCGCGCCGGGCTGAATCTGGAGCAACCCTGTGGTAATGATGGTATCACCAGCGTTCAGCCCCTCCAGGATTTGAATGTTTCGTTCCTGCCGGATGCCGGTGGTTACGACGACCGGCTGCGCCTTGCCATTCTCATAGCGGAATACCTTTTTGTCGTTGAGCTCCGGGACAATCGCCTGTGTGGGCACCAGGATAGTGCCGGCGTATTCTTCGAGTTCCACCTTCACATCCGCAAAAGCGCCCGGCAGGATACGCCCGCCCGGGTTGGGGGCTTGGGCTTTGAAGCGCAGGGTGCGGGTCTCCGGGTCAATATTTGGCTCTTTGGCGATAACGGTAGCCTGAAAGCTATCCGCTTTGCCATCGAGGCGGAAGTCCACCCGGCCGCCGGTTTCGATGGACCGGCTGTATTTCTCCGGCACATCAAACTCCAACTTTATGGGATTAATGCTTACCAGGCTGACAATAGGTGTGCCCGGCGAGAGATAGCTGCCTTCAGAAACCATCCGCAGGCCAAGGCGCCCTGCGAAAGGCGCACGGACCACCCGTTTCCTCAGCTGCGCATCGACCAGGGCTATATCGGCCTCTGTTTTTTCGACTTCAGCAGCGGCCACTTCGTATTCCTGTAAGCTTACGCCTTCTTTGTTGTAGAGGGCTTTGAGGCGCTCGGCGATTTTCTCGTTCAGTTGCCGTTGGACGACGAGGCGTTTGCGCTCGGCCTGCAGCTCATCGTCATCTAATTGCACCAGCACCTGCCCGGCTTTGGCATAGTCTCCTTCCCGAAAGTTGATACTGATGATTTTGCCAGCGACTTCTGAGGTGATGGCGACCTCTTCGTTGGGCACGGTAGAACCGTTAACGGAAATGGCGTCGCGCAGCGAGGTTGCCTGCGTGACCATCGCTTCAACCGGAGTCTGAGGAGGAGCTTCCGGCTGGTCTGAGGTTTCGGCAGCAGCAGCTTTTTGAGGTTGATCTCCGCCCAGGATATCGTCCTGGAAAAAGAAAAATAAGGCGGCTAACAGGGCGATGGCCAGCAGGGCCGCGATGCGGGTGGCTTTTCTTGACATAGCAACAGGGCATTCTTAGGGTTGTGCCTTTTCAGCACAATGTGTTAAGTTGTTTTAGGTTAACCCATTCCCCGTAGTATTAGTTGTGGAGGTGCGGGAGATTACGCAGGTTGTATGTAAGCAGGCGGCACCTGTTCCGTAAGCCACACCCCATTTTCTGAACAAAAAAACGAATACCCTTCTGCAAACATACGGGGCGAATCGACCTTCAGTAGCGCTAATTTGCCATGCCGGACGCCCACTTTTGAGGCGGTCTCTATATCTGGTGACAAATGCACATGATGCCGCTGTTGCTTTAGCAGCCCTTTTTCATAGATGCTGCTAAGGAAACGGGTGGCGGTCCCGTGAAAAAGCACTGCGGGCGGTTCCTGAGGAGCATACTCCAGCTGCACGGCAATGGAATGTCCCTGATTGGCTCGTATGCGTGTTCCATCCGGGGAAAAGGCAAAACGCTGTTTATCATTTTGAGTAACTACAGCTTCCAGCGTCATCCGGTCGAGCGGTTGCCCGTTTTTACGAAAGGCGTCGAGCAGAGCGTCCACCTCACACCAGCCCTGAGGGTCCAGCTCAAGGTGGTAAAGCTCCGGTTTGTGGCGCAGGAGCAGGCTTAGTTTTTTGCTGATTTGTTTATGGTCCTGAGGTGTCATGATTCGGTTTCCTGATTTTTTACAAAGGTTAACTTTTGGTTGGTGAGGTTGAAGGCGGTGAGTGTATGTGTATATCGCTTATGGCAAATTGGGGCATTATTTTCTTACTTTTGGAAAGGAACCGCCCACGAGGGTGAAATCGTTCCCCAAAAGATTAGAAAAGCAGTTTTATGACTGATATACAATTGCTACACACGCCACTTCAGCCGCAGCAGTGCATTGATTTTGTAGGTAGCCACAGCGCCGGCGCTATTGATATATTTATTGGTACGGTGCGCGATAACACACAGGGCAAGCGCGTGCTCCGCCTCGATTTTGAGGCTTATGAGCCTATGGCCATTAAGGAAATGCAGAAAATTGCCGATCAGGCCAAAGCGCGGTGGCCGGTGGAGAAAATCGCCTTTCACCACCGGGTGGGCACATTGGAGCTGGGCGAGATTGCCGTGATCATTGCTGTTTCCACCCCTCACCGCAAAGCCTCCTTCGAAGCCTGCGAATTCGCCATTGATACCCTAAAGCAAACGGTGCCCATCTGGAAGAAGGAAATCTTTGAAGATGGGGAAGTGTGGGTGGCAGCGCATCCGTAGCGGGGTATTCCGGGGTGTGGCAAGGGGATAGGTATTATGGTGTTGTGGTACGTGGGCTGGCACTTGAACCTTAACCTTGAATTGGTGAATTGGTATTGTGGTGTTCCGGCGGAGTTGCAGGTGGATAGGTGGTTTGGTATTGTGGTTTTTTGGTGTTGTGTTGGCTACGGCGGGCAGGGGGTGTTGTGGTGTTATGGTTTGCCTAGCGTCGGCGGGCGGAGGTTGTTCTCACCGGGTGCACTTGGCTTTGGGTTGGGCGCTGCTTCACCCGGTGTGCTGAGGGTGGAGGGTATTGCCCTGCTTACACTTGGTGCTTTGGTGTTGTGGTGTTGTCTTGGCTATGGCGGGGGATTTGGTGATGTGGTATTGTGGTTTTTTCCCGCCTTCGCCTATGGCTATGGCGGGCGGTGGGTATTGTGGTTTGTCCCTGACCCGTCTACCCGTTATTTTACCTTACAATTTCAAATTCTGTACGCCGGTTCAGGGCGCGGTCTTCGGGCGTCTCGTTGGTGGCAATGGGTCGGCTTTCCCCATAGCCTTTGTAGCCCAGGCGGATGGGGTTGATGCCGTGGGAAGCCAGATAGTCGCGTACAGCTTTGGCCCGGGCTTCGGACAAGGCGAGGTTGTCTGCTTCCTCCCCCACGTTATCGGTATGGCCATTGATAATAATGCCCCGTTCCGGGTTGTCCTCCAGAAAAGACTTGAGCTGGTTGAGTTCGGGGATGGACTCCTGCTTAAGCTCTGCGGAGCCGGAAGCAAAGAATACATTGCGCAGTACCACAGGCGCGCTGGGTTTTTCCACTGAGATATCCGTTTCCGGCACCGGGCGCAGTTCGATAATGAGTTGGTAAGGCTCCGTCAGGTCGGTCAGCTCGCTAAGGGCGAAGTTTTCAGAATGGAAGAGGTAGCCTTCCTTGCGCACATTGAGGGCATAATCCTGCCCCATGGGCAAGACCACGAGGAACTGCCCGCGCTCGTCGGTTAGCCCCTGTTGGTGTGTTTTTTGAGTATTGAGGCGGACAAATTCCAGTTTTGCCCGGAGTGGGCGCTTAGTCGCCGCGTCCCGCACGGTAGCTTCCACATAAGTGGCAGGCTGGGGGCGGGCATCCGGATAAAGGTCGAAGGTGTAGAGGTCGGCATTCCCCATTTCCTGGGTGCGGGCTGTGGGGCCGAGCTGGTCCGTATCGAAGTAGGCGGTTTTGCCATCGAGGCTTACAATCAGCGCCCCTTCGTTATTAGCGGTGTTGATGGGATAGCCCAGGTTGTAGGGGCGGCCCCAGGAGCCATCGGGTTTGAGGCGGGCGAGGAAAAGGTCGTACTGCCCCATGCCCGGGTGACCTTTAGACATAAAGTATAGGGTTTGCCCATCGGGGTGGAAGAAGGGCGCCTGTTCGTTGAGGGGCGTGTTGATCATATCGCCCAGGTTTTGCGGGTTGCGCCAGGAGCCATCGGGATCGCGGCGGGTGGCCCACAGATCGAGCCGCCCAAAGCCTCCTTCCCGGTCACTCACAAACAGCAGCAGGTTGCCATCGGCAGAAAGTGCGGGCTGAGATTCGAACCCTCCGGTATTGACAGGAGCGGGCAGGCGTTCGGGGTCCTGCCAGGTGCCGTTCTCCTGACGGGCATAGTAGAGGTCAAAATTGCCACTGCGGTCGTTGCGGGCAAAAGCCATAGCGCGCCCATCAGCTGAGAGGCTGGGGCTGCTGTCGTTGAAAGGCGTATTGAGGGCTTCGAGGGGCTGGCCTGGGGCCCAGGTGGAGTCCTGCCGCTGACTGATGAAAATGTCTTCGTTGCGGGGTGTGGTGCGGGTGGTGTACACCAGGAATTCGCCATTGGCATTCATAGAAGGCAGGTACTCGGGCCGGTCGGTATTGATGGTCGCGGGCATGGGTTTTGGGGCGAAGGGTACAGGGTTTTGAATCGCTTCGGCGGCGAACTCCGCGCTTCGGAGCAACTGCCGGGCTTCGGTCATGCGCTTTTGGGGTATCTTGCCGGTAGCGAAGTAGGCTTTCAGATGGACCTGGGCTTCTGCATATTTTTGTTGTTCAAATTCGGCTTGCGCCAACAGGTAGTAGGCCAGAGGCGCATAGGTGCTGTCGAGCTGCAGGGCTGTTTCAAAGCCCGATTCTGCTTCCGCGAAAGCGCGCTGCCTAAGGTGGAGGTCGGCCTGCATGAGATGGCCATCGATAAAAGTAGGCTCCTTTTGCAAAAGCTTGTCAAGCACCTCGATTGCAGCGGTATTTTGACCGGCATTGATGTGGCTTTGGGCGGCTTCGTACTGTTTTTCCGCTTTTTTATTCAGGTCCTTTACGGTCAGGTAGTCTTGCCCGCAGAGGGAGAAAGTCAACAGTAGCGGCAAGGCAGCGACAAGTAGGCGCATAGAAATATAGTTTTTGCTCTACTTACTAACGTTTTAAAGGGAGATGTGGTGCGGTGGCCCTATGGTATTATGGTAACAGCCCGGCTTTTTCAATTACCCGGTGCAGCTCCTGGTACGTTTGGTCTGTCAGCGGTACAAGCGGGATACGGGTCTCCTTGCTGCAAATGCCGATCATTTCCAATGCCCCTTTGATGCCAGAAGGGTTGCCATCCACATAGAGATAAGGATGGATGTCATGCAGGAGGTCGTTCCACTTCCGGGCGACTTGCAGTTCACCTGCTCTCGCGTGACGCACCATGCTGGAAAATGGCTGGGGAAAAGCATTGGCAATTACTGAAATCACCCCGGTCGCCCCGCAGGCGATCATGGGCAGGGTCAGGGGGTCTTCACCCGACCACACCTGGAAGTGCGCTGGTTTATCCTTGAGAATGGAAATGGCTTGCGCCAAATCGCCGGAAGCCTCCTTCACTGCCAGAAAACGGTCGCTGCTGTGGGCAAGGCGGAGGGTCGTCTCCGCCTCAATATTGGAGCAAGTCCGCCCCGGTACATTATAAATGATAACCGGCACCGGTGAAGCCTCCGCCACAGCCATATAGTGCTGATAGATACCCTCCTGAGAAGGCTTGCTGTAGGCCGGGCTGCTCGACATGATCGCAGCGATGCCTTCAAAGTCGTACACCTTAAGGGCGTTGACCAGTTTTTCGGTGTAATTGCTACCAAAGAGGCCCGCGACTACGGGCACACGGCCCTTGACTTCGCGGACGGTAAAGGACAGGACCTCCCGGCATTCTTCCGGGCTTTGCGTGATGGCCTCTCCGGTCGTACCAAGGGAGACGATGAAGTCGACGCCCCCCTGAATGGTATGCTCAATCAGGCGGGACAAGGCGGAAAAATCAATAGCTTTATTGCGAAAAGGCGTAACAAGGGCAACGCCCGTGCCACTAAGTTGCAGTTGCTGCTTCATAGGGCGTATTGGTTTTGCCGAGCAGGTTTTCCATTTGAGTGATGAATCCAGGCAGTCCGGCTTTTTCCGGCACCTCGATCATAAGGTCGTAAGCATAAGTATGCTCTGTGGAAGGGCCGACCCGCAGCTTGGCTTTAGAGAGCGCGGCAATATACTCGCTCCAAAGGGTGCTCTGCAGCCCGAGGAAGAAAAGCAGGTCGAAGGATTGGCCCATAAATTCCCGGACTTCCTCACTTTTGGGGCAGTAGCGCCAGTCCTGGTCTTTGGGTGAGAAAGTGCGGAACGGGAATTCCTCTCCTTCCTGCTGCTGACTAAGGTAACCCAGCAAGCGCACCTGTTTGCCCTTTTTCCGGAGCTCGTCGGCGTATTTCAGAATGCGCTTACGGTGGTCAGGCTCATTGGCATCAAACAGGATACCAATGGATTTCGCTCCTTTCCAGGTTACGGCACTGCGGTCTTTGGAAGGTTTGCGGTTATTCAGTTCATTATGTAAAGCCTTGAAGTGGAACTTCAGGCGCAGGTTTTTCAGCATACCCATAGTGGTTTATTTGTGGTGGGTAGTCGTTGGCTGCTATTTGGCATCTTCGGTTGCCACTCGTTCATAAACACCAATCTTGCTATACTTGTTGATGCGGGCGTCGATCCGGTCTTCCGGTGTCATGTCCTGCACCTCCGCAATCGCTTTTTTGATTTGGCGCTTGAGGAGTTTAGCCATTTCTTCGGGAGCAGAGTGTGCGCCACCGAGCGGCTCCTTGATGATGCCATCGATGATCCCGAATTCGTGCATGTGGTCGGCGGTAAGCTTTAGTGCTTCCGCAGCCTGTTCCTTATAGTCCCAGCTGCGCCACAGGATAGAAGAGCAGGACTCCGGGGAAATCACGGAGTACCAGGTATTCTCAAGCATATAGACCCGATCGCCCAGCCCTATGCCGATAGCGCCGCCCGAGGCTCCTTCGCCTATGACCGCGCAAACCACGGGTACTTTCAGCTGTGCCATTTCAAAGAGGTTGCGGGCTATGGCTTCCGCCTGTCCACGCTCTTCTGCTTCCAGTCCAGGGAAGGCCCCCGGGGTATCAATCAGGCAAACCACGGGGTAACCAAAGCGTTCGGCCAGTTTCATGAGGCGCAGGGCCTTGCGGTAGCCCTCCGGGTTAGCCATGCCGAAGTTGCGGTACTGCCGCATTTTGGTATTCACCCCCTTTTGATGCCCGAGGATAACCACCGTTTGCCCGTCGAGCGAGCCCAGCCCGCCCACGATGGCCTTATCATCGGCGTAATAGCGGTCGCCGTGGAGCTCGACAAACTTGCGGCACATCTGCTCAATGTAATATAAGGTATAAGGCCGCTCCGGGTGGCGGGAGAGTTGTACCTTCTGCCAGCCAGTGAGATTGCTGTAGATTTCCTTGCGTTTATTTTTGATCTTGTTTTCCAGCTCACGCGTCATTTCGGAAACATCGACATCGCCTTCTTTTCCGACCTGCTTGATTTTTTCAAGCTGTTCGTAGAGGCTTTCTAAGGGCTTTTCAAATTCGAGGAAAACCATAGTCCTAGTTTTTGTTAGAGTGGGGTACGAGTTGTGCTTTCCGTAAGGCTATGCGTGTACCTGTAAGTCACTCCTTTGGCGTATTGATCAACTAAAGTGGTATTCGTCTGGGGTTTAGAGAACCACAAAAGTAGCAATAAGGGTAGAGAGTCGGAGGGTGAAATATTTTTTTTCACTTTTTTTTAGCAAAAGGTTGCATCGAATTAAAAACGCGTTTATATTTGCACTCGCAATAACGCAATAGCGGCGTTGGTTAGTAGAAAGCAAGAGCCGAAAGCGGCTTTTAACTAAGAAATAAAGGTCCGGTAGTTCAGTTGGTTAGAATACATGCCTGTCACGCATGGGGTCGCGGGTTCGAGTCCCGTCCGGACCGCTCACATTGATAAGACTTTCAAAGTCAATCAATGACAAGTTTAGACAAATAGCTCTGATTTTATCAGGGCTATTGTCATTTTAGGGCTTGGCATGAGTGGACAAATACGGACAAACGAGGACGTTTGATTTTTGCACTCATATTTGCACCAGAAAATAATGGATGGGCCACCGTCTGTCAGTTGATTCTTAACTAAGATTGATGACAGATGAAATCTATTTCTTTTCGGGCAATGCATAGCTCCGAGCGTAAAAAGCGCTTGAACAAGGATGGGAATGGGGTGGTATGGATCTACGCCTATCAATGCAGCGAAAGCGGAAAGCCACAGCAGAAGTATTTCTCTACTGATGTCTACGTACGCCCCGATCAATGGGACAAGAAAAGCAGGCAGGTAAAAGACCACCCAAACGCCCTGGCTTATAACTCACTCATTAACCGAAAAATGTCTGAGCTTATGGAGTATCAGGTTGGCATGGTTAATGAACGTCACGGGGCGCACGTGCCGCTTCGGGAATTCCACGAGCAATTTACTGCTACCGGTGGGCAGAAGCTATCTTTCACTGCTTTTTACAAAATGACTGCCCAACAGCGGAAAGAAATTTCCCACGCCACCAGGCAGACTCAGCTCAATACCTTAAATCACTGGCGGACAGCTGTGGGTGAGGTTTCCTTCAATGAGTTGGATTACCAGGTACTGGACGCATTCCATCAGTATCTGCTCGGCGAAGAGAAGGAGCTTACCACAATTGATAAATACCACCGCCATGTCAAGACCTACATCAATATAGCGATCAACAAGGGGTATGTAAAATCTGGTATAAATCCTTATAGCCGGTTCAAATATGATAAAGGAAGCTCGAAGCCCAGAGACTTCCTGCGTTTAGAGGAACTTAAGCTGCTGGAAGAAATGGATACAAGCAGAATAACCAAGAAGCAAGAGAGGGCTCGGGATTTCTTTCTAGTGATGGCATTTACAGGCCTGCGTTTCAGCGATGCCGTCTCTATGAAGCCCAGGAACATCACCAAGACGCAGAAAGGGTACTATTACAGTGCCCTCATGGTAAAGAATCAGCGGCGGAAAAAGAAGGAAATTAACCTCCCTTTGTACGCATTCTTCCATTTCAAAGATGAAGAAGAGAGCCGGGCACAACGATGGATAAAAATTTGCCTGGAGAAATACGGTAAAAAACCCAATAAGGCTCTGTTTGAAGGGTTAACCAACCAAGATGCAAACGAGAACATCAAAAAAGTAGCTAAAGCAGCGGGGCTCGATAAGCACCTGTCGTGCCATGTAGGGCGACATTCCTTCGGGACCAATATGGCGGTAAAAGTGCCAATCCCCACATTGCAAAGCTATATGGGACACGACAAGATTGACACGACCATGCATTATGTCAAAATGAGTAAAAAAATCCAGGATGAAGTCATAGAGCGGATCCGCTGGGAAAACTAAGCAGTTATGAAATCCAAGAAAGCTAAAAAAGTCAGCTTCAAGCTGTTTCTCAACAAAACTGCCTCTCGTGAAGAGAGTGGATTCTACCCTGTATATCTTAGGATTACCTACAACCGGCAGAATACGAAGATCTCCGATGTATTGTTGGATGACCACTCTTTGATGTGGAAGGAAGAGGACTTGGAAAACTTCCAGAACAAGAACATGACTCCTTTTATTAGAGAGCAAGCCAAATACCTGAACCGGTCTCTGGAGTTTTATGAGAATATCATCAGGCATGAAGACCCAGACGGTGATGAAGACTACACCGTAGTTGGCATAGGCGATCGCGCCCGGGTGTACAGGAAGAATGTACTAAGTGATGTATCCTTTTTCATTGAATACCTGGAAAGGTTGGAGTTTGAGCACCTATTCAGCGCGCAGCAAATTCCAGAAGTCTATCCGGAATGGACTTTCCCTGACAAGATTATTGAGCTGAAAGACAAGGTTTCTGAAGGCTTCAAAAGGCTGCACGAACTCCATGCGCTGCTTTCACTTTATGAAATGGACTACTACAATGGCTATAAGACCGACTATATCTTAGGCGGGACGTATTACCATTGGATTATTGATGGCGGAATGGATCGCTTTAAGCAGTTTCTAAACGCCTACTTTGGTTCCAAAGAACGACTTGATGAGCGCTATTTATCAGAGACCCTCAGCAGGGAAGATAAAACGATCGTGGAAAGGCAGCTGGCAACCGTATTGGAGCATCTGCCGCCACAGGAGAAATACACCAATATGTATCTCTCCATAGTTACCAATCACTGTGAGAAGGTGGCGGATAGGGATTTGTAATAAAGATGAGCTTCATAGCCCTTAGATGTCGGAAAGTTCAGCGTTATCAAGTGTGTAAAGTACTGTATTTAATAGGTTTTTCAGCTTTAGAGTAAAAAGAATAGTAGAATGCAGAATCGCTACGTAGGAGATACCGGAGATTTCGGAAAGTACCTGCTTTTAAAATATCTGTGCAGAGATGATTTTCAACTTGGTGTCAATTGGTGTCTTGTCGATGATGAGGAACAGAATAACGATGGTAGACACATTGATTATCTTCAAAATGAATCAGGAGTGTATTTTGAATCGGACAGTGACCTCTTCTACAAATTAAAGGAAATCGTTATGAGCCAAAGAAGAGACGTCTTTCATGTAGAAAAACAAGGTGTTTTGCCTTCCAGTACGATCTTTTTCTCTAAAATAATTCCAAACTACACGGATCGTTTTAACTGGCACGATAATAGCCTAGAGCACTTAAAAAATAGCGACATCATTTTTTACGATCCTGACAATGGAATTGAAACACAATCTTATGGTAAATTGCATCCTAAAGCAGTCAAATACGTGTATTTTGATGAAATCCGAGACGCTTACAGAAATAAAAAATCAATAATCATTTATCAGCACACAAATAGAAGGCAAAAAGTTGAAGCCCAAATAAATAAACGAATTGACCAGCTGTCCAAATGTTTAAGAATTTCTGATAAAAGTATAGGAATTGTGTACTCTGGGCAAGGGACAAGTAGATTTTATCTTATCGTTAAGCACTCAGAACATGTTAAAGAAATCAACCGAAACTTAAAATTAATCGAGGAGAAGAAAGCACATCAAATATTAAAGATTTACCGCTAATATAAGGATAAACACTACTTGAAAATCCTGGCTGGCAAAGTGCACCTTCCGCAGACTGCGATTCACTACATTCAATTAAGCTTTCTGATTCTCACCCTCCCCTCTTTTCAATAAACGCCGCCAACTCAGTATACTGCTCCTCTACATAGCCTATGGCTTCCGCCAATATATGGTCAATAAACCTTTGCATAAACTCTTTATCCGTATACAGTTTCTGAATAGTACGGTGATCCGCCAAATTAGGCTCATATCCCTCATAACTACTTATCTGCTTTTCATTAATAATCCACTTGTAGACGGTTAAGGTGTCTGAGGACTTGACAAAGTCAGAATCATGGGGTGGTGGATTTAGTATTCCGATGAAGAGCCTGCTCCCATAGTGTGGAGAGTCTCCGCTGAAGGACTCAAGGGTAAAGTAAAGTTCTACGCTTTCTTTATCTAAGCGGCTATCATAGATGAGAATCTGAGCAAATTTTTCGTGTACGGAGTTGCATTGCTTTACGTTTAGCATAGGGTGCTTCTGGTACCTCTCGCTCAACCGTTCAAACACAGCATCAAATACTTGCTTGCAGACTTTTTTCCTGGCATGGGTAATATTATCCGAGATGGTCTTGGCAGCCTCAAAGTTTGTCAAGATACTGTCTATGAGCTGCTCATTATGCCGATCCTCCATTCTTCCGGTTAGTTTCTTGATTAGTATTTTGTATTGATTGATACTTTCTCTTAGGATTGGGCTATCAACTGCAATCCGCTGGCACTCCTCAAGCCAGTCCATAATATGCTGCCGGTAGCTAATGGTCTTGTAGTCTTCATCAGGGGTTAAATTACAGGCACTATCATCACTCGGTGTCTTTCCGTCAAGAGTCAGGTAAAAAACGGTATTGCTCCCTTTGTTATAGTTGTAGTACCGAACCACCTGATGCTTTTTGTCCAGAGCATGGATTTTATTTTCAATACAAAGGCTGTTGTTGTTACGGTCTTTGAGGAAGATGTCTATTCTGCCACCTCTGCTGTTCTCCGGCGCTTCCTTGTCGATGTGGACTTTTCCGATGTTCTTTTCTAAGGTTACGGTAGTCGTTTGGTGATCTAGCGAATTATCCCCTATGACGGATAAAAAAGCTACAAGGAAGCGCCTTCCCATCAAGTGTGATCCATTTGGATTCAGGAGTTCGCCGATGAAATTGGAGTGCGTTTGGTTTTCTTTGTACTCTGCCTTGAGAATGGAGAAGATATTGAAACCCTCTCCCTTTAATCGGGCTTCACGTTTTTGATTCTCAACAATGATCTTAACCTGCCTGAGTAGATTATTTACTGTCATCTTTGCGCCTGATCATATTCATCAAAATCTATCGAAACTCTATATCTCCCTCAACCCCAACTCCCTCAAAAACGCATTATGCTCCGCTGTATGCTTCTGAATTCGCTTTTCAATGGACTCCAGCTTCTTATTCACCTCCTCCAGGTCAACCTGCTTTTCTGGCTCTGCGGTGCTCACGTACCGGGTGATGTTTAGGTTGTAACCATTTTCCTCGATCTCCTCCATGGAGACCTTCCGGGAATAGCGCTCCTCCTCTTTCCGGTGCTTGTACGTCTCCACTATGCTTTTGATGTGCGACTTATTCAGCGAGTTCTGACGCTTGCCCTTGACGAAGTGTTCACTGGCATTAATAAAAAGTACATCATCCTCTCTTTTGCACTTTTTCAAGACCAGGATGCATACGGGGATTCCTGTGGAGTAAAACAGGTTAGAGGGCAGCCCGATTACCGCGTCAATATTACCGTCCTTTAGCAGCTTGGTACGGATACGCTCCTCGGCTCCGCCCCGGAAGAGTACGCCGTGGGGCAAAATGATCGCCATGGTGCCATCGTTGCTCAAATAATGGAATCCGTGCATCAGAAAGGCAAAGTCGGCTGCAGATTTGGGTGCAAGGCCGTAGCCCTTGAAGCGGAAGTCATCTCCCGTGCTATCCGTAGGTGTCCAGCGGAGGCTAAATGGCGGATTGGCTACAATCGCATCAAATTCCAGCTTCTTAGCGGGATTCATTTGCTTTAGCTCTTCCCACTGATTCTTTAGGGTGTCGCCGTGGAAGATTTCAAACTCGGTGTCCTTCATGCCGTGCAGCAGCATGTTCATCCGCGCCAGGTTGTAGGTGGTGATGTTGTTTTCCTGACCGTAGATTTTGCCGATGCTGCCGCCGCTGTTTTTCATTTGCGTCCGGACGTTGAGTAGCAGTGAGCCGGAACCACATGCAAAGTCAAGAACCTTGTTCAGTTTCGGCTTTGGCCCGCTCGTTGGATCCTGGCAGTCGAGGATGACAATTTTGGAGAGGATGGTTGAGATTTGCTGGGGGGTGTAGAACTCTCCTGCCTTTTTACCGGATCCGGCTGCAAATTGCCCGATTAGGTATTCATAGGCATCGCCCAGGGTGTCGGTATCGGTGGAGAATTCTGCAATGCCTTCGGCGATTTTCTGTATGATGGTACAGAGCTTCTTGTTTCTGTCTGCTGATTTTTTGCCCAGCTTTTCAGAATTCAGGTTGATCTCCGAGAACAGCCCCTGAAAGGAGTTCTCAAAGGACTCATTTTCGATGTACCGGAATCCTCCTTCCAGGGTAACGAGCAGCTTATCGTTCTGCGTACGTGCCATTTCCGCGATATTGCTCCAAAGGTGCTGCGGCTCTATGACGTAATGCACCTTCCGGCGCATCTGCTTCTCAAACATCGGCACGTCTTCCGCATTCTCCGCATACCAAATGCCCAGCGGTGTCCGCTTATCCTCTTCTTTCAGTTGCGGGTAATCGGACCCCAGCTCTTTTTCGGCAGCTTCTTCGTAGTTGCGGGACAGGTACCGCAAAAACAGGAACGACAGCATGTAATCGCGGAAGTCATCCGCATTCATGGCACCCCGCAGTTCATCCGCTATTTTCCAGAGGGTTTTACCGAGTTGTTGTTGGCTTTTTTGTGTCATGCTTTGTTTGGACTTAGGTCAGCTGTTGATTGATGTTTTGCAGTGCTTTCTGTACAAATTTGGGGTTGGCAAACAGTGTGCGTTTCCGGTTGCTCCAGCCTTCCAGTTCACTCAGGATGTCCTCGACCTGATCCTTTTGCTTTTCAGTCTTGATGAAGTCAATAGTGGACAGCAATTCCAGACCGAAGGGAGAATAATAGCCTTTCAGGAAATGCTTGGTTTTGTCTACAATCTCCCGGTATTCCTCGTGCCCGGACTGTTTGAGATAAGCCTCGACTTCCGGCTCTGCATCCATCACCAGGCTCAGCTCTTCAAACGGGCGCTTGTCTTTAGCCTGATACCCCATAATATAGCTGCCATTCAGGTAGTACAGTACATGCCTGACTTTGCCAGAATAAGGGCCATAGAAATTCGGCTTGTAGTCGAGCTTAAAGGCCTCGGCAGCGCCGAACCGTTGCAGGAAGTAAGCGACCTTCTCAGCCGCAAACTCGGAGACAAATTCGCCATTCCTCACCAGCTCATACAGAACCGATAGCAGCATGGCACGGGCAGGCGTCAGGCGCACCCGTTCCTTTTTCATCACCTCCCGGATGGCATTACTAGGCTCATAAATATAAACCTCGCAGTCGAGCTCTTGCACGGCCTCAATAATCATGGGCTTGACCCTATTCCAATCCAACCCACCGTTGCCGGAGCCCAGGGGCGGGATAGCAATGGAGCGGATACCTCTTTCCTGAATGGTTTTCACCAAAGCTTCCAGGCCCTGACTGATGTAGTCATACTCGGAGGGCAGCCGCCAATGGGTTTTTGTGGGAAAGTTGATGATGATCTTTTTGCCGGTCAACAAAGACTCCTCTTCAGTCACCAAAAGCTGGCCGACGGAGAGGGCTTTGTCCTTGCAGGCTTGCTTGTACACCTTGAAATTGTGCGGGAACTGATTCTTGAATTGCAACGCAATGCCTTTGCCCATCACGCCCACCGTATTGACGGTATTGACCAGTGCTTCCGCTTTGCTTTCCAAAATATTTCCGGTTACGAGCTGTATCATGGTTCAAAAGTATGCTTTGTCATCAATATGGATTTGCTGGTCGGGTAGCCCCATCGCTTTCAGTCTGGTTTTTGCGGCTTCATTGTAAACGATAAACCCGAGAATGGCAGTAACAGGCAGGTCGCCCAAGACCAAAAACTCGGCTTCTTTCCGGCGTTTCAGGTCCAGATCGTTGTCATCCTTCCAGTACTTGGCTTTGATCGCCTTGAAGTCAAGCAATTCCGGTAGCTGCTCCACATCCTGTTCGGTATACTGAGTGGAAAAGGTGTCTACCGCATGCCCATCGGTGAAAACGAAGTCGACATCGGCTTCCCTTACTTTGCCTACGGAACTCACACAATATACAATTTGCTCCGCACTTTGCGCAGGTACATCATTGAAGCCCTTCTGTATAACGTACAACATCGGCATACGGGTGCCAAAGTAAAAAGGGATATAATCGCCCAGGCGCCTACCATTATCCAGTAAGAAGTCATTACGGGTGGAAATCAGGCTCGAATCCCCGATAGATACGTAATTGGCGTTGGCGCGGGTGGAGGCCCGGTGCGTAATGCCGTGCGCAAGGAGGTGAGGTACATTCTCAATGTGCGTCATGCGGTACAGGTATATCTTGCCTGATTTGGCCATGCGCTATCCGTTTGTTTTCGGAAACAACCCCTGCATCAACCCCCGCTTATGCTCCTGCAGCTGTGCTATCCGGTCTTCCTGTGCAGTGATCAGTTCATCCACGGAGGAGAGGCATTCGGCGATTTTTTGTTGTTCCTCTGGTTTGGGGGCAACAACTTTAAATGCAGCTATACTAGCTTGAGATAATGTGGGTATTGCACCACCAACCACTGTTTCCCTAATTTGCTTCTGTATTGATGCATTTGCAACCATCAGAAATAGAAATCTAGGATGAATAGCCTCTGGCTTCAATACCACTAGCTGAGGATTAATGGTGGCTTTTTCCTTTAAATCAGATATAAAGGCAGCTTTGCCAAATGAAGAACCTGTTTTCACAAGAACTGTGAAGCCATCTCTGAGCATTATCTCGGGAGATTCTTCATATTTATGCCAACTTATATATGTTGACTTTTCAAAATTTAAGCTCCCGTTTTCATCTATATTGCTAGGACTCATTGATATTGCTCCATCTCCTTTATTTACAATATCCTTTCTTGTGTAGCCCCTGTAACCGATCCTGCCCTTTACATCAATTAAATTTCCAAGGACTTGTTCCTCCCACGCCCCCTCAAACCCCGCAAACCGATACCGCGGCACCCGCTCCCCCTCCTGCGGGAAGAGATTTTGCATCAGCCCCTTTTTGTGCTCCCGCAGCGCATCGAGCTTGTCGCGGTGGGCAGCGATGAGGGCGTCGAGGGAGGAAAGGCAGTCGGCTATTTTTTGTTGTTCTTTTTCGGACGGAATTTCAACTATTACCTTTGAGAGGCTTGTTGAGTTGATTGCAGGGTAATTGGATCCTGTGCATCTTTCTAGAACTCTTTTTACGAATGAGTCAGTGTGCAAATATTGAAACAGATAAGCATTAGATTCTAATGCTCTCAGTTGAGCGTATCCTGTTGATGCTACATAACTATGTGTATCATTAGGCTTGAAATAATAATTATTTTTCTGATAAGGTCGAACCATTTGAAAAATAATATCCCCGCTTTTCAAAAGCCTTTGTGCTCGACTTGGAGCATTTTTAGAACCAATGACATTTCTTTTTAACAGCCTGCCCGACTCGACAGATTCTATATCTATGTAAATAAATTCATTAGGCAATTCCTTTTTAGAGGGGTTGACATTGCAAACTTCATCTAACGGCTTTTCTTTCCATTCAGAACTATCAGTAAACTCCGGAAACCGCAATTCCGGCACTATTTCATTCTCTTTACTCATAAGCAGCCAATCCAGATATTTCACGCCCTTCGGCAAGTTTTTTCAAATGGGGGATCAGGTCTTTCATCAGTGCAGTTTCCGCCTGGCTTCGGGCTTTCCAGCCCAGCTCCAGGGGTTCGAGCAGGTCGGTCAGCTTTTCGCCATCAAAGATCATGCGGCTCATGACCTGGGCGACGAAGTTTTTCAGATCTGCGGTCTCCAGGCTGTGCGCCTGGGCAATGGCCGCAATTTCCTGCTCGTACTTCTCCTCTTTAAAGGCTTCAAAGCTTTGCTTTAGGGCTTCGGCCGTGTAGCCCTTGCTCCAGTCCAGGCTGTTGATAAAGTCGGTCAGGTCTTCCTCCTCTTCCATCAGGTTGGAGTTCGACTTGAGCAGGCTGATCACCTGTGACTTGGTCATCTTCTGCTTGCTGGGCTTTTGCTGTGTGCTGTCGGCAATGAGGTTCATGATGTAGTCGTAGTCGATCACCGCCGAGGCAAAGAGGACAAACTCGAAGTCCAGTTGCTGTATTTCTTCCGGGGCCTCTTCCCCTTCCTCCTGCTGTATTTCGCGCAGTGCCTTTGCCGTTTCCAGGTAGGAACTGCGGAATTGTTGCAGGGTATCCTCCGGCAGGATCGCTTCGATCATTTCCTTTTGTTCCTCATCCAGGTCGGTGTACTGATCGAGCTGGGTTTTCAGCCGCTGTACTTCCTTGAAGTTTTTCACAAAGGCGATCTTGGCAGCATCCCCGCGCAGGTTGTACACCTCCTGCGGCTCATTGACGAGGTTGTGCTCTTGCATGAAGTCGCCCAGAGCTGCCACCGCTTCCTGGTACTTATCAATCACAACCGGTGCCGGGTCGACCATCCAGATTTCCTTAGGATTCTTTCCAGACTCGCCCGAAAACAGCGTAATGGCCTGATTGACCGCGTCCTCCTGATGCCGGAAGTCCAGAATATTGCCGTAAGGCTTGGTGTCATTCAGCACCCGGTTCGTCCGCGAGAAGGCCTGTATGAGCCCGTGGTACTTCAGGTTTTTATCCACGTACAAGGTGTTCAGGTACTTGGAGTCAAAGCCGGTAAGCAGCATATCCACCACGATGGTCAGGTCGATTTTATTTTTGTGGGGATAGTCCCTATTGCTGTATTTCTGGTCCTTGATGCGCTGCTGTACATCCTGGTAGTAGAGGTCAAACTCATTGATGGAGTGGGCTGTGCCATACTGCAGGTTGTAATCGGCAATAATCTCCTCCAGGGCCTTTTTCTTTTCTTCCGGGTTTTGCTTGTTGTCTTCCTTTTCCTGCGGCAGGTCTTCCTGCAGCTGTTTGATGTCGGTTGCGTTTTTTTGCCCCTCCTTGGCAATCAGCTGGGCCGGAGGAGAAAAGACGCAGGCGATGTTGAGCGGGACGAAGTCGGGGTCTTCTTCTTGCCGTTCTTGCTGCACTTTTTTGAAAAGCCGGAAGTAGGCAATCGCATCATTGATGGATGCGGTGGCCAGTACGGCGTTGAATTTCCGTTGGTTCGTCGCAGCATTATGCTTGTCGAGAATGGCATTGACTACGGCCTGCTGAGCGATAGGCTCACCGGGTTTGGGTTGGTGGTCTCCTTCCCCTTTGTAGTAATCTATGCGGAAGCGCAGCACATTCCTGTCGTCAATGGCGTGCGTGATGGTATAGGCATGCAGTTCTTTCTGAAAGAGGTACTCCGTTGTCTTGTACTTCTCATATTCCCCCTCCCGCACTTTGTAGGTGGCATTGGCATCGAAAATAGGCGTGCCGGTAAAGCCAAACAACTGGGCATTGGGGAAGAACTCCTTGATCGCTTCGTGATTGTCACCAAACTGAGAACGGTGGCACTCATCAAAGATGAAGACCATGCGTTTGTCGCTTAGCGGCTTCAGGCGCTCCATGTAGTTGCGCTTGTGGGTGCCATCCAGTGCAAGGCCCAGCTTTTGTATGGTCGTCACGATCACCTTGTCCGCATAGTCGGTAGAAAGCAAACGCCTGACAAGGGTCTCCGTATTGGTATTCTCCTCCACGCTCCCCTCCTGGAATTTATTGAACTCCTCACGGGTCTGCCGGTCGAGGTCTTTCCGGTCTACCACAAAGAGGCATTTCTCAATATCCGGATTGTCTTTAAGCAAGGTGGAAGCCTTGAAGGAAGTCAGCGTTTTACCGCTACCCGTGGTGTGCCAGATGTAGCCATTGCCCCGGTTTTGGTGGATGCAGTCTACAATCGCTTTCACCGCGTAAATCTGGTACGGGCGCATAACGAGTATTTTCTGCTCGCTTTCCACCAGCACCATGTACTTGCTGATCATTTCACCGAGCCTGCACTTATTCAGAAAGCGCTCCGTGAAGGACTCCAACTGATTGACCTTGTTATTTTTGACATCCGCCAGCTCATAGACGGGCAGGAATTGCTCGTCCGCATTGAATTGGAAGTGCTGGTTTTTATTGTTGGAAAAGTAAATCGTCCGTGATCCATTGCTCACAATGAACAGCTGCATGTAGCACATCAGCGTATTGGCATAGCCATTGCCCGGATCATTCTTATAATCCACAATCTGCTGCATGGCTTTCCGGTAGGAGACATCGAACCTTTTAAGTTCAATCTGCACCACCGGCAGCCCATTGATCAGCAAGATCACATCATACTGGTGATGGCTGCTCTCGGTATTGATACGCAGCTGATTGATGACCTCGTACTCATTCTTACACCAATCTCTGATATTGACCAGCGTATAGTGCAAGGGCGTACCATCCTCCCGCTGGAAGTACTGCTGTTCGCGCAGCTTTTTGGAAGCCGCGAAGACATCCGTCTCAATGAGATCCTCCCGCAGCCGCAGAAACTCGTTCTCCGTCAAACGCACCCGGTTGAGCGCTTCAAACTTCGCTTTGAAGTTCTGCTCCAGCGCCCTGCGGTCGGTGATATCCGGCCGGTACGTGTACTTGAGCGCTTTGAGGTTCTCGATGAGGGTTGCTTCTATTTGGGCTTCTTTGGTCATTTAGGTCAAGGTTTGACAATGTTTGTCCGCCGGTCGAATATATGGAA
>PR_CR_10_Liq_3_inCRDRAFT_1000047_pt1 | contig 36062 bp, 35 predicted proteins | sample PRCRCaboRojoPR_2_FD_10240 | JGI IMG/M metagenome (IMG submission 10240)
CCTGCCACATCGATAGCCCGGATAGCAGCCTCTCGGCCGGAACCAGGTCCTTTGACGAATACCTCAACGGAACGGAGTCCTGCATCATAAGCGGTGCGAGACGCGTCTGCAGCCGCTACCTGAGCAGCATAAGGCGTATTTTTCTTAGAGCCGCGGAAGCCAGCTTTACCTGCAGAAGCCCACGAAATCACTTGACCACGCTTGTTAGTCAGCGAGATGATGATGTTGTTGAAGGAAGCCTGAATGTAAGCCATTCCTTCTGCCTCCACTTTCATGTTCCGCTTCTTAGTCTTCTTTGCGGCTGTTTTTCCTTTTCCCTTTGCCATTGGAAATTAATTTAACAAGGTTTCGTATCTACAGCGGATGTACTGCTGCGATGAGCAGCCATCATGTGCCTTGACGAAAATGATTACTTAGTTACCTTCTTCTTGTTCGCAACAGTCTTACGCTTACCCTTACGGGTACGGGCATTGGTCTGTGTACGCTGTCCACGAAGGGGTAAACCTTTACGGTGGCGCAAACCACGGTAGCAACCAATATCCATCAAACGCTTGATGTTGGATTGTACCTCAGAACGCAGTTCACCCTCGACGGTGTGTTCGTCGGTGATAATGCTTGTGATCGACCGGACGTTTTCGTCGGTCCAGTCCTCTACTTTTACATTCTCATCGATACCTGCCTGCTCAAGGATCATCGCTGCTTTGGAGCGACCGATTCCGAAGATGTAAGTCAGGCTAATGACACCGCGCTTGTTACGAGGCAAATCGACACCTACAATACGAGCCATTTTACGCTATTTAATTGATTCAGTTAATGCAGATCAGCGGGCTTTGCTTAGCCTTGACGCTGCTTGAACTTAGGATTCTTCTTGTTGATAATGTAGATCTTACCTTTACGGCGAACGATCTTACAATCGGCGGAGCGTTTCTTAACAGATGCTCTAACTTTCATGATGGTCGTTTTTCTGTTTAGACAGTAATATACAAAACAGTGTTATTTGTAACGATAGGTAATCCGCCCACGGGACAGATCATAAGGGGACATCTCTACGGCCACCTTATCACCAGGAAGGATACGGATATAATTCATGCGCATCTTTCCAGAAATTGTTGCTACAATCTCATGATCGTTTTCCAGCCTTACGCGAAACATGGCGTTCGATAAAGCTTCTTCAATAATACCGTCTTGCTTAATTAAGTTCTTCTTAGACATACTCGAAATTTCGGTGTGCAAAGATAATCATTTTTATCTGACTTTCATGGTAATAGGCATAAAAAATCAAAATCCTCCTCTACACCGATTTTATAAAGCTCCCCTTTTCAGGCTTATACCGCCTGAGAAATCACCCCTACATATTGAACATCCGGGTTCTTCTCTACCGCTTCTTCAATAATGCTGTGATCAGACAGCGGTTGTGGCCCGGTTTTAAGCACGACAATAGAATGCTCGTAGTGGGCAGAGGGCTTACGGTCCTTGGCGTAGATCGTCCAGCCATCCTGCTCGGTACGGACTTCCTTACGCCCCAGATTGACCATTGGCTCAATCGCAATAACCAATCCATGCTTGAGTACTGGTCCGCGCCCGCGCTTGCCATAATTGGGCACCTCAGGAGCTTCATGCAACTCACGGCCGATACCATGCCCGACCAGTTCGCGGACAATACCATATCCATGCTCTCTCTCAGCATACTGCTGTACCGCAAAACCTATATCTCCGATACGGTTCCCTACGGTTGCCGCATCAATTGCTTTGTAAAGAGAAGTATTCGTTACCCGGCAAAGTTCCATTACGGCTTCATCTACCTCTCCGATTGGGAACGTGTAGGCAGAATCCCCATGGAAACCATTCAGGTGTACCCCACAGTCAACGGAAACAATATCCCCATCCTGGAATACCTGATCTTTCGTAGGAATACCATGCACGACCTGCTCATTGACAGAAACGCACAAACTTCCGGGAAAACCCTGATAGCCTTTGAACGAAGGAACACCGCCGTGATCCCGGATCAACTCTTCTGCCGCTTTATCAATTTCAGCACCAGTCATACCCGGGCGGAGCATACTGCCGACATGAGCAAGCGCCATACATACAACACGGTTGCTCTCTCTTAGCAGTTCTATCTCTTCTTCTGTTTTGTAAAAAACCATTTTCGAGATCTTATATTATTAGGAATAATACAGGTCTGCCATACGCTATTTTCGCTTTACAAAACCCTATTCCTTCTAGCACCATACCGCCACAGAGCACATTTGACTCTGCAGCGGTACGGAACATATAATCTTCTTCAATCCTTTCCTTATATCCAGAAAGACCAGCTTTTTTCAGCAGGCAGTGCTTACATATTTGCACCAATCCCCTGCATACGGCTCCGCCCCTGAATCTTACCTGACTTCACCAGACCGTCGTAGCGGCGCATGAGCAGATGACTTTCAATTTGCTGAAGGGTATCAAGTACAACAGCTACAAGGATCAGCAGTGAAGTACCGCCGAAGAACATAGCAAAAGCGATGTTGACCCCAAATCCAGCTGCAAAAGCAGGCAGAATGGAAATGATACCCAGGAAAATTGAACCTGGCAAAGTGATACGGGTAGTCACCGCATCGATAAAGTCAGCCGTTGGCTTACCCGGCTTAATACCAGGGATAAAGGCGTTCTGGCGCTTCAGGTATTCTGCATATTGCTGCGGGTTAACCAACAGCGCCGTGTATACATAGGTAAACAGCACCACCAAAATAAAGTAGATGATATTGTAAGGTGCCGATGTAAAGTCATTCAGTGCCCTCAGTATTGGACTTGTCGCCAGGTCACTCCCTTCTCCTGCGAAGAACTGAGCTACTGTTGCAGGCAGGAACATCAAAGCCTGTGCAAAGATGATCGGCATTACGCCCGAAGCATTCACCTTGAGCGGAATGTAGTCTCGTGCACCCTGCGCTGGCATTTGGTTAGACCCACGCCCAACCATACGCTTGGCAAACTGAATTGGAATGCGGCGAACCCCCTGTACGATCAGGACTGTAGCCATAACGATTCCAAAAAGTGCAGCCATCTCCAGTACGAAGATGATCAAACCATTGTTCTCCAACTGAGACTGGAATTCGAAGACCAGTGCCTGCGGGAGCGTCGCGATGATGCCAATGGTAATCAAAAGAGAAATACCATTTCCGATTCCGCGGTCCGTAATACGCTCACCCAGCCACATAGAGAATACAGTGCCCGTGGAAAGGATGATAATATTGGAAATCCAGAACACACTGAGCGGGATTTGAGGATCCACAGCTCCAAGGCTGTTGATATAAGTCAGGTAACCTCCTCCCTGCACCAGGGTAATAGCTACAGTCAGCAAGCGGGTGATTTGATTGAGCTTCTTACGACCAGACTCTCCCTCTTTTTGCTGAAGGCGCTGAAAATAAGGTACTGCAAAACCCAATAGCTGAATAATGATCGATGCCGTGATATAAGGCATGATACCGAGTGCAAAGATAGCGGCGTTATTGAAAGCGCCACCAGTAAATACGTTAATCAGCCCAAGCAGATCGTTTGGCGAGTTGTTATTCTGAGTTGCATTATCCAGCACTTCTGGAATAACACCTGGCAGCACGATATAGGAGCCAAAGCGGAAAACAAAGAGCATACCCAAAGTAAAGAGGATGCGGTTGCGCAACTCTTTAATTTTCCAGATATTCTGTAAAGTAGTGATTAGCTTTTTCATCTGCGTAATTTTATAGCCTGTCTACCACATTGAAGAGCGGCTATTAGCTCTTCTCGAAACCTCGTGGGACCGTAGCCCCAAAAAATAAAGCGCCGCTTGACGCGGCACAATATAATTACTCAGCTACAGTAGCAGAGCCACCTGCTGCCTCGATAGCGGCTTTGGCCGACTTGGAGAAGCCATGAGCAACGACTTCAAACTTGCCTTTTAGCTCACCGTTGCCCAAAATTTTGACCAGGTCATTCTTGCCAACAGCACCGAGCTTAACCAAGGTTTCTAAATCGAACTTCTCAACTCCGTNTTTTTCTGACATCGCCTGAAGGTTGTCCAGGTTGATTGCAGTATAGGATTTACGGTTGTGGTTGTTGAAGCCGATTTTGGGCAAACGCATCTGAATAGGCATTTGACCACCTTCGAAGTTGCGCTTATTTTTGAAGCCGGAACGAGACTTAGCACCTTTGTGACCGCGGGTAGCGGTACGACCATGCCCAGAACCTACGCCTCTGGCAATTCTTTTGCGCTTTTTGACTGCACCCTCGGCAGGCTTTAAGCTATGTAGTTCCATTGCGATTATCGTTTATTCTCTATTAAAGAATGGTCTGCAAAGATATCCGCTATTCACGGCTTTACAAACTTTTTCCTTAAGCTTAAAAAAAGTTTAGCCCGCGGGCTCGACTGTAACTAAGTGACTGACCTTATTCACCATGCCCTTGATCTGAGCAGTTTCTTCAACAACAACGCTTTGGCGGATTTTTTTCAACCCGAGCGCCTGCATCGTTGCTTTTTGCTTCTTGGAGCGGTCAATAACACTTTTTACCTGAGTGATCTTGATCTTACTCATTGCTTCAGCTTTTTATTCTGCTTTGAACAGTAATCCTTGTTGGGGGAAATACTGCAGGCAGATGCGGATGATTATCCGTTGAAAAGTTTTTCCATTGAAATATTACGCTGCTTGGCAATCGCCATTGGGCTACGCAGCTTCTTCAGTGCGTCGATCGTTGCCTTAACCACGTTGTGTGGGTTGGGCGACCCCATAGATTTCGCCAGTACATTATGCACACCCGCGATTTCCAGTACAGCACGCATTGCGCCACCGGCAATTACACCAGTACCATCAGCAGCAGGCTTAATCAGTACACGACCGGCACCATACTTGCCTTTCTGCTCGTGAGGAATTGTACCGTTATGCAGCGGGACCTTCACGAGGTTTTTCTTCGCGTCATCGACTGCCTTGGAAATAGCCTCAGAAACGTCGCGGGCTTTCCCCAGACCATGACCTACTGTACCGTCACCATCGCCTACGACAACGATAGCAGCAAAACTGAAGGTACGACCACCTTTGGTTACTTTTGCAACGCGGTTGAGGTTGACCAGCTTTTCTTTCAGTTCGGTTTCAGCGGGCTTGACCCTGTTGGAACTTCTCTTTGCCATTACTTATGTTGTTGTAGATGATTATAATTGCAGACCACCTTCGCGTGCACCCTCTGCTAGAGCCTTTACACGACCATGGTACAGGTAACCGCCGCGGTCAAAAACAGCCTTGTCAATATTGGCAGCTTTGGCACGCTCTGCCAGCAACTTGCCTACTTGCTTCGACTGCTCGGACTTGTTGACATCCATACTCACGCTGTCTTCACGTGAGCTTGCAGAAGCCAATGTGTGCCCCTGAATGTCATCAATAAGCTGAGCGTAGATGTATTTGTTGCTCCGGTAGATGTTGAGACGTGGACGCTCAGGCGTTCCGGTAATTTTATTCCGGATGCGCCAGTGAATGCGCTTGCGTCGATTACGCTTTGAAAATTGCATGATTCACTTAATTTTTGACCTTAGTGTAAGGAGCGGACTCCAAACCCAAGATCCGTATATGATAAACAGTGAACGAATGTTCGATTACTTACTAGCAGACTTACCAGCTTTGCGGCGGATTTCTTCACCAGCGAAGCGGATACCTTTACCTTTGTAAGGCTCAGGCTTACGGTAAGACCGGATCTTATTGGCAACTTCACCAAGCAGCTGCTTGTCATGAGATTCCAGCCGAACGACGGGTGCCTTACCCTTTTCCATAGCTGTCGACACCTTGACTTCGTCAGGAAGTGCAAACATAATGGGGTGAGAGTAACCAATTGTCAGCTCCAGCAATTGACCGGTGTTGGTAGCACGGTAACCTACGCCAACCAGTTCCAGCTCTTTAACAAAGCCATCGGTAACACCAGTTATCATGTTTGCTACCAGGGAGCGGCTCAAGCCATGCATTGCACGGTGGCGCTTTTGCTCAGTTGGGCGCTTTACATTGATTTCGCCATCCTCAACAGCGATCTCCATTTCCGGATCAATTTGCTGAGTCAGCTCACCTTTAGGTCCTTTTACCGTTATCAGGTTACCTTTGCTCACGTTAATTTCAACGCCACTTGGTAAACTGATCGGTGCTTTTCCTATCCTTGACATTTTTACTGTATTTTGGAACTTTCAAACAACGATGAAAGTGGCTTAGTAAACGTAGCAGAGCACCTCTCCGCCCACATTCTCGGCACGAGCCTGCTTGTCAGTCATTACTCCTTTGGAAGTAGACACAATTGCAACGCCCAATCCGTTGATGATCCTTGGAAGATCAGCGGCTTTAGAGTACTTACGGAGACCGCAGGTACTGATTCGCCCCAGCTTACGGATTACAGGCTGCTTGGTACGCGGATCGTACTTCAGTGCAATCCGGATAGAGCCTTGTCCGTTGAAGCCTTCTTCCTGGAACTTGTATTTGTGGATGAACCCCTGATTATAGAGGATCTCCGTCATGCTCTTTTTCAGCTTAGACGCAGGGATATCAACGATACGGTGACCCGCTTGCTGAGCATTGCGGATACGCGTAAGATAATCTGCTATTGGATCTGATACTGCCATTTTATCCTGATTATAGAAGCCGTCAAAACCCTAAATGCTTTCCAGGTTTGCAGACGACTATGATTGACTTCGATAAAGTTACCAGCTCGCTTTTGTTACGCCAGGGATTTTGCCCTCCAGCGCCATCTCACGGAATTTCACGCGACACAGCCCAAACTGACGCATGTATCCCTTTGGACGACCAGTCAGCTTACAGCGGTTGTGCAGGCGGATCGGGTTGGAGTTGCGAGGGAGCTTATCGAGCTCTTCCCAGCGACCTTCCTCTTTGAGCTGCTTACGCAGGGCAGCGTACTTAGCTACCATTTTTTCTCTTTTCCGTTCGCGAGCGATGATTGATTTCTTAGCCATTATGAATAAATTGCTATGATTGAATTACTTAGTTGCGTTGGTTCTTGAATGGCATCCCCATCAATTTCAGCAGGGCCAGCGCTTCCGCGTCTGTCTTAGCCGTTGTCACGATAGTGATGTCCATACCTGTGATCTTATTCACCTTATCCATCACGATTTCAGGAAAGATGATTTGCTCCGTAATACCCATGGAGTAGTTGCCACGTCCGTCAAAGCTCTTGTCGTTGACACCACGGAAGTCACGTACCCGAGGCAGTGCAACTGTGATGAGGCGGTCCATGAATTCGTACATCTTGATATTACGAAGGGTAACACGGGCACCAATTGGCATGCCGTCCCGCAGCTTAAAGTTAGAAACGGACTTACGGGCTTTGGTAGGTACCGCGCGCTGACCAGCGATAATGCTCATCTCTTCCACTGCGTTGTCCACCAGCTTTTTATCCTGAGTAGCATCCCCAACACCTTGGTTCAGGCTAACCTTGACGATGCGAGGTACCTCCATGATAGAGCTGTACTGAAACTGCTCCATGAGTGCAGGTACTACTTCTTCCCGATACTTTTTCTTCAGTCTTGGAGTGTAGCTCATTACTTAATAATTTCTCCGGATTTTTTAGAATAACGTACCAGCTTCCCGTTTTCTTCCTTTCTGCCCACACGGGTAGGCTCACCTGACTTAGGGTCTACCAGCATCAGGTTAGAAATATGGATAGGCGCAGGTACCTCGTTGATCCCACCAGGATTGTCCTGAGTAGGGCGAGTGTGCTTTTTGACCATATTCGTATCTTCTACGATAGCACGGTTCTCTTTAGGGAGGACTTCGAGTACTTCCCGAACCGTGTCGCGGTCCTTATGAGCACCAGCAATCACTACGACGCGGTCGCCTTTTTTGATCTTCAGCTTAGGTGCGAACCTTTTGCCTTGATGTGATTTTTTTTGCATGGTATATCGACTTATGATCGCTTTCAATAATTGGATTAAAGTACCTCAGGTGCCAGTGATACGATACGCATGTAATCGCGCTCGCGCAACTCACGGGCTACAGGGCCAAAGATACGAGTGCCCCGGGGCTCATCTGCTGCATTAAGAAGCACAACAGCGTTATCATCAAAACGGATATAGGAACCATCACGGCGGCGGATTTCCTTCTTGGTGCGTACAACCACAGCCTTAGAAACCGTACCTTTTTTGATATTGCCACTTGGTGTTGCTTCCTTTACGGAAACTACGATTTGGTCACCAATTGAGGCGTAACGACGCTTAGAACCGCCTAGCACACGGATACAAAGCACCTCTTTGGCACCGCTGTTATCCGCAACTCTCATCCTGGACTCTTGCTGGATCATCGTTGTATAATTTAAAGAATTTCAACTGGCAGGCATAATCTATATGACTAGCGGCCTGTCCAGGGCAATTAAAATTTACTTCGCACGCTCGATAATCTCTACGAGCCGCCAACGCTTACGCTTGCTGAGTGGACGAGTCTCCATGATACGGACCTTGTCTCCAACATTGCAATCGTTGTTTTCGTCGTGGGCCACAAATTTGCGGCTCTTCTTCACGAACTTACCGTAGATAGGGTGCTGCAGCCGGCGCTGAACAGAAACGCTGATGGTTTTGTCCATCTTATTGCTGGCTACCACGCCAATACGGGTTTTTCTCAGATTTCTTTCTTCCATTTTATGCGGTACTTTGAAACCTTTGCTAAATCAGTTATTTCTTGCGCCGTCTTCTGGCACGGATTTTTGAACGCTCGGCAATTGCCTCAGGAGTTGCTGAAGCCAGCTCACGGCGGCGAACCTCCGTCTTGAGCCGAGATATGTCCCGGCGCACCTCGCGCAGTACGAGTGGATTGTCCAGACCGCGGATAGCGTGGTCAAACTTTAGCTTCTGGTACTGAGCAACAGTAGTGTCCAGCTCGCTTTGCAGGTCTGCGTCCGAATAATCCTGGAGCTCCAGGAATTTCTTTGTTGCCATGATATAATCGAATTAAATAGTCCTTGTAAAATGGATTATCCCGCAAAGTCGTGGCGAACCACAAACTTGGTACGAACAGGCAGCTTCTGTGCTGCAAGGCGGAGTGCTTCCTGAGCAACGTCCATAGGGACACCGTCCAGTTCAAACAGCACACGGCCAGGCTTAACTTCAGCAACCCAATGGTCAAGAGCACCTTTACCCTTACCCATACGTACTTCCTGGGGCTTTGCTGTGATTGGCTTATCCGGGAAAATGCGGATCCAGACTTTACCTTCACGCTTCATATAACGAGTCATCGCAATACGTGCAGCTTCAATCTGTCTGTTGGTGATGCGCGAGGCATCCATTGTCTTCAGACCGAAGGAGCCAAAATCGATACGGCTGCCCTTATAAGCGAGCCCGTTGTTGCGGCCTTTCTGCTGCTTGCGATATTTCGTTCTTTTTGGCTGTAACATCTTACACTAAATTTAAGCGTCTAAACCTCTTAAAAATGGTCATACCTGACCGCGCTCCCGAAAAGCTCGGCAAAGGTACAGCGTTTTTCTGAATTATTCTAACGGCGGCGCTGATTTCTTCCGCCTCCACGGCGACCACCACCACGACGGTCGCTGCCGCCGCTCTTACCACCACGCTCCTGTACACCAGCGTGCGGAGAAAGATCTGGCTTGCCAAGAATTTCACCCTTGCAAATCCATACTTTCACACCAATTTTACCATAGACAGTCAGCGCTTCCTTCAAAGCATAGTCGATATTGGCACGGTAGGTGTGCAATGGGGTACGACCTTCTTTGAATTCCTCACGACGAGCCATATCAGAGCCGTTAAGCCGACCCGCGATACGCACCTTAATGCCTTCAGCACCGGCACGCATGCTGGACTGAATTGCCATCTTAGTGGCACGGCGGTAATTGATACGTGCCTCAAGCTGCTTGGCAATAGATTCTGCAACGATGGCAGCATCAAGCTCAGGCTTGCGGATTTCAATAATATTGATCTGAACGTCCTTGCCGGTCAGCTTCTTGAGCTCTTCGCGGATACGGTCCACTTCAGAACCTCCCTTACCAATGATAATACCTGGGCGAGAGGTATGAATGGTAACCGTGATACGCTTCAGCGTGCGTTCGATAATGATTCGGGCAATTCCGCCTTTGGCAATACGAGCTTGGAGGTACGTACGGATTTTTTCGTCCTCTACAACTTTATCAGCGTAGTCACGACCGCCAAACCAGTTGGAGTCCCAACCGCGGATGATGCCCAGGCGATTACCAATTGGATTTGTCTTCTGACCCATATCTATGGTATTACAATTTTATTAAAGCTTATTCTTCTACTGCTGCGTCTTCAACCTCTTCAACCTCTACGGCATCACCGGCATCGGCACCATCCTTCAGTGCGGTTGCGTTTTCCACCACCAAAGTAACGTGGCAGGTACGCTTGCGGATACGGTGTGCACGGCCATGAGGTGCTGGCTGGAACCGCTTCAGCATCGTGCCATCGTCGGCATAAATGGTTTTAATGTAAAGATCGTAGTCGTCCGCATTTTCCATGCCGCCCAGTTTGTCCTCCCAGTTGGCAATTGCGGAAAGTACGAGTTTATCAAGCCATACAGCGGCCTCCTTCTTGGTAAAGCGAAGGATATCCAGTGCATCCTCCACGTTTTTACCGCGAATCAGGTCCACGACCAGCCGCATTTTGCGGGCTGACATCGGAACACTTTTGAGTTTAGCTACTGCTTCCATTATTCTTACATTTTGCGCTGCCTTCTAACTGGCAACTTTAAGGTTTACTTCTTACGGTTTCCTGTGTGCCCTTTGAAGGTACGTGTAGGTGAAAATTCACCCAGTTTGTGACCAACCATGTTCTCAGTAACAAACACGGGCACGAAAGTCTTGCCGTTATGTACTGCGATCGTCTCCCCTACCATTTCGGGGTAGATCATAGAAGAACGGGACCAAGTCTTGATTACCTTTTTCTTCTTTGATTCTTTGGACTTCTCCACCTTATCCATCAGCTTATGGAAAATGTAAGGTCCTTTTTTGATCGATCTTGCCATTGTCTGATTTATTTATGAGCAGACGCTTTAGGCGAAGATCAGGCGGCACAGTTAATGCCCCGCCTGATCATGCCCGTTTAGCGGCGCTTGCCTGATTTACGTTTAGTAATAATGAGCTTGTTGGAGTGCTTCTTAGGCTTCCTCGTCTTCTTACCTTTTGCAGGCTGACCGTTGCGGGAACGTGGGTGACCACCTGAAGCACGGCCTTCACCACCACCCATTGGGTGATCGACCGGGTTCATCGCTACACCACGGGTACGTGGGCGGCGACCTCTCCAGCGGCTACGACCTGCCTTACCATCTATAGTAAGGTTGTGGTCAGGGTTGGAAGTGGTACCGATCGTTGCCTTACAGGAGGACAACACACGACGAACCTCACCAGAAGGAAGCTTAACGACAGCATACTTGCCCTCGCGGCCCATCAGTGTACAGTAAGTACCCGCTGAGCGTGCCATGGCGGCACCGTGGCTTGGGCGGAGTTCGATAGCATGAATGGTAGAACCCAGAGGAATGTCCTTGAGGTAAAGCGTGTTGCCTGTAACTGGTGCAGCGGATTCACCGGAAACGACTTCGGCACCGACCTGCAGGCCGTTAGGGGCAATAATATAACGCTTCTCACCATCGGTGTACTCCAGCAATGCGATATAAGCACTGCGGTTAGGGTCGTACTCGATCGTTTTAACGGTAGCCTTCATTCCGTCTTTATCGCGCTTAAAGTCGATAATACGGTAACGGCGTTTGTGCCCGCCACCACGGTAACGGGAGGTCATGCGGCCCTGATTGTTACGGCCGCCTTTGCTCTTCATTGGAGCAAGCAAGCTTTTTTCTGGCTTATCCGTTGTCACTTCCGCAAACGTATTCGTCATCAGGAAGCGGGTACCAGGACTTGCCGGCTTGTGTTTCTTAATACCCATTATTTCTGTTTTTCAGCTCCAGAGATACATGCCTGACGGTAAATTGGACTGCCGGTGCGGTTCCACGGATGAACAGATGAACCGTCCTACCGCACTTTGAGTAGCAGCTATACCATCCGAGGCTTTGCCCCTGGACTATTATAAAATTAAATGTCGCCGAAGAAATCAATCTCCTCGCCCTCAGAGAGGGTGACGACTGCTTTTTTGTATGCAGGTTTATGGCCTGAAAGAATACCGGAACGCGTAGAGCGGCTCTTCGCCTTCGCCGGCATAATCATTGTATTGACACTTTCCACTGTTACCTGGTACATATCTTCCACCGCCTTTTTGATTTCAATCTTGTTGCAATCTTTATTGACGACGAAAGTGTACTTGCCGCGATCCTCAGAGAGCATCTCCGACTTTTCTGTAATCAGTGGCTTTACCAAAATAGTCTTTGCCATGGTTACTTATAGTTATGGAAAGGGTATCCTTGCGGACAGCGCTTTCTCTTAGTTAGCAAATGCTTCTTTGATCTTCTCCACTGCACCTTCAGACAGGACAAGGGCACCGGCGTTCATCACTTCGTAAGTGTTGAGGTCGCTGGCACGCACTACCTTCGTCTTAGGCAAGTTGCGGCTGGAGAGGTAAACTTCCTTTTCGTAATCGGAAGTCACAACAACCGGCTTTTGATCCGCCACCTTCAGCGCTGCGAGGATATCCGCGAATGCTTTAGTCTTTGGCGCTTCAAAAGAGAAATCTTCGATAACGAAAACTTTTCCAGCACTCACCTTGGAAGAAAGGGCTGACTTTCGAGCCAGCTGCTTTACCTTTTTGTTCAGGGTAATGTTGTACTTACGGGGACGTGGTCCAAAAATACGGCCACCACCACGGAAGATCGGGTTCTTGATATCACCGAAACGTGCGGTACCTGTACCCTTCTGACGCTTCAGCTTCTTCGTAGAACCAGCGATTTCGTTACGCTCCTTTGCTTTGTGCGTACCCTGGCGTTGAGCAGCCAGGTATTGCTTTACGGCCAGGTATACGACATGCTCGTTCGGTTCTACACCGAAAACGTCTTCCGGAAGCTCAATCTCGCGACCGGTCTGCTGACCTTGGATATTTAAAACTTCGAGTTTCATTGCTTTGTGTGTTTAAGCACGCTCCGCCCCGAATAAGGGTTGGCGTTACGACGCACGAATGAATTACTTTTCAATGATTACCGTTGATCCCTTGTGACCAGGCACAGCGCCTCTCACGAGGATTAGGTTCTGCTCAGGGAACAGCTTCACTACCCGCAGATTTTTCACCTTAATGCGGTCACCGCCGGTGCGGCCGGCCATGCGCATTCCTTTGAAAACCTTGGCAGGGTAAGAAGCAGCACCGATAGAACCCGGTGCCCGCTGACGGTTGTGCTGACCGTGGGTCGCATCATTTACACCAGCGAATCCGTGGCGCTTAACGACACCCTGGAATCCTTTACCTTTGGAGATCCCTACTGCGCTGACCAGATCGCCTTCCTTGAAGACTTCCTCGACTTTCAGCAGGTCACCAATGGCTTTCTCAACGACATCAAAATCGCGAAATTCTACGAGGTCCCGCTTAGGACCAGTCTTGGCTTTTTCGTAGTGCCCTTGAAGTGCTTGAGATGTGTTCTTGACCTTTGCTTCACCGAAACCGAGCTGCACAGCGTTGTATCCGTCAGTCTCCGGGGTCTTCACCTGTGTGATTACACAGGGTCCCGCTTCAATGACGGTGCAAGCAATATTGCGGCCCAGCTCGTCGAAGATGCTGGTCATTCCTATTTTTTTACCGATAATACCGTTCATCAGTACATGGTTTTTAAAACTCGTCTATGACAGGCTAATACGGACAGGAGGGCTAACAGCCTAAGCTATTTAACCAATCTGCTAACTTCGAACCAAGGCAGAGTGCCTATAAATAGACGCTATTCTGCCTACAGTCTTTTCAGTAAGTATCAATAATCGCCTGTGCAGACGGGTTGATGATACTTTCTTACGTTAGTTTAACCTGAATGTCAACCCCACTCGGCAGCTCCAGCTTGGACAGGGCATCTACTGTCTTTTGGGTGGGCGTGTAAATTTCGATGAGGCGTTTGTGGGTACGCAATTGGAACTGCTCACGAGCTTTCTTGTTGACGTGCGGCGAACGGAGCACGGTAAAGATTTTCTTCTTCGTGGGCAGCGGAATCGGTCCAGTAACTACGGCGCCACTGTTCCTCACCGTCTTTACGATCTTTTCTGTAGACTTGTCTACCAGGTTATGATCGTAGGAGCGGAGTTTGATTCTGATCTTCTGATTCATGCCTTCAATTCAGCTAAATAAGTGATGATATTAGTGCAGCCCCGTTGGGCTGCACCTTGTTTTAACTCTGCTTACAAATTTATGCGTTAACTTCTCCTTTTGCGCCGGCGATAATTTCCTTCGCGATTCCTGATGGTGCTTCTGCGTAGTGCGAGAACTCCATCGTAGAGTTCGCACGACCGGAAGTGATCGTACGCAAAGAAGTTACGTATCCAAACATTTCAGACAGTGGGGCATCAGCCTTGATGCTTACTGCTCCACCTGCGCGTGGCTCTTGTCCTTTTGGCAGGCCACGACGGCGGTTGAGGTCACCGATTACAGAACCTACAAACTCTTCCGGCGTTACAATCTCGAGCTTCATGATGGGCTCAAGGATAACCGGATTGGTCTTAGGAGCTGCTTCGCGGAAGCCTTCCTTCGCACAAAGTTCGAAGGCAATTGGCTTTGAGTCCACTGCGTGCATTCCACCATCATAAACACGGACTTTCATGCTATCGATGTTGTAGCCGGCCAGAATGCCGTTGTCCATCATCTGCAGGAAGCCGTCCTTAATAGGCTTCTGATAGTTTTTGTCGATTGAGCCACCAACGATGTCCCAAACAAACTGCAGCTTTTCTTTACCATTTTTGAATTCTTCGCTGTCCAGGAATTCCTGGTCGGCTGGTCCAAGTTCGAACTGCATGTCTGCGAAGAGACCGGAACCACCGGACTGCTTCTTGAGGCGCTCTCGGTGATCTACCGTTGAGGTTAGTGCCTCTTTGTAGTTTACCTGTGGTGCACCCTGGCTTACTTCTACTTTGAATTCACGGCGCAGACGGTCTACAATAATTTCCAGGTGAAGCTCACCCATACCGCTAATGACCGTTTGGTTCGTTTCTTCGTTGTAGTTAACGCGGAAAGTCGGATCCTCTTCTGACAGTTTTGCCAGCGCCATACCCAGTTTATCCAGGTCTTTCTGAGACTTAGGCTCGATCGCCAGGCCGATTACCGGCTCAGGGAAAGTCATGCTTTCCAGAACGATTGGTGCGTTTTCGTCACAGATGGTGTCACCGGTACGCAGGTCTTTGAAACCTACCGCAGCAGCGATGTCCCCTGCTTCAACGAAATCAATCGGGTTCTGCTTATTAGAGTGCATCTGGTACAGACGGGAGATCCGTTCCTTCTTACCAGAGCGGGTATTCAGCACATAGGAGCCAGCATCGAGGCGACCGGAGTAAGCACGGAAGAATGCCAGGCGGCCCACGAATGGGTCGGTTGCAATCTTGAACGCCAGAGCGGAGAATGGCTCGTTAACGTCCGGCTTACGGGACTCTTCTTCTTCTGTGTCCGGGTTAGTACCTGTAATGGCTTCTACATCCACCGGAGATGGCATGAATGCACAAACGGCATCCAAAACGGCCTGTACGCCTTTATTCTTAAAGGCAGAACCGCACATCATCGGGATGATGCTCATATCGATCACTGCTGCACGAATAGCTGCGCGAATTTCTTCAGCGGAAATACTGCTTTCATCCTCGAAGAATTTCTCCAGAAGCTCCTCATCATATTCCGCTACAGCTTCGAGCAGATTGCCACGATATTGGCTTACTGTGTCCTTCAAGTCTTCAGGAATAGGAACGACTTCATAGGTCATACCCATATCGTCGTCATTCCAGATACGTGCTTCGTTAGTGATCAGGTCAACCACCCCTTTGAAGGTTTCTTCAGCGCCGATTGGCACCTGCAGCGGCACTGCGTTAGCACCCAGTTTCTCCTTCACATCGTTAACAACATTGAAGAAGTCTGCACCAGAACGGTCCATTTTGTTGACGAAACCAATACGTGGTACTTTATAGCGGTTAGCCTGACGCCAAACAGTTTCAGACTGCGGCTCCACACCAGATACGGCGCAGAACAAGGCGACCACACCATCCAACACACGCAGGGAGCGCTCTACCTCAACAGTAAAGTCAACGTGACCCGGGGTGTCAATGATATTAACGACATAATCCTGCTCTTTCCACTTCCAGGATGTTTTAGTCGCAGCAGAGGTAATAGTAATACCACGCTCCTGCTCCTGCTCCATCCAGTCCATGGTAGCTGCACCATCGTGCACCTCGCCAATTTTGTGGCTAAGGCCGGTGTAGAAAAGGACACGCTCGGTAGTAGTCGTCTTACCGGCATCGATATGCGCGGCAATACCAATATTTCTAGTGTACTTAAGATCTTTTTGTGCCATGACTACTCCTCGAAAGGGATTTTTGAATTATTGAAAAAGGATTAAGAAGGATTATACGCGGAAGTGGGCAAACGCACGGTTAGACTCTGCCATCCGGTGCGTATCTTCTTTACGCTTAACAGCAGCTCCTTCTCCCTTGCTTGCTGCGATCAGCTCAGCAGCCAGCTTTTCTGCCATTCCCTTGCCGCTCCTCTGACGGGCGAACTTAATCAACCACTTCATACCGATCGCAATCTTACGCTTGGCAGGGATTTCAGTAGGGATTTGGAAGGTTGCACCACCGATACGGCGGCTGCGCACCTCCACCTGAGGCATTGCGTTGTTCAGTGCCTTTTTCCAAAGAGCGTGCTCATCCTGATCAGTCCGCTCTTTCATTAGGTCCATTGCGTCATAAAAAATCTGGAAGGCCGTTCCTTTCTTGCCTTGCAGCATCATATTATTGACGAACTGGGTCACCATCGGATCCTTGTAACGCGGGTCCGGCTGGATGATTCTTAACTTTGGCTTTCTTTTTCTCATTTCTCTGAATTAGAGGTTTCGCAAATATGTTGAAACATAATTACTTCTTCGGACGCTTCGCACCATAACGGGAGCGTGCCTGAAGACGACCTTCAACACCCGCAGTATCGAGTGCGCCACGTACAATAGTATAACGTACACCGGGAAGGTCTTTCACACGACCGCCGCGCACCAGTACAATGGAGTGCTCCTGCAGGTTGTGCCCTTCACCAGGGATATAGCAGATCACTTCAATGCCGTTCGTCAGGCGGACCTTAGCAACCTTACGCAAGGCCGAGTTCGGCTTCTTTGGCGTTGTTGTATAAACACGCGTACATACCCCACGCTTTTGCGGACATCCATCCAAAGCACGAGACTTGCTCTTGGCCACAATTTTCTTTCTGCCCTTGCGTACAAGTTGATTGATTGTAGGCATAATCCTAATTAAGTTTGAGTTGTATTTAACAATACCTAATCGGCAGAGGTTAACATACCTTGCTCGAAAAGCGATTGCAAAGGTATATCTTTTTCAGGGAAATCCAAAAGGGCCTTTTAAAATAATTGCCTGATAATAGTTCTTTTAACTCAGTTTCGTTCCATAAGGTGGGGGGTAGCCTGAGCCCATCCTATTTTTATTGCTTCTTCTGGCCGTTTTTCCGAATTTTTGGCCGTCCGACCCAACGGTGGCCGAAAGGAAGCACGCCCCTGGCTTTATCCTGAAATTTTCGAAAAAAATGTAACCCTCCATCCGGCTTATTGCTGAATGCGAAGCAGTTACATTGACTTCAACCGATGCTTCCTATATTAGCGTAAAAAACATGGTGGATACCGACCTGCTTTACACGCAAGATTATCTGGTTCGGGCGTATGAGATCGATGCGCAGCAACGCATGACGGTTCCCGCCCTTTCCCGCCTCATGCAGGAGGCGGCCCTTCAGAATGTGATTCAGATCGGTATGTCCTACTGGGACCTGGAGCCTCATCATATTTCCTGGGTGCTTACCCGGCAGCAAATTGAAGTAAAGCGCCTGCCCGGCCTGAATGAGCCCATCCGTATCCACACCTACCCGGCCGGGTTCCTCCGGGCTTTTGCCCTTCGCGACTTTTGGGTGGAGACGCAGGACGGTGAGCCACTTGCCCAATCTGCCTCCACCTGGCTCCTGATGGATACCCGCACCCGGCGCATGGCCAATCCCCCTGACTTTGTACTGGCTTTTAACGAGCGGATGCCGCCCCGGGAGCAGTGCCTGCCCCGCATTTCCGGACAACTGAAAAAACTGGAGGCTACAGACTATCAGGAAGATCATACCGTGCACTGGCATGACCTCGACTTCAATCAACACCTCAATAACACCTTATATATACAGTGGATGCTGGACCCTGTGCCCGCTGCGGTACTTGCAGAGCGCCAATTGACTTTCCTGGATATCGAATACCGGGCTGAAGGGCAACTGGCAGATGCGCTCCAATCAGAAGTGCAGGAAATTGAAGCGTGCGTTTACTGCCACCGCATCTTTCGCCCGGCGGATGGGAAGGTGCTGGCGAATGCTTTTACGCGGTGGCAATAGTTGGCCTTACTTATTTAGCTCAAACTTGATCGGTAAATTGAATTGGACTACTACAGGCTTACCCCTTTGTTTACCCGGAACCCAACCATCTTTGAGATATTCCTCAACCAATCGTACTGCTTCTGCCTTGAAATCCTCTCTTTTACCCCGAACCGCATTGATATGAGTCAACTTACCCGTTTTCTCAACCCAGAAAGAGACGACCACAGTCTCCTCTATACCTAGAACCCGAGGTTCTACCGGATAAACTAAATTGGAGTATATCACATCTAACATGACTTCGGCAGCGCATTTCTTTCTTTCCTCTTTTGTGCGTAACGTTTCACAATCGGGATGATAAAAACGGGGCATATCTTCTACAACTTTGAATACCTCCTCATATACTCGACTTTCAGGAACTGCAGGAAGAGCACCTAGCGCTTCAATGAAGGATTCTGACACGATATCACTGAATACTGTATTTCGAAAACTAATTGAGAGATCAAGTGCCACGCATTGCGTTTTGCCATTGTAACCACCTGGGGTAAGCGGTGGCATATCCTTTGAAGCCAACTCTACGGAAAATTTCCAAAAATCAGGGCACTCTTCTGACTTAACGATGCTAACCTGCCCTTCCTGGTCAATGACGAAACGAAAGTTGCAGGTTTTGCTTACGATTTCTGTTCGTCTCTTCTTTAAAGCAATTGGCATGACTAGCCGGTTCTCAACATGCTCTTTTATTGCAGACTTTGTACACTCTATTTGAAGACTGCGAGGCACCTTATTTTCACAGCCCTGAGCCACCGGCATAGGGGCAGCGACCTCAAAGATTTCGTCGCAAGCTGACTCCGACTGGGCAGATAAAGAAACAGTGCATAGGGTAAAGCACAGGAGCGCGAATAAAAACGGGGTTTTCATAGTATAATTTTATGATGATTAGGATTTAGAATTTCTTTATTTCAGCCGGAAGCGCACTGGCATGTTAAACTGAGTATTAACGGGCATTCCTTTTTGTTTTCCAGGCTCCCATTCCACTAATTTATCTCTAACCACCCTAAGTGCTTCCTGATCCAGGTCTTCTCGTATACTCCTGGTAACCTTGAAATCAGAGGTCATACCATCCATATCAATCGTAAAGCTGATGACTACCGTCCCTTCTATACCATCCTTTTTTGCATTGGGCGGGTAAGTGATGTTTTTATAGACGGTTTCCAGCATCGCCATATCAGCGCATTTTTTACGCTTATCCTCATCCATTATACTTTCACACTCGTAGCTGTAAAAGCGGGGCATTTCATCTACGACCTTCGTTACGGGCTCAGCAGTGCGCTCCGTTTCCTGAGCCTGTGCGGACAGGGCATTGCATATAAACAGGAGGGCTAATACAGAAAGGGCTTTGATGAACATGGATACAGAGGTTTGGTGAATGGCATTATTAGAATGCGTCTACAATGTACAACTTTCTCGATAACTTTACCTCACCTTTTTCGGTTTTTCCGCTTCGGCCCGTTGTAAGGCGCCACTTCATCCAGCAATAAGGCCTCCTGAATGACCTCCAGCAGGGCAGCCTCGGGGATGTCATCCACCGATTGGAACACGACGCCGGTGACCATCTTCCGCCCGCGGGCCTGCAGCAGCCCCTGTTCATTCGACAGCTCAGCGCCCTGAACAAAAGCCAGCTCGATGCCCCCGTCCCGGGGATTGGCATAGCACACCCACTTTCTCCGGCTGTAGAATGGGATCTTATACCGGATCTGGCAGGTTACTTCCGGGTGCGCCATGAGCAATTGGTGCAGGTATTCCAGGATGCTGCGTTGTGGCTGCTGCAGGTCCAGGATGTAGGCTTCAACCGCATCCATAGCTTAAGCCGGTTTTTCGTCTACAGCCGGGGTATTGGGCCCGGTGTAGCCTTCCATCGCATAAAGCACACCACGGATAGGTATCCGCAGCCATTCAGGCCGGGCGTTCATTTCGTAACCGACTTCATAAATGGCTTTTTCCAGAATGTACGTCCGCAGCAGCAACTCCATCGCTTCCTTGTCTTCCGGCACAAAACTATGCCCCTGTTCCGTATCCAGATACGCCGTCAGGAAGTATTGGCTTACGTAATGGAACCACTGATTGGCCCACTCTTCCAGTTGAGGCATATCAGCTTTGCGGTAATTTTGGTTGAGCACCAACTGCCCGTAAGCGGCGTAGTGGAGCGAACGGATCATGCCTGCCACATCCTTAAAAGGCGTGCGCTTAAGGCGGCGCTCGCTAATGGAGTACATGGGCTCTCCTTCAAAATCGATGATGAAGAAATCGCGTCCGTTGAAGAGCACCTGCCCCAGGTGGTAGTCCCCGTGTACACGAGTCTTGGTCGCCTCAATTTTCCGGGTGTAAATTTGGCTAAAGCAATCCATAATGTCGTCCTTAATCTCCAGAATGCGTTCCGCCTCGGTAGCAATGTGCTCCGGCAGGGAAGGCAGGCGGCGCTCCAGGGCAGTCAGCTTCTCATTCACCAGTTTGCGGTGCTGAGAATAGATGGACCGCTGATAGTGCTGGGAAAAACGCTCAGGCTCAAAGTCAGCCTCGGTGGTTTCAGAAGCCAGGGCAATGTGCATCTCAGCAGTGCGCTTGCCCAGCAGGGCTGCCCGCTCGTAAATCACGCTGCCGATGAGGCGTTGCAGGCGCTCGGGCGTATCTTCAAAGTAAAAGCGATCAGCTTTCACCAGCGGAGGAGCCGGATTGTCCCGTTCAACCTTAGCCAGCACCTTTTCGTAGTAGCGGTTGAGGGCTTCCAGCATCATGGTCCATGCCTCGCCCTGATTGGGGATTTTATTTTGCAGCAGGCCCAGAATAGTGAAGGTCTGCTCCACTGTATCCTGAAACTGTACGCCCCCGCCATAGCGTGGCGAATTTTCAAAAGCAGTCTGTTCTGAGAGGTAGCGCACCACTTCGAGGTCCGGGTTAATGTCCGTATCGAGCTTCCGGTAGATCTTGAAGAAAAACTGACTGTTATAGATGACGGAAGTATTGGATTGTTCTGCCCGGAGTACCTCTGAGCTGACATCCTCCCGTTCCACGTGCAGTTCGTCCAGGATTTTTCCGGACTCGAAGGACAGCTGCCCCCCCTTCACGTTGATATTCGAGTTGGTCTTGATGCGCCAGAAGATTTCATTCCGAAAGGCTTCGTGGTAAATGGCATCGATCAGGATCCCTTCACGCTCTGGGGTTTTACAGTAGGACACCACGCTTTGGGGTTCATTTTTCAGAAAATGCACCATTTCCTCGGCACTGCTCAGGAAGGTCAGGGGCAGGAAGTAGGTTTCGGGTAGCCCATCGGTGTAGCGCACGCGAATACTTAGGAAATAGGCCGCTGTGTCTTCCACTTCAATTTTTGGGAAATGGCTGACTTCCAGGGAAACGATTTTTTTGGACTTCCCGCCAAACCACCGGCAGGACTGCAGATACCCCGGCAGGACTTTCTTCTCAAAGCGGCGTTTGGTGGTGTAGTTTTCAAAAAAGTCGCCCCATGCCACTTCGGAGACGACCTCGGGGACGGCACGCTCTTTCGGCAATTCATCCGCCTCCTCCGATTGCTCCATCAGGAACCAGAAATAGCCGTAGGGGCCTATGGTGAATTTGTAGGGCTCCTCCCCTATTTCGAAGAACTTGTTCTGACTGAAAATCTCCACCGGCCGGACGCCTTCAAAGCGTTCGAGGTCCAGTTCAACCGATTGCGAAAACTTAGACAAGTTGGCCACCACAAGGATACTTTCGCCTTCGTAAGACCGAATAAAGGACAAGACTTTACCATTTATGGAGTCCAGGAACTCGATGGAACCGTGGCTGAACGCTTTCAGGCGCTTCCGCATGCTAATGATGTTCTTCATCCACCAGAGCAGGGAAGAGGAGTTGCGGTTCTGGATTTCCACATTAATGGCTTCGTAGCGGTACAAGGGGTCGCGGATGACGGGTAGAAAAAGCTTCTGCGGGTTGGCGGCGCTGAAGCCGGCATTGCGGTCCGAATTCCATTGCATAGGAGTTCGGACACCGTTGCGGTCGCCCAGATAGATATTGTCGCCCATGCCAATTTCGTCGCCATAGTAAATAACCGGCGTGCCAGGCAGGCTGAACAACAGGCTGTTGAGTAATTCTATTTTGCGGCGGTCGTTGAGTAAAAGTGGTGCCAGACGGCGGCGGATACCCTGATTAATCTTCGCCCCGTGGTCTTGTGCGAACACCTTATATAGGTAGTCCCGCTCTTCCTCCGTCACCATCGAAAGCATGAGATCATCGTGGTTGCGCAGGAAAAGCGCCCATTGGCTGTTTTCCGGTATGGAAGGCGTCTGCTCCAGGATATCGATGATGGGGTAGCGGTCTTCCGTTTGCAGGGCCATATACAGGCGGGGCATAAGCGGAAAGTGGTAATTCATGTGGCATTCGTCGCCCTCTCCGTAGTATTCAGCAGCTTCCTCCGGCCAGAGGTTGGTTTCTGCAATCAGGATTTTGCCCGGATGCCTGCGCTCCACGTAGCTGCGCAGCTCTCGGAGGTATTCGTGGACCTGTGGCAGGTTTTCACAATTCGTCCCTTCTTCCCGGAACAAAAACATTACGGAAGTCAGGCGAACGCCATCCACGCCCAGGTTGTACCAAAAATCAATCACGCTGCGCATTTCTTCGCGCACCTGTTCATTCTCGTAATTCAGGTCTGCCTGATGGCTGTAAAAACGGTGCCAGTAATAGGCTTTGGCGACATTATCCCACTCCCAGTTGGAGGTTTCATAATCGCTGAAGATGATACCCGCTTCTGCGTAAGGCTCCGGCGTATCGCTCCAGATGTAGAAGTCGCGCTCCTGCGAGCCCTTAGGTGCCTGCCGGGCCCGCTGAAACCACTCGTGCTCCGTGGAGGTGTGGTTCATGATCAGGTCGATAATGACTTCCAGCCCCCGTTTATGTGCTTCTTCGAGGAAGCGCTCGAAGTCATCAAGGTTACCGTAATTGGGGTGTACGCTTTTGAAGTCAGAGACATCATAGCCATCATCTTTGAGGGGGGACTCATAGAAGGGCAGCAGAGAGATGCAATTGACGCCCAGATCTTCGAGATAGTCCAGTTTTTCGATCAGGCCGTTGATATCGCCAATACCGCTGCCGCTGCTGTCGTAGAAGGCATGCAGGGGCAGGGCGTAGATAATGCTGTCTTTGTACCAGAAGCGGTTGCTGTTTTGGGTCATACCGGTGGTTGGTTCAGGCTCGTTTTGAAAGTTGCGTTTACGCTTACTAAAGAAAGGAAAAAAAATGAGTACTGCCAACGGTGCCAGAAAAATTCCTGCGCCAGGGGTGCCGGAGTGGTCAAAAAAGGAATTTGCCGGATTGTCCCCGTCAAGGAGGGCTTAAGGTCTGCTTCTGTCCAAACTGCGACAAACCTAATTGGGATTGTTTTGTCTCACTTCCAGAGAAACCAATTAACCTTTATTTATTGATTGTCCTGTTGAAGGGTGATCCCACAATACCTGAACTCCATTGATGAAATATGAAAAAGATCATTCCTCTATTATTTTGTTTTTCGGTCTCTACATTCTTTGTGGCAGCTCAGACCCCCTGCAGCATCACCTTCTTTTTCAACGGGGTTATTGTCTGCGATGACAACGGTACCCCTAATGACCCCAGCGATGATACTTTTACCTTCCAGGTACAAGTGATCGGATCGGGTTTTGGAAACAATGGCTGGATTGGATCCGACCCACTTTCCAGTACGGGTCCTTATGACCAATTTGTCACCCTTGGCCCCTATCTTATTACCGATGGTCCGTTCAATTTTAGTGTCCAGGATGTAGACGATCCCAGTTGTGAGACCGTCCAGATACAAATAACACCTCCCGCACCTTGCTCCGATGGTCCACCATGCAATATTACGGGCCCCGGTGTAGGCAATATTTTTTGCGACGACTCTGGGTCGCCCGGTAATCCGGCGGATGATTCTGCAGTAGTAGAGCTCAACCCGACCGGTACAGGCTTGAGTGGCACCTATATTGTTTCATCCTCTGAAGTATCGCCTGTCCCGGCTGTTGGCACCTATGGCAGCCCCTCTTTACAGGAACTGATCAATGCTTCACAAGCCGGGGACGAAATCACCTTGACCCTAACTGACAGCAATGATCCCAATTGTAGCATAACGTTCACTCTTGACAATCCCTGTAGTACCCCACCTCTTCCCTGCGATCTGACTATCACAGAGGGTACACTCACCTGTGATAACGGCGGCACTCTGAATGATCCAAGCGATGATACTTTTTTCCAGAATATTATTGTAGGCAACGGAAGTTCAACTGGCAGTTGGTCCTCCAATAGCCCTAATAGCGTTTCCGGTAATTACGACGATTTAACTTTTCTTGGACCCTATCCGGCAAGTGGGGGCGATGTAACCTTTACCATTACTGATGATAGTGATCCGAATTGTACGCTCACTTACACGGTTGACAACCCCTGTGATGATGTGTGCAATATCACGAATGTACTGATCAGCGGTGCTGCCCCTTCCTGCATTGATAACGGGACTCCAAATGACCCCTCTGATGATTTTATCTTCTTTCTACTCTCCCCAGAAGGAAGTGGCCTGGATAATGGCGGCTATAATTTGACCTCTTCCATCCCCCTCACCGGTTCAACTTTTGGTACTTACGGAGAGTTTTCCGGGTTTAATACGGCTCAGGCTAATCAGAATGAAAGCACCTTCACGCTCACGCTCACGGACTTACAAGATCCGAATTGCACTTTTACGCTTACGCTTGACAACCCCTGCTTCTCTTCCTGCGACTTGACTAATCCAGGTCTCGGCTTTACTAATTGTGATGACAACGGTACGCCTACTGACCCCAGCGACGACTTCTATACTTTCCCATTAAATCCGGTGGGTTCGGGCTTAGGTAGCGGATATACGGTCTCTGTAAGCGACGGCACGGTAAATCCTCCTGGAGGCAACTACGGGAGCGAAACGACCTTCACACTGACTGGTATTGGGCCACCCGCCGGTATAAGCGTTATCGTTACGGATAATGACGACCCTAATTGCTCTACGAATACGATCATAAATTTACCCCCGCCCTGCTCGACGGCACCCGCCTGTGACATCAACTACGCACAAATTGGGAATGTCACCTGCGGCGACAATGGCACCCCTAACGACCCAAATGATGATACCTTTACCTTCATCCTCCAGGTCGTCGGAGACGGGACCAGCCCTAACGGCTGGACCGCCAATGATCCTTTGGGGACCACCGGTGACTATAACGTGGTGACCACTATGGGGCCCTACCCTATTTCCGGAGGTGGCTTCCCGGTAGTCGTTACGGATAATGATGACCCCAGTTGTACGACTATATCCGTGACCATTGTCCCACCGGCCCCCTGTTCTACTCCTCCGCCCTGCAACCTAACCGGCGCCCTGATAAACACCTTAATCAACTGTGACGACCAGGGCACTTCTAATCCTGACGACGATGTTTTTATAATAGAATTGCAGCCTGAAGGCACAAATTTATCCGGAACCTATAACTTGGTATCATCTGTGGGTAGTATTACACCTGCTGGTCCGCAACCCTATGGCATCTTTACCACCTTTGAGCTGTCTATCAGCAGTACCAATGGGCAGCTAACCACTTTAACCATCGTTGACACCAATGATCCGAGCTGCACGGCCGAAGTGATCAGTATTTTCCCGGCTTCCTGCTCCACCCTTCCGTGCAACATTGAGGCGACCTTAATCTCGACCTCCTGCTTTGACAATAATACACCCAGCGATCCTTCTGATGACTTATTCCAGGGTACCATCTTAATCGAAAACCCCGGAAATAATGGTGGCTGGCTGGCGACCTATCCGAATGGCGGACAGCCGGTTGGCAATTATGGAGACGCCCCAGGCTTCGGCTTTGCTTTTATTAACAATGGCCCCTTTACGGTGACCTTTACCGACCAACTAGACCCTAATTGTACAGTGAGCGTTGTCGTTGACCCGCCACCTACCTGTTCAAGTCAACCACCGTGTGATATAGAGGTTACTCTGACTTCTGCCCCTACATGCAGCGACAACGGAACGCCCAATGACCCCAGCGATGACACCTTCTCCTTCAATGGGACCATTTCGGGCACGGGCATCGGAAGCAGCTGGACCGCCAACGACATTAACAACACTTCCGGCAATTATAATATCTCGACCCTCTTTGGCCCTTATCCCATTAGCGGAGGGCCAATAGACATTACCATTACGGATGGAGATGATCCCGCTTGCACAAACACCTTTTCTGTAGATGCTCCACCGACTTGCTCTGACCCTTGCAATCTGAACTCAGCTAATCTTTCTAATACAACCTGCAATGACAGCGGTACGCCCAGTGACCCGTCCGATGATATCATACAGTTCACCCTTAACCCCTCCGGACAAAACACCGGGAGCAGCTACTCCGTGACGGCGTCAAGCGGCACGGTCACGCCCAACACGGCCCCCTACGGAAGTGCCGCTACGTTTCTGACCAGCCCTGGTACTGCCGGCAACGGTCCTATCACCCTGACAATTACGGATAGCGATGATCCAAGTTGCTCTATCGTAGTTACGCTGCCCGACCCAGGCACTTGTTCCAACATCACTTGCGCTTTTACGGACCCCGGTGTGATCAGTCTGGCCTGCGATGACGCCGGTACCCCCGGTAATCCTGGCGACGATTTCGTGCTGCTGGAGCTCTTCCCTATTGGGGTCGCACTCAGCCCCATTGGGTACAATCTTTCTTCGCCTGATGTCACTGTGACGCCTGGGTTTGGCAACCTCGGAGTGATAACGGCTTTCCAACTGCTCGGCGCGGCGAATGCAGGGCCTACTATCACTCTGATCTTGAGCGACATAGATCATCCTGACTGCTTTTTGGAGTTTACCATAGATAACCCTGCCCCCTGCTCGGTGGAACCCTGCAACCTGGACTTGCCTACCGTCATCACTCCAATTTGCGATAACGGCGTTATTGACTTTGAACTGCTGGTGAATGGCACAGGGACTGGCAGCAACTATCAGGTTAGTGTCCCCAGCGGCATTCTGACAGCTGGCACAACCGGCAACTACGGGCAGATTAGCCCGTTTTCCCTATTGCCGAACAACCTTTCTGAAGACAACTTCACCCTGACCATTACCGATAGCAATGACCCGACCTGTTCTCAAACGGTGAGCCTCGATAATCCCTGCGATGCCTGCCTGATCACTTCCGCAGCTGTTTCCAATGTGCAGTGTGCAGACAACGGTACGCCGGAGGACCCAACGGATGACCTAATTACCTTTTCCATACTGGCCGATGGCGTTAGCACCGCTGGCAGTTATACCGTCTCAGCACCCGGGCAGACCCTACAGCCTTTCACCGGAACGTTTGGCAGCCTGAGCAGCTTCTCCCTCTTGCCGGGCAGTGCAGGCAACGGCCCGTTCACCCTCACGCTGACGGACGCTTCAGACAGCAACTGCACCACTACCGTACAGCTGAGCGACCCCGGCACCTGCTCAAATGCCTGTGCCATCAATGCATTCGTAACGGAAACAACCTGTATCCCTGCTGGTGTACCGGAAGATGACTTTTTTCAGGCGACCATACAAATCATCAACCCGGTTGGCGCAGCAGGATGGACCGCACAAACGCCCCTTGGACCGGTGACCGGCAGTTACAATCAGGATGTGGACCTGGGTCCCTTCCTGATTAGCCAGGGGAGCTTCAGCCTGACCATTACCGACCAGCTCAACCCAGGCTGTAGCACCAACCTGTTGGTTGTACCTTCCGACCCCTGCAGCGTAGTTTGTGAAGCCGATACTACCCTATTTGATTTACAGTCCTGCAACCCTTTGGACACCGGCACAGTAATACAAAACCTCACCGGGCAGGAAGGCTGCGACTCTATCGTGATAACAGTGACTGCCCTGCTGCCTTCGGATGCTATTTTTTTAGTGGAAACCAGCTGCAGCCCGGCGGATACGGGTACGGTGGAACAAAACTTCACCAACCAGTTCGGGTGCGATTCCATTGTAGTCACCAACACAATCCTCGTGGACAGCGACACCACGCTCATTGACCTGCAGTCCTGCAATCCGGTGGATACGGGCACGGTGGTGCAGAACCTTACCGGGCAGACCGGGTGTGATTCTATCATCATTACCACGACTACACTTTTGCCCTCTGATTCCATTTTCCTGGTAGAAAGCAGCTGCAACCCGGCGGATACCGGAACAGCCACGCAAGTGCTGGTCAATCAGTTTGGATGTGATTCAATTGTCATCACCAATATCCTGCTTGTGGACAGCGATACCACGCTCATTGATTTGCAGTCCTGCAATCCATCGGATACGGGCACGGTGGTGCAGAACCTCACCGGGCAGGCCGGGTGTGACTCTATCGTCATTACTGCGACTACACTGCTGCCCTCCGATTCCATTTTTCTGGTAGAAAGCAGCTGCAACCCCGCGGATACCGGAACAGCCACACAAGTGCTGGTCAATCAGTTTGGATGTGATTCGGTCGTGGTCACTAATACCCTGCTCGTGGACAGCGACACCACGCTTATTGACCTGCAGTCCTGCAACCCATTGGATACGGGCACGGTGGTGCAGAACCTCACCGGGCAGACCGGGTGTGATTCTATCGTCATTACTGCGACTACACTTTTGCCCTCTGATTCTATTTTCCTGGTAGAAAGCAGCTGCAACCCCGCGGATACCGGAACAGCCACACAAGTGCTGGTCAATCAGTTTGGATGCGATTCGGTCGTGGTCATTAACACCCTGCTTGTGGACAGCGACACCACGCTTATTGACCTGCAGTCCTGTAATCTATCGGATACGGGCACTGTGGTGCAGAACCTTACCGGGCAGACCGGGTGTGATTCTATCGTCATTACTGCGACTACACTTTTGCCCTCTGATTCCATTTTCCTGGTAGAAAGCAGCTGCAACCCCGCGGATACAGGAACAGCTACACAGGTCCTGGTCAACCAGTTTGGGTGTGATTCAATTGTCATCACCAATACCCTGCTTGTGGACAGCGACACCACGCTCATTGATTTGCAGTCCTGCAATCCGGTGGATACGGGCACGGTGGTGCAGAACCTTACCGGGCAGACCGGGTGTGACTCGATCGTCATTACCACGACCTCTCTGCTGCCCAGCGATACCACGATGCTCTTTAGCGAAAGCTGTAACCCCGCTGATACCGGGACGGTTTCGCAGGTGCTCACCAATCAGTTCGGATGCGATTCCACCATTATCACTACGACTTCGCTACTGCCCAGTGATGCCACGCTGCTATTCAGCGAAAGCTGCAACCCCGCGGATACCGGGACGGTTTCGCAGGTGCTCACCAATCAGTTCGGGTGCGATTCCACCATTATCACTACGACTTCGCTACTGCCCAGTGATACCACTGTATTCTTCAGCCAGTCCTGCAACCCGGCGGATACCGGGACGGTGACCCAAATACTGACCAACCAGTTTGGATGTGACTCCATTGTAACCACTCAGGTTTTACTATTTAGTGACCCGGATTATCAGCTGGTTACCGACACGCTTTGTGCAGGTGAAAGCCTCGTGATTAATGGCACTGTATATGACCAGGAACGTCCTATCGGACAGGAGGTAATTCAAAGCCTTGCTGAGGGGTGTGACTCTGTAGTTATTGACATCGCGCTGGTTTTTGCAGCACCCGAAGCCGAAATCAGCCCGACTAATCCGGCTTGTGAGGGGCTCACCGGGCTTATCGAAATCGGGCCACCGGAGAACGGATTCCCGCCCTACACCATCACTGCCGCCGGGCAGTTACTGGAAGATGTTTCGGCCTTTCCGGTCACGATTGATGTTTTGGCAGGTGACTACACGGTGGAACTAACCGATGACCTGGGCTGTACGGTGTCCCAGCCAGTGAGCATTGCCCAGGGTATTAGCCCGGCATTAAGTATTGACGGCCCCCTTGTTTTAGAGCAAGGAGATACCCTCACGCTCCGCCCAATGATCAATTTCGATCCAGAGATACTGGAATGGCGCCCTGCCGGGCAACTCAGCTGCAGCGACTGCCTGAACCCTGTACTGGAAGCCAGCGAAAGTACAACGCTGCTGCTCACGGCGAGCCTGGGCAATGGCTGTTCAGCAACTGCAAATGTACAGGTCTTAGTGGAGCGGCGGGTGGACATTTATGCCCCGAACATCTTCAGCCCTAATGGAGACGGCCGGAATGACAGGTTTACTCTATTCAGTGCCCCCGGACAGATTGACCGGATAGAGCGAATGGAAATTTATGACCGGTGGGGTAATCAGGTCTTTACTCAAACCGATTTCCCACCGAATAACGTAGCGGTGGGTTGGGATGGTACGTTCCGGGGAGAGCCATTAGGTTCAGGTGTATTTACCTATTATGCGCAGGTTCGATTGTCAACCGGACGCACCATCCTGCAAAAAGGAGATGTTACGCTAATCCGGTAATTGCTTCAACGCCCTCAGTTATCCCTACCAGTACTAGATACAGAAGGGTATCGGCCCGTCCATCCGGTACCCTTCTATTATTTTAAGTTATCTATTGCAGCTCTAATATTGTGCGCTTTCCAACAGGTCTTTTACCTTTGTAGTCTGTTTATGCATCTTTTTTATGCTTAAGCCGTACAACAACACAACGGCAGTTCGCCGCTCAAACAAGTACAGCCTGCTAAACCACCGTTAGTACGACCCAAAACAAAGACTTCCTATCAACAAAACTCTATCTATTACTTTCTTTCACTGGCAAAGAAAGTAGTGGAGTTTTAACTGCTTTTGGCGAAAAAAAACCAGATACAAAAACACTAAGACTTTACCCCCCGTTACAGTCGCATAACCGCGATAAGCAACACTTTAATCAACAACACTAAAGGTATGCCTGAAAACGGTAAACCCGTCACTAAGACGCGAAACCTGTTTTCTCTGAGCATGTCCTTAATTGATTACAGACAGCTAAGCGTACGTGTTGCGATGATGTCAGGTTTCCGTCAAACAAACACGTGATGAAAGGAAAAATCCATCAAGTCTGCTGTCGAACGGTTCTGTTCATGTCACTTCTCCTTTTTGGCTTTTTGCCATGCCAGGGGAGTTCCATGGATGCAGCCGGCGATCGGGAATTCTGCGGCATCACAAGTGCAGGTTTGGGTGGAGTGGTTTGCCTGGACAATGACACGCCTACCAACCCTAACGATGACCGGCTTACGCTCTTTCTGAACCCTTCCGGCAATAACCTCGGTAGCGGGTATACGGTTTCCTTTACTTCAGGAAGTATCTCTCCATCAACAGCCGTTTATGGCTTTCCCAATGGTTTTGTTATTGACCCCGATGACCCGACCGTACCCACTTATCAAATCACTATTACGGATCAAAATAACCCGAATTGTTCTTTTGTCCTCACTTTCGATAACCCCTGTTATTCTTCCTGTGAAGTGCAGCAGGTAGAAATAGTGGCCGTCAGTTGCCATGACAACAACACCCCGAGTCTGGCGGACGATGACTACATCACCATGGAGATCATCGCGTCTGGCACTGATGTTGCTCTTCAGTATAACCTCATTGCTTCGCCAGGTTTGGTGCTACCGGGCAGTGGTTTTTATAACACCACCGAGTTCTTTCAACTCACACCCGGTTCAGCCGGGAATGGCCCCGTTTCATTCATCCTGACGGACCAGCAGGATCTGGCCTGTCAGTACATTTTCTCCATTCAGGATCCAGGTACTTGCGTCTCCCCATGCGTGATTACAGCCCCTAATTTACTGGGGGTGCAATGCGATGATATGGACACGTCCAATGACCCTGACGATGATGAATTGCTCATTACACTGAACCCTACTGGCATTAGTACCGGTAATGCTTATACCATAAGTGCCCCGGGGCTCACATTTTTGAATACTATCGGCACTTACAATAATCCGACTACCTTTCGGCTTGTTAATGCGGCAGCGGCACCGTCCTCCTTCACGCTAACCCTAACCGATAACCAAAACCCCACCTGCACGACTCAGGTTTTTGTTAATAATACAGCCCCCTGTTCCACTCCGTTGCCCTGCGATATCACAAATGCCACGCCCACCAGTATCAGCTGTACTAATGACGACATCATTAACTTCACGCTTGCCCCGAATAGCAGTACAGGTTCGCAATACAATCTAACCATTCCGGACGGGACGATTCTGGGGCAAAACTCCGGCTCATTTGGTACGCCCGTAAACTTTAGCTTTTTGCCCAACACCCCGCAAAGCGCAACTTATAACGTTACCATAAGAGATGTCAACAACAGTGCCTGTACTTTCACCTTTGCACTGGACAATCCTTGCGATGATTGCAATCTCAATGGGGTCAACGTTCTGAATGTACAGTGCTCAGATAATGGGACCGGTAGTGTTCAGGCAGACGACCAAATGGTCATCACGCTTCAGCCATCAGGTACCAACCTGGGAAATGGTTACACGCTGGTCGCCAACGGACAAAGCACCGTACCCTCCGGAGGCAACTACAACAGCCCCACCACTTTTACATTACCTGCCGGAAGCGCTAACAGCAGCTCCGTCAATATTACCATAATTGACAATAACGATCCTGCCTGTACCTACTCTTTTTCTCAGGTTGGGCCGGGTAGCTGCTCTGATGCCTGTACTATATTTGATCAGGGGCTTACCAGCATTCAATGCAACGATAACGCTACGATCAGCGATGCCAGTGATGATTTCATCACCTTTTCCCTTGATGTTCCGGCTATCAGCAGTGCCTCAGGGTATGATATTACTGCTGCCGGAACGACCGTAACCCCATCCACCGGACTGTACAATACACTACAGACCTTCTCCCTGCCAATCGGCTCTGCCGGCAATGGAGGGACTACAATTACACTGACCGATCAAAATAACCCCGGCTGTACACTTTCCTTTTTTCTCTTTGATCCCGGAGACTGCTCAGCAGTGTGCAATATTGAAGCTACTGAGGTTAATCTTTTTTGCCAGGACGGCGGGACACCCGGCATTTTCGATGATGACACCTACCAGGTGGAATTTGAAGTAAATAACCCGACAGCTGCATCCGGCAGCAGCTGGATTTCAGATACTCCAATCGGTGATACTGCCGGCGACTACGATGACATAGCCAGCCTTGGCCCCTTTTTAATCAGCAATGGCCCCATTGATGTAACCTTCAGCGATATGGTGTCCCCAAGCTGCTTTGTGACAGTAACCCTCACACCGCCACCGCCATGCTCGGATACCTGCGTGATACAATCGGCTGAACTTACCAATTTGGTCTGTAACAACGATACCCTTGAGTTTGACCTTCAGCCTCTTGGTAATGCTCTGGACACCATCTACGGTGTTCAAATAGATAGCATAATGAGTGTTGGCAGCCCGGTAGGCTATTACGGCGAATCCACAACTTTCCGCTTCCTCCCGGAAGCGCCTTTACCTGATCAGTATGAAGTGGTAATCACCGATAGCACCGTTGCGGATTGTCAGTTCATCCTAACTGTAGACAACGTCTGCAAGAATTGCGAAATCACCGGCTTAGATGTCCAGAGTACAATATGTAATGATGCCGGGACACCTTCGGACCCGGATGATGATTTTATTGAGATAGCGTTACTGGTCACTTCTGAGTATGGCACAAGCTATACAGTAAAGTTGGCAAACGGCAACCTGCTCTCCGGTACCGGCATCTACGGCGCACCCAGTGTTTTCAGCATGCCCGGGGGAAGTGCCGGAGGCGGGAATGTACCACTTATTGTTAGAGATCTCAGCGACCCCACCTGCAGCCAGGTTTTTGTGATTGCAGACCCTGGTACCTGTTCAGATGAGTGCCTGCTTACTGAAGTCAACCCAACGAATATCACCTGTGATGACAATGGTACTCCAGGAGACCCTAACGATGATCAGATTACCTTCAATTTACTGGTCAGTGGCCTCAATATCGCAGACAACTACACCGTAAGTGCTGAAAACGGGGCAATCACTCCGGCAGAAGGCAACTACGGTACGATATCTGCATTCAGCCTTCCCCCAGGCAGTACGGATGCCAACATTGCCAATGTGGTCGTTACTGATAATGATGATAGTAACTGTAGTAGTAGTTTTAACCTTTCCAGCCCAGGTTCATGCTCAGATTCATGCGCATTAACGGTGACCCTGGTAGACACTTACTGCCTAGATAACGGGACCGCCAGCGACCCTACCGATGACCTGTTTGAATTCATCGTCGAGGCAAGTAATCCAGTTGGCACAGAGGGGTGGATCACGGTTCCGCCTTCAGGTATGGAGACCGGAACATTTGACGTACCTACCGTAATTGGCGCTTATCCCATATCAGGAGGCAGTATTAATCTGGCGTTTATTGACGAAAACCTGACCAGCTGCTTTTCTATTTTGACCGTTGCCCCTCCAGTCTCCTGCTCAGACTCCTGCTTTCTTGAAGCCGCTGTAAATGTACTCGCCTGTGAGGATAATGGCACACCGGGTACCGCTCAGGATGATATTTTTACGGCAGAGCTTATCTTTTCGGGTGTGAATAATGGAAGCAGCTGGGGCATCAGCAGTCCGATGGATACCACTGGTTTATACGACAGCACCTTTGTTTTAGGGCCCCTCCCTGCCAACCTTCCCTCGACTACAATCACGGTTTTTGACCTGGATCAGGCAACCTGTGCGCTGGATTTGGAAATCATCAGTCCCGGCACCTGTTCCGCCGGCTGTATCGATTCGGATACAACACTCGTATTTTTAGAGAGCTGTAACCCACTGGATACTGGTATTTCCGTGGAAACCCTGACGAATCAGCTGGCCTGCGACTCTTTTATCATTACAACCACGATCCTCCTGCCCAGCGATACGACGCTTCAGTTTTTTGAGAGCTGCAACCCCGCTGATACCGGAACTGTCTCGCAAATGCTGACTAATCAGTTCGGATGCGATTCCACCATCATCACGACCACCACCCTGCTGCCCAGCGACAGCATTTTTGTTAGTGCAGAAAGTTGTAATCCGGTAGACACCGGAAGTACCATTGAGGTGTTCAGTAATCAGTTCGGGTGCGATTCTGTCGTCACCACGCTCACTACGCTGGCTGAACAATACGAGTTTACCAATACCCTATTCTCCTGTAATCCACAGGATACTGGCATTATCTCTCAGACCTTTACCAGTCAATTCGGGTGTGATTCGGTTGTGATTACTCAAACCTTGTTATCCCCCAGCGATACCACGCTTCAGTTGTTGGAGAGCTGTAACCCCGCGGATACCGGAACTGTATCGCAAATGCTGACTAATCAGTTCGGATGCGATTCCATCATCATCACGACCACCACCCTGCTGCCCAGCGACAGCATTTTTGTTAGTGCAGAAAGTTGTAATCCGGTAGACACCGGAAGTACCATTGAGGTGTTCAGTAATCAGTTCGGGTGCGATTCTGTCGTCACCACGCTCACTACGCTGGCTGAACAATACGAGTTTACCAATACCCTATTCTCCTGTAATCCACAGGATACTGGCATTATCTCTCAGACCTTTACCAGTCAATTCGGGTGTGATTCGGTTGTGATTACTCAAACCTTGTTATCCC
>PR_CR_10_Liq_3_inCRDRAFT_1000051_pt1 | contig 35126 bp, 38 predicted proteins | sample PRCRCaboRojoPR_2_FD_10240 | JGI IMG/M metagenome (IMG submission 10240)
TTCTATCTTGTCTTTTACACCTGTCATACACACCTCAAAAAAGATTTGTAAAATCTATTACTTCTGACTGACGAGAAATGTCTTTCACAAAATACGCACACAGCGGAGAGTCTCCATCCTCAATAGGCACACTCAACAACTGCCCGTTCTTCATCTTTGGAAAGTACCACTTCACGTCGTTATAAAAATTAGTTATCTTGATGTCACCGAACTCTACTCTGAAAGAGGAGAGAGGATTGTATAGAAATGCGTGAAAGCCTCTGTCGTTGATAGAGGTAAGAGGCAGGATTTCCAAGTCATTGCCACTGTTAGCATCACCTACAGCCATACACCAATCCACTGGCATCATAATCTCTCTACCGCCAATCTCCATTACCATAGCAGGTGACGAAAAACTCTCAAGAAAGATTAGAGGAATAAAAAAGAAGTCAGGGTCCTTTGGATCTGAATTGTCAAGCACTGCGAACTGAACATCGTCTTCAAGTTCGTCTGGTAAGTTGTTAAGTGAGAATGCGTAGTCTTCTACGGTTAATATTTTCATAAGTTAATTCCAATCTATTTTTTCTATTGTAAATGGGTATTGAGCTTCTTTGTAAAATTTCTTACGCTGTGTTAGATGACGCTTGGCATACTTACAGGTAGAAGTGATATCCCATATCTGAACAAAATCTTTGTCGTGTGACTTTCTTACACCTCTGCCTATGCTCTGTATAACTCGCACAAATGACTTGCCAGGCTCTAGCAGCACAAGGTTAAAGATGCGAGGAATGTTAATACCCACAGCAGCAACACCATAGGTTGCGATTACTACTTTGTTATAACCTTCGTTGATATCGTCATAGGCTTCTTTCCTGTCGTTCAGCTTGACATCACCTTTCACAAACACAGAACCTTCTATGTGTTCTTGCAGCATTTCCCCTGCGGAGATTCTATCCACAAGTATGAGAGTGTTGCCACTTTCTTTTACCTTGTCAAGCAGTTTTGCGATGTAGGCAATTCTGTCAGGATCTGTCACAAGATACTTCAACTCCTGCTGATAGTCTTGGAACGCAGGCGTGTCTAACAGCTGACAGATATTGACGTGGCAGTTTGACAGCACTCCTTTTTCTTGGAGTTCCTTGGCAGATACATTGCCTATAACTGGTCCTATTGAAGCGTGTATGCTTTCAAACTCAAACGATTCTTTGGGAATAGTGCCTGTCAATCCCCAGCGAATAGGAGCGTTTTTGAGGTTTTGGGTAAGCAGTTTTTTGAGGACATCTGCCTTTGCCTGATGTACCTCGTCTATGATTACAGTAGCAACACCTTCCAAAAACTCTGCGAGAGAAAGAATCTCCTCACCGTTCTTGTTTCGCTTGTCAAGAATGTTTAAACTCTGCCAGGTGCAGATAGTGTGTGTTTTGTTTAGTTCTTTTCTGTCACCAAAATACACACCTACATCAAGTCCGCAGTTTTTGTAGTCTTCTTCTGTTTGAACGACGAGACTTTTGTTTGGCACTACAACGAGACTTCTGCCATAGGGCTCTACTATCTTTGACAGAGTAGCAGTAATGATAGTTTTACCTGCACCTGTTGCTACTTCTTGAAGTGCTTGAGGATTTTCCAAAAAGTTGTTGATGACTTCTACCTGATAGTCTCTCAATCTAATAGGCTCACCTTCAGCAGGATGTCCTTTGGGCCAACAAGTATTTCCCCAATAGTCTTCTGTAATCTTGTCAAAGTTAAGTTTAACAGGCTGCCTTCTGTCTTCGATGTCAGTAATTTCAACAGCACAGTTTTCTAGGATTTCTATAATCTTGTCAAGGTGATTGACATAGCCTGTTCCGCCTATACCAAAGAATGCTACCTTGCCATCCCACCTGCCTAGTTTATACTGCGGCATATAACGAGCATAAGGCACTTCGAATTTGAGAGCGTTCGCAACCTTTCTACGAATATCTACAGGCAAGCCTTCCAGTTTTATATTAACTTCGTCTTCAATAATCAATCTACAAGTAGTCATTCAATCCTTTCCATTTCAAAATAGCCACGCTTGATTATGTTGCCGTTTGCGTTTTCGAGATGAACAATCAAATCTTGATCCGCATAATAGTTTAGTATCTTTCTCGTAGAAACAAGCATCGTGCTTTGTGCGAGAGATATAACAGAGCGTGGCTGCCATTCTGAAGAGAGAATGGGTTTTGGAATTCTATTGTCTATAGTATAGAGTATTTTCTTATTTTTGTCAATAGGATTGTTCAAGCCTTGCTCTTTTATCCACGAGTTGAAATAGGAACCTTCTTTGTCGTTGTCCAAACGAAACATCACAGCAGCGTCTTCAGGAGGAACGATGTTTCGAATGTTTTTGTGTATTTCAACAACTGCTTCAGGCGTTTGTGAAGGAATAACAACAAGAACAGGCAGGCGTTTGAGTTCTTCAAGAGCAAGAACAATATTTTCTATAGGAAATCTGTTGTCTTCTATTACTACACTTGGTGCTGAACGATTGGCAATCTTTTGAGCAAGATAAGAGTATTGAGAAATGCTCTGCCATAAGTCATCGGGGTCAAAGTAATGCAAGCCATATCGTAGACTTCTGTCTTTATACAGCGCAAGTGTATTATCTGAAACAGCACCTATTTCCGTTTCAAGAATTTCCTTTGCACGACTGGGAAGATTTTTCAACTCTCTCTCATACACACCGGGCACAACTGATTTAGGATCTAGCTCACAGATTTGAGCGTAGATGCGATATACACTGTCAGAGATTTCAAAGTCGAAACGTCGAAATGCATTTACGATTTCATAGAGGTTGGATTCTGTGTATTCGAAATACCAAGTCTTGTTTTCTGCGTCATAGGTGCTCCACGAGGTGTTTTTCTTTACTCTGTCTATTTCTTCAATCAGTTTTTTTGCATAGCGAAAACGCACAGCAATCTTTACACCGTCGTCTGACACATCAAAACGAATCCAACGACTTCTGTCTATGTGACGTATTTCTAAATCAGTTTTCTGTTTTGCAGAATCAACATCTACACCACGAGATTCCAAATAGTTTTTATATTCGTCTAGCTTCTTTCTTGCTAGACGTAACTGCCTATCTGTCAAACCAACGTCTTTGTCTACCTGACGAGAGAGGCTGCCAATAAGTTTCTTGTCACTGTCTCTAAGTTCAGCAGCAGGAGAAGCAAGCAGGATAAGGCAGTCTTCAACAGAAAAAGTCGCATATTGCATTGTTGTTATTATATGCTATGTTAACTTTTCTGTCAAGCATTTCAACGGGATACCCTCTCTAATCTCATCCAGTGTGTATTCTGTGTGAGCATAGTCATTTAGCCATTGTGTTCTGTCAGGCATGAGAGGAGATTCTATAAGAGAGTAATCAGTATTGCCAACAGGATAGGCAAGAGACGAAGGACCAACAAAAGCAGGTATACCTTTTAGAATAGCATGAATTCCGGGGTTAGAACTCCAATTAATAACTGCGTGTGCGCCTTTAAAATTTATATCATAATCATCGTATGATCCTGGTAACTTAAAAGGTTGTTGCACAGTTATATCTAACTTTTTATCAAAATTTCTAGAATAACATCTAGGATGAGGTCTAAACACTATTGGTCTATCTGTATATTTTCGTATAAGTTTTACCTGCTGAGATACCCACTTTTCTATATTTGGCATGTTACGCCATTGCTCTGATTTATCGTGCTGTCCGCAAATTAAAATATAATTTCCTTCATTTCTCCATTCTTTACAGGTAAGGCCTAGTTTCTTTGCTCGTTTGTTGTCATTACCTAACGCGGAAAAATAAGCATCTCGATTTACACCATTTAATCCAACCTTCCAAGTAGTCCCTCTCAGTATTGAACCGGCTTCTAACACAATTATTGGTTTATTTTGTTTTTTAGCATTTTGCCATATTAGTTTATTTTGTAACATTCTGCCATGCCAAAGTACGCTCCATATAACATCAACATCGCAATAGGAACTATTTTCAACATATGAAAATCCTAATTTCTTTATACCCTTTTTAAATGATTCAAAAACTGCTTTAGAATTCAGAGCACCATATTGTGTCCATAAACCAAATTTCATCGTGTAAATACCTCTAAATATTTAACGGAATTTCAAAATGCCAAATATCACTGTGGTCACAACATTTCATAAAGAAGGTCTAGATTTATACGGCCAAAGATTTTTAGATTCCTTTGCTAAACATGTAGATAAAAAAATAAAAATGCTAGTTTACGCAGAAAGCTGCGATCCTAAAAATATTGATCCTAATCAAATAACAATTTTAGATGCTCAAGAAGCATTGCCTAAACTAAATCGATTTAAAGAAAAGTGGAAGAATGTTCCTAAAGCAAATGGAGTTTGTCCATTTCCTGAAAAGCGACCACGAGATTATCACAAAAAATTTAAATGGGATGCTGTTAGATTTGCTAACAAAATTTATGCAGTACTAGACGCCTGTGACAGATCTGAGGACTGGTGCGTTTGGATCGACGGGGATACTTTTGTTCATAGCGACTGGAGTTACGAAGATTTTGTAAAACTATTTCCTAGCAAAAAATGGATTACATATGTAGGACGAGGAAAAGCAGCAGCTACATGGCCTGAGTGTGGATTTTATGGTCTTAATCTGAAAGATAAAATTTGTAGGAAATTTTTACAGGATCTTGAAGATATGTATGAAGATGCCGAAAACAAAATGTTTAAATTACCCGAGTGGCACGACTCGTATATTTTCGGTCATTTGTTAAATCAGTACAAAGTAAATTATCCAAACATTTATGATTATACTGAAAACATAACACTTAAGACTGCTCGTTCCGGCGGCGGAGGACATCCTTTAATAAACACAGATCTAGGAAGATGGATCGATCATTTAAAAGGTACCAGAAAACAGTTAGGCAAATCTAAGCAATCTGATATCAAAATTCCTAGAAACGAATCTTATTGGAAGACTTAATCGTCTTCCAAGTCGAAATTTTCTACAATTTGATCTTGATCTAGTCTTTCTTTAAGACCTGCTTTATAGTGAGACAGATAAGGAGCAAGTACACTTCTACTTATCGGAGTTTTGTGTTGACCAGGATTTAGATTAAGCATTTTGAAACCTTGTTCTTCCATTTGCTTCACAGTTTTTCCGTATACTTCTCCGTCATAAAATCTTCTAATATCTGAACACTCATCATTATTATAAATGTCAGCGTATCTATCGTGAAATTTCCAAAATGCTTTATGTTTTTTGTTTAGCATAAAAAAACCAGTTTCGCAAGAATGAGCTATTCTATCCGGATCGGTGTCTGATGGCCATGAATGCCAAACATCGTAGTGTGTAGATAGAACATCGTCAGGAGAAATTAAATCAAGCAACTGCGCAGGAATACTTGCTGTTATTACAGTGTCAGCGTCGAGCCAAATTAGTCTATCGCATTCTATTGTACGCATTGCATGTATGATAGAATATGCTTTCTTTGCAAATTTTTTAATTTTAGAATTACTATGTCTTTCTATAAATGCTGTATATTCGTTGCCCAAATCAAAAGGTAATTCGTTTACGCTTTTAACTTTAATATCAAACAGGCCTTCCTTGTATACATACAAAGGCATTATATGCGACCAATATTTTTTATAGCTCCGTAAAAATGTTCTACCGCATAAATTGTAGTAGTCTTCATTCATACTTGTAATAGCAACAATTTTTTTACTCATAGATAATCCTTAATTATATTCCATGCTGTTCCGTTTCGTAGGTCTTCGAAATTGTAATGACTCATTGAAATCTTTTCTATCCAAGACTGCCTGTCAAATGTTTGCGGTTCTTCTATATATCTTAATTCTGTATTAGCAACTGCGTATGCTTGACTGTTTTTGGAGTTTTTGTCTGTAACAAATACTGGCACACCTTCTACTGCTGCTGCTACACCCGGCGACGAATTGTATGTGACGCATGCCCAGCAATTTTTTAAATCATCTAAGATTGAGCTAGAACTAGATATTTCAACTCCTTGGGGAGCAGAGCGAATGTAACCTTCTGCTTTCTTGTCTCCAGGATGTGTTCTAACTAGGATAGGTCTCTGAGTTCTTCTTCTTATGGTGCTAACAACTTCTGAACACCATTTCATAACATCATATGATCCCATACTCCAGCCGCCGTTTCTTTGCAGGCAGATCAAAATATGTTCACCGTTATTACGCCAAGGCTGTAAATCTATTTTTAGATCTTGTTTTATTTTCTGCCATCTACTAGGATCTTGAGAATTCCAAAAATATTCTCCAGTTGTAGGAAACACATCGTCTAGGGAAAAACGAAGATATTGATTGACGTTTTTGGGGTCGCGATATAAAAAAAGATTTGAATCTATCGCAAGTGTTCTGCCGCCGTGTTTTCTCTGTTCTTGTATAATTCTTTTTCTAAATGCAAGGTGAGGAGCATTGCCGCTTCTTGCATGTACCCAACCCTGTATAACAGCAAGGTCTGAAGGTTCGTATTTAAAATCTTCTACTTCTCGACTTTGATTGTCAGGAACGCCTAAATGAAAGTTTCTTAAAACTTCTCGTTTTTCAGATTTTGTATTTCTAGCAGGAATTCCTGCATAGTATATTCTAACCGAAGTCATTCTGTAATATCCTATATGCGTCGCCATTTTTTAATTCTGACACATGAAACTGTCCGTAAGCAAGATGACATGCCCATTTGTATATTTTATCCAAATCCTGACGAGTAGGTGTTTCTAATAGACTTAGATCTTTGTCTGAAACAGGATCTGCTGCTGTAGGTGCAGTGGTAAAAGCGGGTACGCCGTATAACACGCTTTCTACAGCAGCTACACTTTGATAGGTAACCACTGCATGGCAATCTTTTAAATCATCAAAAATACTGTTTCGTATTCTCGATCTTCTGTTTTGCTTGTCTCTAATTCTAATAGGACGGTCGGTGTGTTTTTTTATTTCTTTTACGATGTTTGAACACCATGTGTCTCTATCAATGCCATAAAATTTGCAAGGTTTTTCAGACGGTGTTACTACTAAGATGTGTGTTCCTACTTTTGGTGAGTCAATTTTATAATCAAGTTTACGCCATCTATCATCAGGACGATCTACAATTTCGGAATGTTGTAAATCGTTTTTAACTATTCTGTGCCAGTTTTTCCAACCATGCGGATTTTGGGTACAAGGATAGTTACCGACATATCCACTATCCATATAATAAAAATCAATTTCGTCATGCCAGCATTTCCAAATCAGTTTGCGTTTGCCCATTCCTCTTATCAGAATCGGTCCTTTTTTAAAATCGTAACTGTAATCTTTTACGGGAAGGCCTGCACCTTCTGCAAACGCATTTACATATTCGTCTTTCAAATTTTTAGAAAGGCAAATCATGCTGTTCCGAATAGTCTGTGTAGATCCTTTCTCTATGCCATTCTGCTGCGTAGCTTGATCCTTCTCTCGCAGCGAAGTCTGCGAAGCAGGGTGTTCCTAGAGTGTAATGCACGAGTTTAGCATCGGGATTGAAATCATATTCTATATCTAGCCAATTCCATTCTGTAGGTAATGCTCCAACTAGGTCGTCATCTAGCCATGTAAAACGATGCACCTGTGCGCCAGTTGCGTTCTTGACAAAATCAGGTGTTACTACCTTGTTAGCAGGATGGCTGCAATTCCATAATATTACAGAACTCCAATTCTTTTTAGGATAGTTTTCGTTCTTGGCACCTAAATACTTCTCTGTTATTTTTGTTTGGTAATTATGCTGAACTACCTGGACTGCTTTTGAATTGTCTCGCAATGCCCATAGCTTTGCGATATCGTCTCTGAGAATCATATCACCATCCATAAAAATAGCCCAACCTTCGTAATTCATCATGTGCGGTACAAGGAAACGTGAATAGATAAAGTGATTAGATCCGTCACCGTGTGCTTCGTCGTAGTTGTCTAACAATGACAGAGCAAGCGGAACAAGACTCACCGGTTGAGAAGCCTGTCTAATAATTGAGTTTGAACAGGTGTGATAGGCTATGGCTTCTCTAGGATCATAGCCAATAAAAACGGGTATCATGTGTCTCTCCTTTCTATATCGTCTTCGTCGCAAGCTGTGCCATATTGAACTTCAAGAATTCTTACAGGTTTTTTTGTAGGGTTTGAGGCTTGATGCCAAACCCTCTTGCCAATAGAGTATCCGCCTGAATTTTTTTGTAGATGAACTGTGTCTTTCATCTTTTTCCATTCTGTATCAATACGCACAGTTCCGTCAAGCACATACCAATACTCAGAACGATTAAAATGGCGTTGAAACGAAAGCGATTTGCCTGGATCTATTTCTAGTTCTTTTACTTTGTATCCGATTTCTGGTTCATGATTGAGGACTCTATACCATCCCCAAGGTCTAGTTGTATTTTTCATCAGGTGTATTTATAGGTTAAGAAACTATATCTAAAAATTTACGATAAAATTCTTTGTTCAAATTTCTTGATTCAGTTAAGAAATCATAATCTATTCTATTTGAAGTTTGTAGAGGAGTATCATTTATATTTTGTAAAAACAACGGAGGATTTTTAAAGTGATCAAATTTTACACTCCAACTTACTACTTGAACATTTTTTCCTAATAGTTGTGCCCAATATGCTCCGTGATAACTATCTGTAATTATTGTTTTGTGAGATCCTATAAATTCTAACGCTTTTTCAAAATCTATTTCGTTATTGTACATAATAGATTTGTCTTGAGTGTTTTCAATTTTAGTTTTAAATTTGTGTAGAAAATAGCCTACTTCTTGTTTTTCTTCGTAAGTTTTATCGAATGCAGCGTGCATACAACTTGCACAAGGAAGATATAGATCTTCGTATCCTGCTACAAAATCTCGAATACCAATTAAATTACATTGATATATCCAGTCTGGAAAAAACACTTTTCCTTTTGATTTTTGAATATGTTTTCTTCCAAAATTATGACCTATACTCCACAGAACGATTTTTTTTGGATTTTTTTTGATTAGATCTTGTATGTGCAACTGAAATTTTTTATGTATTAATCCGCCGCCGCCTACTACAAGAATATTAGAAGATAGCAGAGATTTATTGTGCATTAATTCTTGAGAATTACAGTTTGGAAAATGGAAGTATCGGCTAGGGTTCGATAAATAATCACCTATATTGTTTGTAACTTTTCTATGTACTTCAGTTATCATAATATTTTCTTAGATGATTTGTATAATGTAATATGTATGCGTTGTCCATGTGTTTTGGCTGACTACAGTTCCATTTTAAAGGTAATTCTTGTAAACCTTCGACCATTTCAGACAAAATCCATATAACATGTCCATTGTCGCCCGAAGGCTTCACTTTAAATTTGCCTGGTACTTTCTTCGGTCTTCTGTTAATTAATTCATTATGAAAATACTTTCTAACACTGTCGTTACGATAAATCATAAAGCCGGCATTAGGTCTGCCACTTACGCCGTTTACATAGTAAATACTGTTTTCGTTAAGCACAGATTCTATAGGAGGTGTATGTGGTAGTATTTCGCAATCTGCATCAATAGCGACAAAGGCATCATGTGATTCTTCGTATTGATTTAAAGTGTAATGTTTTTTCCAAGTCCATTCATTGTTTGTTTCGCCTTCTCGCAAAGGTAGATTGTCAATAACATAATCATAACCGTGTTTTTTACAATACTGTTTTTGACTATCAATACATTTCTGCCATTTTTTTACAAAATTAGGTGATGCAGAACAAGAGACTATAATTTTCATTGTTTTTCGACAAAAAACACGTAATTAAAAACCTTTGCGTTTTCCTTTACAGGTTCTCTCCAGAATTCGTTTACAATTTTAACATCCATGTTATAAAGAATTTTTTCTCTCCAGAAATCTGGTTGTTCTTGAATCAAATGTGCGTTCCTGCCGTCCGGTAATAAAGTAGGAGAAGCAGAAGTATGTATATCGAGATAAGCAGCTTTTGAAAACAGTTTATATATGTCTTTTAAATTTATATCTAGAAAATCTGGTTCTATGTGCTCTAACACGTCCATTGAAATAAGAACATCATAAACACGTTTAGGATATTTGCAATAATGTTCTACACACGGATCGTAACCATGAACTAGAGGATAATCTTTTGATAGATATTTTACTAAACTACCTGAACCGCAACCGTAATCAATAATACTTGAAGGATTGTAAGTCGAAAGAAATTCTGGTATGTTAAATAGCTTTGGAACTTTGCGCCTGCTGTTTTTGCCCATCTTATTAGAACCATGCAACTGTTCTAATTGTTTTTTATAGCTATCAGTAAGTTGTGGCATTATGTTTTTTCCAGTGTTCTTTTTTTAATTCGAAATGAGGAGATAAAAAGTCAATTAACTGTAAAATGTTGTCTTTATCAATGTCATATTCAATAAAGTTTTTTGAATTACGAAAATAATCTCTTACGTTATTAAAATGATTTAACCTCATTTCTTTCCAAAAGTGTATTAACTCTTCGATATTTTTTAAACCTAAAGCAGAAATTGAACGTTTTGCAAAAGAAGGTTTTGATCTATGTTTTAACCTACTTTTAATCCAATCGTCTTCGTTTCTTAATTGTAAAATAAAATAACTATCAGGGTATTGTTGATGCAATTGTTTAAAGTATTTGTTTGCTTCTAAGTATCGGTTTTTATTAGACAAAATCATATCTATTAAACAATCTGCTGTTTCTAAATTTGTTAGCAAAGGTAAATTGTTTTTAAAATTTTTATCTATAATATTAGCAATATTTTCTTTTTTATTTTGTCTTTTACAATGATGATAACTTACATAGCCGCTGTCTATAAACAATCGATGCAGCGAAGTAGTAGCAGTTTTATTAAACCCAATAAAAAAAACTTTAGGTCTAGAGTGTTGCATCTTCCATTCCGGCAACTCGAAGTTTCACAACATTAGTAATCTGCCACTGCTTCTGATCCAATGCCTTCAAAACGCCAAGCCACTTGTTTCTTATAAGAGCAAAATCGTTGATTATCTTTTCATAATCAACAACATCTGCTTCACCGTCTACATACTTTTCAACATCACGACTGCTTAAAGCTCTCTGATAGTTTTCAAGATACTGACGAAAAAAAGAACTGCGCAGGCGACGCAGTTCTATATTAAGGTATTCAAGGATAGCCTCAAGTTCCTGAAGTTGATTGAAACGATGTTCGATTATGCCAGGCATAGAAGCAGAAGCCCGTTCTATATTGCCTGCAAGTTTGACTTCTTCTCTCGCTTCAACAAGTTCGTTCTCAAAGAATCGAATTGCTTCAGGAATCTTTTCGATGTTGCGTGAGACTTCTGAGTACCAACCCATTAAAAGTCCTCGTCATCATAGTCATCGTCAATTTCGAGATAGTAGTTGATTGCGTTATCCAACACAGCGTCTGCACCAAGAATAGTCTTAAATTCTTCGTCATCTACACCATAGTCTGCGAGTAGATCTACAAAGCGTTCTGCTGCAATATCAACCTGCTTTTTGTCGATGTATTCTTTAAACATCATCCAAACATCTGCGATCTGACTTTCGTCCATTAGCTATCTGTCTCCTCGGTTTCGTCGTTTGAACTATTTATTACGGTGTCTTCAACTTCGATCTCTGGGTCTTCTTCTTGTGCGTCGGGAATAAGATGAAACTCTTCCATGATCTTATCTAGACAGCCTTCTTCATTTCGCTGCCATTCCTTGCGATACTTTTTGATTTCTTCACCGTCCTGAGTGACATACAGCAGCTTGTTGCCTGACTTTTCAAGCAGTTCTTTCTTCTCAAAAAGATCCACAAGGCCTGAATAGGGTGACATACCTTGCTCATAAGGAATCTTAACCTGCACTGCTTCGAAGGGCTTGTTATAACGAGTCTTCATTACCTTACAGGCTGCTCGAATACCCTTGACATCGGAAATCTTGTTGCCATCTTCGTCTTCCTTCAACTTCAACTTTCTCATAGCAATCACAATAGAAGAAGCATAGATAAATCCTTGACCGCCTGAAATCTTGTCGTCTGGGTCAAACATATCCTGCGACGCGTAGGTATGATTAGTAGCAACTAAGCCGACGTTGTGCGATCCAAACATGTTAACGCAGTTTCTAACAAGTGCTGTAAGTGCCTTGGGCTTGCGACCCATATCACCTTTCAAGTCACCCTTGCCAAACTGATCCACATCAGTAGGTGTAAGCAACATACCAAGCGAATCAATAACAAAAAGAACTTTCGGACGTTCTTCTTCGTTCAAATTCTTATAATCGTCCATAAATGTATGCACAGTCTTGGCAACATCGTCAATCATTGACATATTAAGTTTTAGTAGTTTCTCTTCTGAAGTATCTACATCAAGAGCTTGTAGCCAAGTTTCATCAAGCGCATTCTCTGAATCGATGAGAACTACAAAGATACCCTGTTCCTGAGCTTCTTTGATAATATTGCCAGAGCAGATATAACTTTTACCAGCACCGGATTCGCCTGCAAATACTGACACTTTACCAAGCGGAATCCCTTTGTAAAAGTCTCCTGAAATAAGATAGTTAAGCGCGTAGTTGCCTGTGCCTACCCAGTCTGTTGGATCATTGAAGCCTGAACTCATACCTGAGATAGACTTGGTTAATTGATTTCTAAATTTTGTTGGATCAAATGCCTTTGTTGCCATTGAGTTCTCCTTGAATAGCCTTTGAAAGAGGGGAGTGATTCACTCCCCGTATATAGATTTATTACTGATTCTGACGAGCGCGAATCATTGCGAGAATGTCTTGAGCGTTGCCGCCGCCTTCGCTTTCTTCCGTGCTTTCTTCTGCCTTTGGCTCTGGAGCAGGTTCAGCTGCTGGTGCAGTGTCTGCTTCTGCCTTGGCAACATCTGCTTCCATGCTTTCTGTTGCAGGAGCAGGAGCACTTTGAGAAGTAGCTGTTGCGCCTGCGCTGGGTGCCTTGGTTGGATCACCTGTGCGAGCCTGCATGCCAGCTGGGCGGAAGTATTGACTCCAACGATCAGGATCATATGCTTCGCCGTCAACAGAAGCTTCAAACATCTCAGTCATAACTTTAACTTCTACCTCGCCTGGACGCTTGGGCAGGAAATCAGTGAGATTATACAAGCCATGTGTGTTAATTGCGTTCATTTCCTCATCGGAAAGAGGACGCTCACGGCGTGCCCAATTAGAAGTAGAATAGTCTGCATAACCGCCCTTGGAAGTCTTGTTGAGACGGAAGTCTAAGCCTGCTGTGAAGTCTGTTGGCAGTTCTTCCATGTCAGGATCAAGCAGAGAACTCTTGATAATCTGGAAAATCTGAGGACCAATAATAAAACGACGAATTGGATTCTCCGGAGGATTTTCTTCTCCTAGCGGATCCTGTCGAACAAAGCCCTGGAAGATATAAGAACGCTTCTTCCAATACTTGCGACCCATGTCCTCGAGTGCTGGGTCCTTGAACCATCCACGCACTTCCTGCAGGATCGGGCAGCTTTCTCCATACATTTCCATGCAAGGAACCTGTACCATTACCGGGCGCGAATCTGTTTCGCCTTTGACGCCTGCGAAAGGCAGTTTAATCATTAGTCGCTCTGCCCAAAAGAAATCATTAGAGTCGTCGCCATCAGGAAGGAAACGCAGTGTTGCGGAATCTTCTTCCTTCATATTCCAAAATGGGTAGATTGCGTTGTCGCCGGGCCCGGCAGAGTTGCTTGATGAACGATTTTCCTGCTCTTTCAGTCGAGCGCGAATTTCAGCGAGAGATGCCATAGTTTTGCCTCCTATTGTATGCCTATGTGCTTAGTGCCTATTTATGTAGCACATTTTTTATTATACATGATGTGCTAAACATGTCAAGATATTTATCTAAGAAAATCAAACGCCTGCAAGATTTTTTAATCTTTCAAAATCTTCGTCGGTGTCTGGTTCTTCTTCGTTGTCGTCGCAGCCGCAGCCTTCCTCTAAGCCGTCCAGTTGCTTATATACCTGATCTACCATAGCAGAAATATCGCTTGATCCTAGTTCTTCTGCGCCTGCGTGCATATCTGCTACATCTCGAATCGCAGATACTATTTGATCGTTATCATACTGACTGAATAGGCGTTTTAGAGTCTGTCTTTTTTCCATTCTTGCAAAGATCGTTCTCGCAAGGTCTTCTGAATCTATACCTTCACGAGTGATTTTCCTATTGCCAGAATATTGTTCAAAGGTTTGATTTACTTTTTCAATAAATTGCTTTGCAGTTTCGATATACGATTCGCCATAGTCTTTCTCAACACCTGTGAGAACTGCTGTTTCACCTCTTGGCCAGGAACCTGTTTCTTTGTCATAGTAAGAAAGAATAAACTCTGTGATTGGCAGTTGTTGTTCTGACTCTTCTCTGTCTTCTGAAGAAACAGATTCTACATCTTCTGGGTCTGCAGTTTCAATGCCATCTGGCGTTTTTACGATTATTTCGCCGTCTTCTTCGCCATAATACATACCAGTTTTATTTTTTGATTTGATATGAACATCATCACCTACCTGCATCTCTTCTTCAAGCGAGTCTGGTGTGATTTCATCTGGCTGTGTTTTTTCGCCAATCAATCTATAGATATACGGAAACACATCTTGAAGTTCTTCGTTAAACTGCCTAATAGTGAGTTCATCGATCCAGTTAGATTTTACATCTTCAGGAACTTCTTCAAGATTGACATTCTCATAGTTTTCCGCTATTTCGCTATACCTGCTTGACTTTTGAATATCTGCGATTTCTCTTTTGACATCTTTGATTCTGCCTTCGATAATATCATTGTATTGAGAAAGGCCTTCTGCCATTACTCGAGAACGACCGAGATAGGTTTTAAACTTTCTCAACTTGCCAAGTTCTTCCGATAGTCCAACAATGTGCTTGCCAAAGTCATCATAGGGATTGCCGCCTTCTGCCACATGACGAGCCATTGCTCTCGCACCTGCTAAATGCCTATAAGGATATTTGAATCTCTCGCCCTCGGCAGACTCAATGTATATCCTGTCTATTGAACGAGTGCGTGAAGCAGGATCTTCTTCATTTACACCTTTTCTGTGTCGAATGTTTATTCTTGCGTTTCCAATGTTTTGATAGGAAACTCTGCTGGTTCCCCAGAGCTTGGACTCACTCATTGTTGAACTCCCTGATTTCTTAGCAAGAAACTGATAGTCTCTTCTATCAAGATTTGATTTTGTTATGTTGCGTGTGTCGAATTGAAGTAGGCGTTTTTTAGCAAATGATCGCAGTTCTCTCAAAAAATCATACCAGCCTTCTCTCACAGAATCTGGTTCGCCTTCCACAAAGTTGTTAGTATACATGACACTTACTCGGTCTTCGTCTAAGCTCACACTTACCCTGCCTAAACTTGCGCCGTTTGTTTTATAATCGAAATCATAAAAACGAGCAAGAGCAGGTTCATCAGTGACCTTGCCTTCATCTGTGCCGATTGTGACAGAAGGAAATCTTCCTCTTATTTTATTGAAAAGATCCTCTGCTATAGTGTCAAGATTCTTCATATAAGTATTTATCAGATGCCTGATATGAATATCGGCATTGGTGTTTGGTAGTCTTCCTCTCCGTGATCCACAGAAGTAAAGGTATTATACACTCGAGGATCCCAGTCTTTTAGCACATCAATCATTCGAATGCCAAGCAGCATTGCGGATATTAAATCGTCGTTGTGCCCTACCTTTGCTTGATAGGATGAGCCTGTTGCTACAAAGTTTTTTAGTTCTGACACAAATGGTTTCGAATGTATAGACATCTTGTCATTTTCTATCATGGTTTTCATTCGAGAACAGGCTGACACTTTTGTAGCATGTGTTGTGTTAAATCCTTTTCTAAACTTTCTTACATGACCTTTACGCATGGGTTCTGATATAAACAGGCCTGGAATGTTTTCTTCTCCAAAATCGTTGATGACTATAAGAGCCGCTTCTCCTATACCGTTGTTTTCTACTGACCAATATATGCCTGTGGGGTTCTTTGTTTCTTCCTCTATGTAGCGGCAGATATCTGCGAGTATGCGTATCTGTCCAGGAATAGCTGTTGTATTGTGTTGCCATTCTGCTACCTGCTTGTATGTAGGCAGTTCTATTACCTGTATCGCAGCATAGTCGCCGCCAGTTCCCATAGAAGGATCAAGTGCCACGCAGTAGGTGTGTTGAGAGTCGGGTTTTTTATACCAACGAGTCTGACCCATTTTGAGAATGGGGTCTTCTCCCTCCATTGTGGCAAGGTGTACGGAAGAAATAAGAGTCTCATCAAATACCAAGAACTCACAACCATACTCGCGTCTAAATCGTTCTTCGCCTATTCTTCCTATTTCAGCGTCGCGCCATTCTTCGTCTCTGTCAGGATGTTCTTCCCAGCTTGCTCTAAATGCGTGGAATCCGTTAATACCAACATCTGTTTCATTGCCATTTTCGTCAAAGCATTGTTCTGCCTGTTTCCATATCGTGGCAAAAGTATCTTCGTCAGAGTTTGGTGTTGATGTGATAATTGCTCTACCACCTGTAGCAAGTGTGGGAGATATCGAAGTCCAAAAGTCTTCCGCAATCGTAGGTTGGACAAACGCAAACTCATCGCAGTATAGTAAAGATATTGACATACCACGACCTGTGTTATCTGTTGTAGTTTGAGCTACTATTCTTGAGCCGTTTTCAAACTCTATTGATTGTTTGTTGTATGATACAACACCTGCTCTTATATGATCAGGGCAGAGTTCATACACATACCGCAGGCGCTGCATTATTTCCTGTGCGCCTGTGTATTTGTGAGCAGCAATAAGAATAGTTTGGTCTGCGTTAAACATAGCATACCAGGCAAGGTAGATAGCAGCACAGGTTGTCTTGCCTGTCTGTCTTGGAAGCATGTTTATGTTAAAACGATGATCATGATAAGAACGCATTAGACGCACTTGATAATCAAAAGGATCAAAGAGCATTTTGCCTTTTACAGGATGCTGTATGTAGGCAAACTTTCGAGCAAAGTAGAGATATCCGTCGTTAGGATCCATACAGCGAGCAAGTTCTTCTATCTGCTTTTCTGAGTAAGTATCTTGAGCGTGAGCTTTCTTTGTTAATACGCCATCTAATGATTTCGACATGAAAATACTTAGTCAAAAATAGCACCGAAGTGCTATTTTTGTTTAGTTTGAAGCAGGGGCTGCGGTTTGATACACCTTTGTGTCCTTGCCGTATTTAGATTTAATAGTGTTGGCTGCTTTCTGTGCTGCTCTCTCTGATCTAAATACCTTCCACGGTTTTCCGGCTATATACACAGCGTAGTTATTAGGCTCTTCGTCGCCCAGTTCAACTTCCATTTCTCTACGCTTGAATGCTGCTTTATCCGATCCGAGGTTTGCGCCTTTACCGTCGCCGTATCCTGTTCTTCCTATATCAAAACCGCTTCGATAACCTCGTCTACGACGCACTTCGTTGAGAGTTTCTTCGGGTAACACAGACAAGCCTTCTCTCAACTTGCCAATAACAGCTTCATGGACAACTGTATTTTGTCCGTGAGCAGCAAGTGATCTTCTTTCTGTAGAAAGTCTATCGATAATAGCGCCTGCTTCTTTATCGTAAAACTCTACCATCTGTTGAGGTGATTTATCGAGGAAGGGTTTTACATAGCGTTCAAACACTGGAGCAGATTCCATTGACATGTCTCGGCCTTTGTGCTTGACAGACTTGCCTTTCTTCTGTTCCTTTTTACGATCAGTTTGAACCTGTGCCTTGTTAAACTTGCCTGCGTTTTTTGCTACAGGATTGTTTTTTGGTGCAGCTTCTGCATATTCGGAGTTATTAACTTTCACACATTTATCTTTGTATGTGCCGTCTGCTTTCTGTTCTCTGCCTGCGTATCTATATCCTTTCCAGCAGGCCTTGCCATCTACACCTTTCTTTTTTTCTTCTTCTACTTCTTTATCTTTTTTTTTAGCAGTTTCTTCGACGCCTTCTTTAGGCACGCAGTTAGGCACTTCTTTTCCATTCTTCTTTTTCGTGCCTACCATTTTGTAGTTTTTCCAGCAAGGATCGTCGTCGTCTTCGGCAACATCCATATCTTCGTTGTAGTCCTTGTCTTTCACTTTCTTTTTGGCTTCTTCCTTGCTCATGCCTGAAGCAACCATTCTCGCAATCTGAACGTCAGCAAAATCTTCATCGCCGTCACCGTCCTGGTCCTGCTCGCTCATTTTCTGTTTGAGCATGGCAGATAGTTCTTCTGCGAGGCTGGTTTCCAGTGCCATTGGATTGTCACCACCGTTTGTTGGCGGATAAGATTTCTTCTGACGATTAAGACCGCCTGACAGATCTTTTGTCATTTTGTGATGATCGTCATAGCGTGCTTCTGGCTCGTTGTCCCAGCTTTCTTCTTCTACTGTCTCTTCTTCTACTGTCTCTTCTTCACCTGTTTCAATATCATCCATTACCCTTGGAGTAATCATGGCAGGTTCCTGTGGCGGCATGTCTGGCGGACCTTGATATCCTGTAGGTTCCGGCTGATCCGATCCGTTCATAAGACGAGCAAGTCTTGCTACTTCGTCCGCGGAATCACCTGACATTGTAACAGAAGCAATTTCGTCTAGCTGCTGAGGTTGGGGAACAGCATCGCCTGTGTCTTCTTTTGTAACATCATAGAATGATTCTAATATCATTTTCATGTCGCTTGTTTCTGCTTTTGAAGCTTCGTAATTACCTGTTGAAGCAGCTTCAAAGTTGTTTAAAATCTTGTTCATATCCATGTTTTAACTCCCTACTGGGCTTGTGTTGTTTGATTGATCTGTTATGTCTTGTGAGTCGCCTACAGGCCCGCCTTTTCCGGGATCTGTTTCTCTTTCCGAGCGTGCTTTTTCGAGTTCTTTAAGCAGCTCCATTACTCTGTTTCCACCTACGCTCTCTTGAGCACTTTCGCCGCCCATGTCTTCTGTGTTAAGAAGAGCTTCGTAAGGTTGGTCTTCGTCAATAGCTTCTTCTTGATATCTTTCTTGAGGTTCTGCCATGTTTCTTACAATAATATGGCTGTGCGGAATACCTGTTGTCCAATGTAGGTATTCCTGAAGAACCTGCACGGTTGTAGGATACTGAAGTTCTGCTTCGTAGTAGGTTACTTCTACATTTTGAAGTTGTGGGAAATCCAGAGGTCTTTCAGTGATTGGTGTTCTTTTTCCTGTGCTCATGTTTTGCACTGCATATTTTTGGAGCGCAGTTTCGAGAGTGTCTTCTACGCCTTCAGGCAGTTCGCCTGCAATACCAATCTTGAATTCGTATGTTTTCTTTGACTCAGTCAAATATTCTTTAAAGGTTTTCATAGCTATGTCCTATACATCTATTTATCAATGTTTTTTAGTTTTTCTATTAAACTATTGCGGTCTGACACTACATAACCTTCGCCTTGAACTACATCACCATCACCGCCTGTGGAGTCTCTATCCATTTTTTCTTTTTTAAGTTGTAGTTCGATCATTTTCAACTTCTTGTCCATTTTAGCAGTTTTTGCTTCGAGATTGGTTTTCAGCATGGTAGAGGCAACTTCGAACACTCTGCCTGAATAGCGACTTTCTACATTCATGCCTAAATCCATAAGGTCTTCATAGGCGTCCATAGCTTTTTCTGCAACTTCGTTTAGTTCTTTGTCAGCCATTTCGCCTAGACCTTTTACCGCAGGCAGTGCCGAACTTATCTTGTCAAGCTCTTCTATGTTACGCAGTTCTTTTGCGTGTTCTCTTTTTTCCTGCTTTTTTTCCTGTTCTGCTTGTTTTTTATCTTCTTCTACTATTTCTTTAGCATCAGGTAGATCAAGCATTTCTTCAAGTTTTTTAGTCATAGGTTACACCATTAAATGCTCTGTTTATATTTATCGTCTTTTGCCTTGATGGAAAATATCATTTTCTGTAACTATTCTGAACTGCATGCCTTTCTGTTTGCAGTAAGCTCGAGCTGCTTCCCACTTTGCTTGATTGACAATATAGTGGGCTTGGTTGTGTTTTGAACGGCCGAGGTTTTCTCTAAATGCTTGTGTTGAAGGTTTAACTTCTATTAGTTCTACTTTTTGCTTCCCGTCCTTGTTCGAATAGGCAATAAAAAAGTCTGGCACATATACCGTGTATTTTCCTGTGAGAGGATTTCTATAAGGAATCTTTATTGCTTCTGATGCCCATTTTTCTACAGAAGGATGCTCGTCGCAGAAACGCATAAACGCAAATTCCCAGGAACTTCTATATGTAGGTGTTTTATTTCCTACATACTTGTCAGGATTTTTTAAAGTGTATTTTCCTTGAGCAAAGCGTGGCATTAGGGAGCAATGTTTCTTACTTCTGCTTTATCGAATTGATTTCTTTTTCTATAACCAAGAGAACTGGTTTTAGGGCGAGAATAATTGAGAATTTCTGTAACAACTGCACTCAATTGAACTTCTTCTAGGCCTTTAAGAGTGTCAAGCAGCTGGTAAACATTTACATTGTCAATTTTTGACTGTTCTAATAACGCAGTGCCTGCAGCAATTGCACTTGACTTATCAAATCCTCTTTTTTCAAAAAATCCTATAACAGAATCTACCTTTGACGCAGAAAAACTTAATCTTTCCCTAAAGTATTTGTCAAAGAACTCTCTTACATCTCTGTCTGTAAAATTTTGCGGTTTGTCTTGTGGCAAATTAGTCATTAGTATTATTTCCTAATAAGTGTGCATACTATACATGCTAATTGTCTCCACCTAATAGCCTTAAACTGCCGGGCGGAGCATTTGGTGGCGGTAGAGGCTGGCCTTCGCCAATATCAGGAAGCGGTGTCGCAGGAGTAGCTATTGCTGTTGGTGCAGGCGGTCCTACAAATGCTCCAGGTGTGTCTATTCCTGGACCGCCTGCAGCAGTCGCAGATGATGCTAAACTCTCTCCTGCTTCTATTACGTCAGGCTGGCCGCCTTGACCTCTATTTTTAGGAAAGAACGTGTTAGGCAATCCGCCTAGATCTGGAGACTGTAGATCATTTAAAGCACTAGTTGCTAGATTTAGCCCTTCCTCGATCACGCCTTCTGTTGTAAGATTTTGTGCAGACTGCACAAGATTAAATCCTGCAATCGCGCCTCCGGCTAAACCAAATTCGCCACTCAAAACATCTCCTGCTCCTCCTATAATACCCAAAACGCCTTGCTGTCCGCCGCCTAGAACAGAAATAGGACTAGGAGTATTGTCGTAATGTGCAGGATCTCCAAATCCTGTAGGTTCGCCGTTATTTCCTGCTTCTACATCGCCTGCAGAATAAAGAACAGCTTCGTATCTAAGTGTAATACTGTTTCGCATGGCTGTAGAATCGTCACTGCTATCCACGCTGTCATGATTCCACTCTGTTAAAATTGGTCTAACTAAAGTATAGGTATTATAAGATCTTCGTGCAAGTTGTGATATTTCAATTTTAGTAAAAAAAGGAATCGCAGGCAGATTGTTATCCATGCCGAACTTAAATTCATTAAATCCTGGACTATAAAGCGTATCGCCTGTAAGTGTTTGGCCAACTTTTTGCGGAGGACCTATGCCTCTCGCACTAGGGGGAGCGCCACCGCCTAGCGATGTTGTGCCTGAAGCAGATATTGATCTGCCATGCGTGTCCCCAAAAGCGCCAGAATCTAATGTTTGAAAACTATCTGCGAAATAGTATTTGTAATAACTTTCTAGTAATTTTGTTGTAGCGCCTAGGTTATCGTCAAAAAAATCTATTGTAATAGGATTATATTCTATGCCAGTTTGAAAGTTTTTCTTTCGATTATACTTATTTCTTGTTTCAACCTGCGCAGAATACGTAGGAAGATCAGCACTGTATACCAAACCTCCTATCGTGTTAGAAAATTTATCTAGTCCAGGTATAAATTGTTTTGCTGGCTCCGACAGTGTAAATTGCACGTGGTAGAGAAATTTGCTTTTAGGAGCAAACTTCATCTTCTCATCTACAAACAGTCTAGAAGCGTGTTTCCAGTCTGCTAGATTGCCTTTGGGGTTAAAAACACCACTTGCAAAATTATCGAAAAAACCGTCAAATATTGCCATACTATTATTTATCGGTAGCAATTAAATGCGTATAAAATAGAAAAAGGGCCGAAGCCCTTTTTCGTAACAAGGAATAAATGTTTTTTTTTATTAAGTGCCGCCGCCTGTGATTAGGCTTCCTACTGTTCTGCCAACAGCAGTTCCAATTCCAGTATTTTCTGGAGTTTGAACAGCATTATCATAACGTATAGACAGTGTCGTAGTTACTGCTTCGTTGTTGGCATAACCAAGAGAGTTGTAATTAGCATTCTGCACAAAGCAACCATATAGCTCAAATGTTTCAAGAACGTTTGGTGTGTTTGCACCGTTGCCACCGTCTAGTATTTCAATTCTTGTTGTGAATTTGTAATCGATGCCAGATGCTGCCGAACTCATTTCAAAGAAATCAAATTGCTTCTGTAGTTGCTCACCTACAAGCTTTTGAACTCTACCATTTACGTCTTCACGTAGGTTAAGTTCGATTGGTTCCCAAGCATGACGACCTGCGAGATACACACGAGAGTTGTATGTTGGAATATCCATTTCTTCAAAACTTACCTGCGGTCTTGTAACGTCAATTACCTGTTTTGTTAATTCTGTTGTCGGTGTTGATACACCAAAGTTTTCTAGTGTTACTCTAAAACGATACTGTAGCTTAGGCATCAACAGGCCTTGTGAGGCTGCTGAATCCGAAGTATCTAGCGGAACAGTAATTTTAGAAAGTGTTGAGATAGCCATAATCTTTTACTCCTTGTCACGAGTATTTATCATTTTTTCACGAGATTTTTTTGGCCATAAAAAAAGCGGTCCGAAGACCGCTTTTTATCCGCACTATGTTTTCTTTATAGTGCGTCGATTTCGCCAGTGTTCTTCAAGCGCAGCGGAATGTATATAAATTCGACTGCTTTGACTGGTTCGATTGCAATATCTACATAAAGCTCATTCCTGTCAATTCTAGAAGGTGTGTTGTTTGACTCGTCACACACTACTAGGAAGTCAAACAGAGCTCTTTGTCCAACAAGTTCGAGTAGAAGACTTTCTGTTGCCTGCTTGATCTCGTCCCTTGTAATCTTGTCATTCTGCTCGAAGATATAAGGTTTAGCAAGCTCATTCAGCTGTCCTCTCAAGAATACAACCAGTCTTGCTACGTTGATTCTATCGAGTGCGCTTGCGCCTCTAGCACGAGTTTTCTGGCCGTAGTTTACAAGTCCTGAACCTGACAGGAATGTGATCGGGTTTACATTGTTCTCATAAAGAACGTCTCTTTGACCTTCGTTAAGAGCAATGGAATTAAACTCGCCTTCTTCGTCGACATATCCAACGGAAGTTGCGTTTGTAATTCCGCCTCTTCTTATTCCTGCTGGTGCAAACCATGGGAAAGATACCTGATCAGATAGAACAATTGTTCTAATAATCATGTGACTTGGCGGAACAATTACATTGTTGCCAAAGTTATCACTTGTAAAGCCCCATGGATAGAATATGCCAAGATATTCGTCTCTAGATACAAGACCGTTTTCGTTGTCTTCAACTGCTAGATTCTGGTTTGTTGCCCAGGTATTAAGTGCAGTAGCATTTGGCTCAAGTTTTGCAGGGGAATCACCTACAATAAATGCACTTAGATCCCTATCAAAGTTGAGAGTAATCATTTCTCCAATTAGTTCTGGATAACCAGGCGTTGCCATGAGATTGAATCCTCTCGATTCTTTATCTCTTATACTATCATTAGAGTTAACAAGTGCTTGTAGAGCTTGCACAACTACTTTGCGTTGGGCAGCAGCACCGAATGATCCTGAACCGTCTGCTTGGTTTGCAGATTCAGTTACCCAACGATGTGGATAGTATGTCTCCATTGACGGATCGTTTGGTAGTCTTGTGTTATCGCTTAAGTTGTCAATGTAGTTTCTTACAAAACGTTTTACATTGAAGCCTGAACGACGTAGATTCCAAAGAATCATGCCTCTTGGATACAAAGCAGGATCCGGAGCATCTGGATCAAGGAAATCTGATGTAAGCAGTTCGCTTATTGAATCTGGTTCAAATGAATTATCGCTTATATTACCGCCTGTTGAAGACCATCTTGCGTCAGCAAATAGAACACCGTTTTCAGATGTTTGATCTGTTGTGTCTAGCTGTATCCAACGGTTTTCTGGTCTTGTGTTAGGAAGTTCTGCTTCGTAGCGATAGATAGTTGGATATTCATCTATATCAGAAGTATCAATCCAAATATCGCCTGTTACTAGATCACCACCGTTGCTCTGTGTGCTTGGTCTTGAAGCAGATACAATAGGACCATTAGGATCAGTGCCTGTGTAAGGACCGTTTTGATATCCTACCCATGTAGTTCCGTCGTGTATCATAAGATCGACTTCGTCTACAACAGAGCTATACCAAAGTGTTCCGTCCGCTGTTAGAGTAGTAACTTCGTTTGGTGAAGGAACATAAAAAGTATTTCCTTCATCGTCTACTGGATTCCAAATTGAAACCTGAAGATAGTTATCTACAACATTCCAACCGTCGATGTTATAAACATTATCTACAGCAGTTGTAAAGCCGAGATCGGATAGAACGCTTTCACCGTCTGGTGCCTGTAACTGGATTTCACCGCCTGTTGCGTGACGTAGAGTGACTCTGTTTGCGGAATCAACAGAAGCAGTTAGACCTGTAATACCAAGAGCATTTATAGCACCTGCAAAATCATCTGCATCAGTTGTTGCATCTACAGAAACCGTGCCGTGTATGTAACCTTCTTGACCAGGCTGTGTTGCTCTAACCGTAATTGTAAAGCTTGCGCTTGGTGTAACAAATGCAGCACCCGTTGCTGTAGTAGGAGCAATTCCGTCTCTCTTGTACAACTTGAATGTTGCAAGAGAAAGAGGATCTGCTGCTACGTTTGTTTTTACAAAAACAGCACCGTTAGGAATATTAGCGCCGCCGCCGATGATATCAAGATTATAGATAGCATCTGCGTTGTCGTCAAAGAGAGGTGCTTCAATGTCTTCCCAAAGCTGTGTTTGAGAATTATAAACTTTCATTCTCCAGCGAGCGCCGCCACCTGGCTCTGTGGTTTTAAGCCATACAGACCCAGTTGGTCTGGCACTAGTGCCTTCTGGAATGTTTGAATCTAAATCAGCAGCATCTGTTGTTTTGAATCTAGGAACTTCTGTGTGCGCAGAAATTTGTAGATTCGGTGGATAATAAGTCGAAGTTCCCGTAGGAAGGCCAAGTTCTCCGTCTGGGTTGTTAATAACTATAGGACCGCCTAGAGTAGAATCTAACGCGCCGCTGCTAGTTCCGTCGCTGAATATTTCTATACGATCGTCGTCTGTAACAATAAATGTTAAACCGTCAATTTGTAATGTATTATTAAGATAATTTTGTAGATCATTTGCTGTAGTAGCTGATGTATCTATCAGTGTTCCATTTATTTCAAGATTTGTACCAGTAGTAGAGTATACAGTCTCATCGCCTGATACAGGAAGATCTCCGCCGCGCAATGTTGGCCAACTTGCAATCCACTGATCGCTACCTACTAGAACCCAATCACCTGGTTGAACGCCTGCTTCTGTATTACCAGCAGATTTAAAATATAGTTCTGCTACAGAAGTGTCAAATACTACAGCATAGTCTCCTACTGCACCGATAGATTTTCTAGGAGCACCTGAATCTGTAATATCGTTGGCTTCTGTGATAGCAATAGGAGTTTTTGCTACAAAAGATTGTCCGTTTGGTTCGCTCAAAGGAGCACCGTTCCATTCAAATACTCCGTAAGCAGTAGCGTCTGTGTCTAACCAATAAGTGCCGTTAAGTGGTTCAGCAGCTGGTGCATCGATGGAAGGTTCGAGTTGATTTAGATCTATGTCTGCTCTTGTAACCCATGCTCTGTTCGTAACACCTAGCACAGAGTATGCTGCTTGAAGACCATACTCGTTAAGTTCGCCTGCGTTAATAGGATTGTTATTGTTATCTGTTTGAAAGACGGGATCGCCGAATGTGTCTGCGAGATCTCTCTGTGATGTAAGCAAGAAAGGAACGCCGGCATTTGCTTTTGTAGTGCCTCTTGCGGTTCCTGTTCCTGAAGAATTCTGTTTGTTTTCTGCAGAAACAACAAAGAACATAGGAATTGTTCCTGCGGTTGCTGGGGTGTAGAAACTTTCGTCGATTACGGAAACTTCTACTCCTGGTGATACTAGTGCCATCTGTATTCTCCTGTAAGAACTGACTTCGTGTTATCAGTATTTAGCGGATCCTTACAAAAATACGGTGTTTTAACCGGTAAAAAAGGCACCAAAAAGGTTTCGAAAAAATTAAATATGTATATGAGACCACTCTGCGAATGCGGTTTAAAGCCTGCTGCTATCAATTACAAGAAAGATGGTAAAACCTTTTACAGAAAAAAGTGCGGACCGTGTGCTAGAGCCGGCTATGCTGGTGCTACTGTGCCTAACTGGCAGAAACGAGGATACCAAAAAAAGAATCACTGCGAGAAGTGCGGATTTCAATCACAGCACGAAGAGCAATTCAATGTCTATCACATAGACGGTGATCTAAACAATTGCCGGCATAAAAATCTAAAAACTATATGTGCCAATTGCCAAAGGATTTTACAGAAGGAAGGTGTTAAATGGCGTCAAGGAGATCTGACACCTGATTTTTGAGATCGTCTATTGTGCCGTCGTTTCTTATTGTGTGATCTAGGTGTGCTTTCATCCACATCCACTCTGAAGGATGTACGTCTTGTGGTTCTGCACCTGTTGTTTGGAAGTCTTCAGCCCAGTCAGGTAGTGATCCTCTCTGCACTTGAACAACTACGCCGCCTTGCTCTTGTATCATCGAAATCTCGTTTGGAAATCTTACATCTGGAATAACAAAGTCGAGATAGCTTTGTCTCTGTAGTTTCTGCTTGGTTCTGCTTACCCAAATGCCATCGAACAAGCCTTGTCTCATGCACTCTGTGCCGACTTTTTGTAGCACATAACGAGGCGTAACGGAATAACCCATTTCTTCTGACCAAAACGTGTCAGGCTGTTCCCGCCATTCTCGAGACGCAGGTGTATCACCTTCCAGCATTGACCTTGGCCAGTCAAACATTGCTGCGACACCGTCTTTGAGTGAGTCTGCGAAAGAAAGTTTTTGAAATCCGTGAGATTCGACTAGAATGTCTGCTACCGTTCCCTTACCAGAGCCTATTAAACCACATACACCTATAATCATTATTTGATTATAACATAAATGCGGAGATTGTCAAGACCTAACCTATGGTAAAATAGTATCCCATCCCGCCCGTGTATTGCTGCGAAACTTCTACGTCGAGTTTTTCCATCTCGGCTTGTGCTTCCGCTTTGAGCGCATCGCCGTTGAGAGTGCTTCCGCCCTGTGGACCTGCGATTGTAGCGAACTTCGAACGTGCTTCACCGAGCATATACTTACAGGCTGCCAGAGTGTAATCTTTGATCCATTGGCGGGCAAGGTAATCGTCTAACAGATTAATGTCTGGTCTATAGTTATAGGTATAAAGCAATAGGTCTTCTTTAGCCCTAGGTCTTTGGAGCAGTGTGAGTTTTTTCGTCACTGAATTCCACTTAAATTCTATAAATGATCCAAACATTCTACCTACCAATTCCTGATGCTGTGCAAACATGTCATAGGTAGCAAGCCCGCCCATATTAGAACTTGCCAGCAGATAGGTATTTGTATACGCAAGGTTAAAGGGCTCAAACAGAGTCCCTCCGTCGCCGCCTCCTGTTCTTGATCCGATTGTTCTTCGGAATATTCTTCTTACTTCGATTACTTCGTTAGGTAGAACATATTCGTTTTCATCAATAACCGTAGGAAGAAAAACATATGACTCTTCTACTGAATTGTCAGAACGCTGTCTAAAACGAGTAAGTGCTTTTTCTAGTGCAGTTTCGTAATGGCTCGGATCCAGCTCCACATCGATCATCCCACCGCCTAGCATGTTATACACGTAGTCATAGATTTCCTGTTTTTTTGTTGCAAGTTCTGACATTTAGGTTCTCCTAGCAGTATTTATCCGCTAAATATGTAATAAAGAGACAGCATATGCCACGTTTATCACTCTACCGTCCAGAAAAGGGCAAAGATTATAATTTTCTCGACGATACCATACGAGAGATGTTCCAGGTTGGGGGCACTGACGTGCTTCTACACAAATATCTTGGTCCTGATTCTCCGGAAGCGGGCGAAGGCACAGCAGATCAACCCTCATACGAATCACCTGATCCCGCTCAAATACAGGACCTCCTATTTCTAGAAAACAGAGATAGAAAATACGATCCAGACATTTATTCTATACGTGGCATTTATAATGTTCAAGATATTGATTTCAATCTATCGCAGTTTGGTTTGTTTCTAGACAACGATACTTTATTTTTAACCGTCCATATAAATTCTTCTGTAAAAACCATAGGCAGAAAAATCATATCCGGTGATGTTGTAGAATTGCCGCATCTAAAAGATCCTTATAATTTAAAAGACGTGTCATATGCGCTCAAAAGATTCTATGTTGTAGAAGACGTATCGCGTGCGTCAGAAGGTTTTTCGCAGACTTGGTATCCTCACCTTTATAGATTAAAACTAAAACAGATAGTTGATTCTCAAGAATACAGAGAAATACTGGATCTTCCAGCAGACGAAGATAACCCCGGTGGCGACACTTTGAGAGACATGCTTTCTACGTTTGAAAGAGAAATGCAAATCAACGACGCTGTAATAGAACAAGCAGAAGCAGACGCACCCAAAAGCGGATACGACATATCTCACTACTATTCACTTGATGTAGATACAACAGAACAAAGTTCAACGGTTAATGTAAGGCAGGTAGATTCGGACTACACAACTGCTCCGCCCGCAAGACCAGGATACCAAGGCTATCTACTTGGCGACGAAAGCACACCTAACGGCAACGCTTTTGGACACGGCATACAATTTCCTGACTCGCCTGAAAAAGGTGATTACTTTCTTCGAACAGACTATCTGCCAAAACGCATGTTTCAGTTTGATGGCTCAAAATGGGTGAAAGTGCATGATGGTGTGAGGATGACTATGACCAATAGTCAAGACAGAAGAACACAGAAAACAAAATACTACAACAATCAAACTTGGACTTATAATGAACTAGTAAGACAGGATGTTGTAAGACTGGAAGAAGGCGATTCTGAAATTCAAACAGAAATCCCTGCAAGCACAGAAGCACTCTATCTAGTCTTAAAATTCAATACACAAGAAAAGGACTATGTAATAGCAGATCATCCTGGATTGATTTCTTCGGATGATAGCGCAAGAATTGTAATTACACTGCCCGTAGAAAATGGTGTTCAGGACACGATAGAATACACCGGGCAATGGGAAGTCAAACTATACAACAATAGAGAACGAGAAAGACAGAGTCTGTCAGAGGCTCTTAGACCAAGGTCAGACAACTAATGGCAAATCTAGATCATTTTTACGACGGCCAACTTAGGCGTTATATTACACAGATCATTCGAATGATGAGTGGCTTTACTTATAAGAATTCATCTGGAGAGATAAAAACCGTTCCTGTCATGTATGGTGATCTTACAAGACAGGTAGGTTCTATTCTCAGAGACAATTCAGAAAATTCCATTCTTAGCGCACCTAGAATGGCTGTATATGTGACAGGCTTGGAATTAGATTCAGCTAGATTGTCAGACGCTTCCTATGTCAATAAAGTCAATATAAGGGAAAGAGCCTACGACGAACAAGGCAACGAATATCTTGACAGAGAAGGCAAGAACTATACCGTAGAAAGACTAATGCCTACCCCATATACTCTATCAGTTTCGGTAGATATATGGAGCACGAATACAGACCAAAAACTGCAGATACTTGAACCTATTCTTCAGTTGTTTAATCCTTCTCTGGAGCTGCAAACAACAGACAACTATCTTGATTGGACCAGTCTAACAGCAGTGTATTTTAATGGTATTACTTGGAGTTCTAGAACAATACCGCAGGGAACAGAATCGGAAATAGACGTATCTACTATTGAATTCACTATTCCGATATACATAGCGCCTCCTGCTAAGGTCAAACGTCTCGGAGTAATTACAGACATAGTTTCTCGAATTCATAATTCTACTATCGACATGTTTGATGCTACACAGGACATTGACTTTACCGTCACAGAAGGCAATGCCGTTTCAGACACCCCAGCTTCGACAGACCAAGAAAACGATCAGGCAGACGTAGATCCTAACTTTGCTAACAAACAAGACGATTCTTCTGACGGAGATGGTTTTGGTCTAGAACGCTACATAAGATCTAAAACCAGAGCAGATAGGAATGTAGAAGGTTCTGTGATTTCTATTATCAAAACAACCTATCAGAATATTGACCTGCTTGTAATAAAAGGCAAAGGCACACTTGTTAAAAATGGCACGGTTGGCGGCATAGGTTGGCCGGAATTTCTCGAAGCATTCCCTTATAAATTAGAAGAAGGTGTTTCTGTGTTAAAACTACAGAGAGCAGATAGAAACACAGAAATAGTAGGAACATTTGCGATAGATCCTCAGGAAACCGCAACTATAAACATAGACTGGGACGAAGACAGCCTTCCAACAGACACGGTTATTTCGGGACCAAACGGCGATCGTTCTAAGATCGATTATATTATTGACCCTACAACATTTGATCCTTCTACACTAGATTTGTCTAATAGACCAAGAATTCTAATACTGGAATCTATCGGTGAACGAGACATATCAGCGTGGAAGAATAGCGACGACTCTCAATTTTCTGCTCATGCTAACGACATTATAGAATGGAACGGCGGTAGTTGGCACATAGTTTTCGAGGCAGGCGCTTACACAGGTACTGCCTATACAACCAATCTCAACACTGGCATTCAGTATAAATTCCAAGACGGAGAATGGCTGTTAAGCTTTGAAGGAGAGTATCCGAACGGCACTTGGTGGATAGATTTTTAAGATAACTATCTATATGATAGCAGCAGGCGCGTTATTTTACGCTAGAAATACAAATAGATTTTTATTGTTACATAGAACACAGGGAAAAAGATCTCAAGTATGGGGTTTAGTAGGTGGTTCTCAAGAATTAGGTGAAACAGCTTGGGAATGCTGCAATAGAGAAATAAAAGAAGAAGTAGGGTTGGTAGAGATTGAAAAAATTTTACCTCTAGAAAAATTTTGTACACGCGACAAATCGTTTGAATATCATACGTATGTATGTTTTATAGAAGAAGAATTTATACCCAATCTTAATCACGAGCACGACGGCTATGCTTGGGTGACATACGGAAAATGGCCTAATCCTCTCCACTATGGTCTGAAAAATACTCTTGCAAAAAAGTATAACAAAGATAAATTAAAAACAGTACTCGAAGTAATGGCATTCCACAGAAATGAGCGATAGTTTAATAGAAACAGATTACGGATACGATCTTATTTGGGCAGATACTGAAAACTACAATTGTAGAATCATAGTTTTTAATGACCCTACTAATAAAATACCAATTGGATTTCATAAACATATAGAAAAAACTTGGTTTGTTAACAATGGTAATTTTAGATTAAAAATTATAGAAACACATAACGGCACTTTAGTTGAAAAAGATCTAAAAGAAGGCTCTGTTTTTCACATACCACCTCTTACTCCTGTTGGTATAGAATGCTTGTCTGCAGGAGCATCTATTACACAATGTGCTAGCGGTGATCCGTCAGAAGATTTTTATCAAATTATTCCAAACTAAAATAGGAAATAATTATGCTACCAAAAATTAGAGAATTGCCTAAAGTAAAAAAAGAACTAAATGAATATAAAAAACTAATAAAAAACCAAAATAATCCGATATTACAAAAAAAGGCACAACTATTATACGACGAATTAATAGAAAAATTGGATTTAATTGATAAAGGACATTCGTCGGAATACGACGGAAACATCGACCCAGAAAAGTTAAGAGACACTATAGCCGAATCAATTTCTATCAGACGCCAACTTAACAAATTCCTTCCTAAAACAAAAAAAAATTTTAATCCTAAATCGAAGTAAAACGTTTAATAGTAATTCCTCCTACCATTGCAGCATGACTCAAACATTGATATCTATATGTACCAGAAAGAACTTCCGGTATTCTCCAATAAAGAGTGCCAAAATCTTTTCCTTGGGCGTCGTTGCCGGTCGACACAGTTCCGTTAGAATCTACATGAATTAATCCAACACTGTAATTTTCTCCGGTAGGATCTTGAATAGCAAAGGGATGTCCTCCTATTTCGTCAAGATCAAATGCAACTGTAGCTCCTGACAATACTAATATTGTTGGATTGTCATCGGAGTAATGCGGAGCAAATGTATAGGCCGAAGCACCTACATTATTCACTCTAAACATTAATAGTGCCGGTTCGTATACTTTATCTATAGTAAGTCCGGCAGTGTTTACTTCATTAATACTTCCAAACGATGTAGAAGTATCTTGCTGGCTTATAGTAACCGTGTCTCCACTTACACTGGTAATAATTCCTGTGCCGCCGGCTATAGTTAGAGTGTCAGAAATAGAATCTGCAGTAGTCGACCCAGAGTCTCCTGTAACTGTAGCGAAGAGATTTTGGTCCGGATCGCCACCTGTACCTTCTACTGTAACAGTTGCAAAGGAAAAGTTGCCGGCGCCATCTGTAGTAAGCACCTGACCATTTGCACCATCTGAAATACCTAAGTCAAGTAGAGATTCTGGAATAACAGGTGTGTTTGAAAGGTCATTGTAATCGCCAGAAAAAGCATCAGTGATACCATATCCTGCTAAAGTCGTCGGAGTGCTTGTTAGATCTGCAAACGAGACAGTAGTAAGAGCACCTATGCCTTCCGCTGTAGGTGGTGTGTACCGGAACTCGCCTACGGTATTGTCATAGGATATTGCTCCATTACCGCTAGGTAAAAGTTCATTGCCTACAGAAATATCACTCAAAGTAAGAACACTTGGCGTGTTTGTAAAGTTATTGTAGTTGAGGTAGTAAGAACCGTCTTGTCCGTCTAGTGTGTCTGCATCAAGACCTGATCCGCCTTCTGCAACATCAGTGCCTGGCGCCCATTTAGCGCCGTCCCATTTGAGAACTTCGCCTGTAGTGGGAGGATTAGAAACGGTATCAACATCCGAAAGAAACCCGATTGAAAATGCATCAAGATTAATAGAGAGTTCGTTGCTATCTGTGACAACTTCGGTTGATATGTTAATGCCACCTATGATGCGAAGATCAGACACATTAGAAGGATCAAAAGAACCGTCATCAGATACTATGGAATCGAAACTAGATCCTGTAGAAGATTGGATCGGTGTAAAGGCGAATGAGCCTGCGCCGTCTGTGGTTAATACTTCTCCTGCACCGCCGTCTGTGATACCAAAGTCTAGAATAGATTGCGGCGCGCCGTCGAGATCAGAGTAGGCGTTAGAATACGCCGCTGCGCCTAGTGGATTCACATAGCCTGCAGATTCAACATCAGAATGAGCAGTGTCTGTAAGCAGTTTTCTCCAGGCACCTGCATGAGCGTAATATAGAGCACCTGTCTCATGCACATGCATTGTCATTCCATGATAAACGCCTGCGTCATAGTTGGCAAGATCTTCTTCAAGTTGGATTGCATTGGCATACTTGATTATGTTATTGCCAAAATCCCAGGTGCCTTCTACCCATTGTAATTCGTCTCTTGTGTCTGCTTCATAGGGTATGTCTGTTTCTAATGCTTCTGCAAGATTCGCAACAGGAACCCATTCTGCTGCATGAGCAAAATACAGTCTACCTTCTGAGTGTACATGAGCAATCATGCCATGATAGGTAACAGGATCTACTTCATTCTCAAGATCAGATAATGTATCCCAATGAAACCGTATACGATTTTTTTGGCTTTGAATATCTAGCTGTGCTGTTGGCAATATATTGCCAAAGTCTGACCTTGCGATTTCAAATCCGCCTTGATCTTTACCAGAATATACTCTAAGGCTATTTGTTGCGCGATTAAAAAAGACTTCACCCGACGCACCTACGTTACGTCCTAGAAAGTCGTCCGGTCTTGGTATTATACGTATTCTATCTACTACGGGTGCAAAATTAGACATAAAAACTTAATCCTATGAAGTATTTATTCTAGATATTTTTTTGCTCTTGGATAAAAACAATCTTGCCATATTATTCTATTTGCTTCTTCCGTAGGATGATGATTACAGCTTTGCAAGAAATCTGCACCTAAATCACTTGCATATTCCTCTAAGCCGTTATACTTACTGTGTTCGTCTTCGTATAGCCAAAAATTATCGAAATTAACAAGATTAATACTAGGAAAATACTTTTTAGTTTTAGATAAAGGCAAGTATTTCCTTGAACTTTTGAGTTCCATAACCTGCTCACCTGTTACAAAATTGAAATTTTCTAATTGATTGCTATAAAAACAAAAAGTGTAAGGAATATTAAGGTTTTGTAATGTGTTTTGTGCTAAAAGTATATATCCTAAATTTTCTCTAATACGATCTAGAAATCTATAACCAAACCTATACCTAGGTACAAATATGTGCCTGTCCTTTTCAAAAAAACAATTGCCGCCGTAACCTCCGCTCTGATACCAAACATAATTTAACAGATCATAATCTCTATTCTTATTTCTTTTTGGAAAAATCTCAACATCTTGTTTTCTTATTACAAATTCATCTCGATCAAACCCACTAAAACTGATAATTACATAGTCAGGCAGATTATTCGTTCCTAAATAGTCTAATAGTTGACTAACTATGCGTTTGTTTCCATAACCTCCTAAACCAAACTTATCAGTTTCAAAGTCTGTATATTCTTTTCTTACAAAATCAAAAGCATTGTCCTCAAAAAAAGAACATCCTATCATCAGTAATTTTTTCATTATATGTACCTATAATTTTTTACAAGTTCAAAAATTCTTCTTCTATTATAAAGCAAAGCATCTTGATTTTGTTCTAGTTTTTTTCTAATTGCAAAAATATCTGTATCTAATAATCTTTTTAATTCTTTTCCGTACAACATCAAACTTTTTTTGTAATCAGTTTCATAATCAAAACTCCAATCAATCAACCAGTCCCAGGTGTCGAACCCAAAGTGCTTTAGATATTCTCTTGTACCTGGTCC